>RRZU011737708.1_pt1 | contig 15238 bp, 18 predicted proteins | sample 2165561 | NCBI WGS metagenome assembly RRZU01 (sample SAMN10456909, study PRJNA506462) | wastewater metagenome | isolation source: wastewater sludge | place: USA: Moscow, Idaho
CTGCGCCACACCCCGATGGCTCGTGAGCCATCGGAAATATTAGCCGAACCGGGGCGGAATCGCGAACTGGATCAGGCGGATCGGGCGGTGAGCGTCAGCAGGGTGACCTCGGGGCGGTTCGCGAACCGGTACGGGGCGAACGGCGAGGTGCCCAGCCCGCCGGAGACGTGCAGGTGGGCAGCGCCGTGGCGGGAGAGGCCCTTGACCCGTGCCGTATCCAGGTCGCAGTTGGTGATCAGGGCGCCGTAGCCCGGGACGCAGACCTGACCTCCGTGGGTATGGCCGGCGAAGATCAGGTCCATACCGTCCGCCGCCATCGCGTCGAGAATACGGGCGTAAGGGGCATGGGTGACGCCCATGTTGAGGTCGGCCGTTTCGTCTGCGGGCCCGCCGACGAGCGCGTAGTCGTCCTTCTCCAGGTGGGCGTCGTCGGTGCCACGGAAGGCGATCCGCAGGCCGTCGACCTCGAGGGTGGCGCGGTGTCCTGTGAGATCGACCCAGCCGTAACCTTCCAGTCGATCGCGGAGATCGCGCCAAGGCAGTTCGATCGGGGGCTCGGCGGCCATGTGCGAGCGGCCGTCGAGCAGGTAGCGCAACGGGTTCTTGAACTTCGGCGCGTAGTAGTCGTTCGAGCCGAAGACGAACACCCCGGGCACTCTTCGGAGCCCTGCCAGGGCCTGCATCAGGGGGGCGACCGCGCCGGCCTCGGAGATGTTGTCGCCCGTGTTGACGACGAGGTCGGGGGCCAGATCGGCCAGCGAGCGCAGGAACTCCAGCTTGGTGGCCTGCCTGCTGAGGAGGTGCACGTCTGAAAGGTGTAGCACCCTCAGGTCCTGGCTACCTGGGGGCAGGAGCGGCAGCCGCGCCTCGCTGATGGTGAACAGGCGTGCCTCGAGCAGGCCCCAGCCGAAGCAGGCGGCCCCGACTGCCGCCACGGCACCGGCTGCCGTGGCGACGGGTCTGCGCATCAGCGCTTCGGTGTCGGCTGCGCGGCCGGCGGGGTCGGCTTCACCGCGGGAGGTGCGATCGACGCGGGGGCCTGAGGATTCGGGGTGGCCGGGGTCGTCGGCTTCGGCTTGGGCTGCGGCTTGGGACCGTTGGAGATCTTCATCCGGATGGTGGAGAACTTGGTCGCGGTACCGCTGGGCTCGATGCCGAGGAAGGCGCCCTTCCTGCGATCGGAGTAGACGCGCCACACCGAGGTGCTGAAGCCGGCCGCCTCGAGCGTCTGCTTCGCCTCGTCGTAGCCCATTTCCTTGATGCTCGGCACCTTGACTTTGACGCCCTCGAGGATGCTCTTGGATGGGGCGGTGAACTTGGTCTTCGGCTTGTCACGGAGGGCCGACTTCATGGCGGCCTTCCAGATCTGGCCCGCGTCGCCACCACCTGATCCGTCGAGTCTGCCGCCCTTGACCCGCACGCCGGTCAGCGAGGGGTTCTTGGTGCCCTTGAAGTGCGGGTTTGTCTTGTCGACGGTGATCATGGCCACGCCAGCCATCTCCGGGGTGTAACCGGCGTACCACACGGCCTTGGCGCCGTTTGTGGTGCCGGTCTTGCCTGCTTCATCGCGGCCGTCCCCGAGGGCGGCCGGCCTTCCGGTGCCCTTCAGGGCCACGGACTTGAGGATGTAGTTGACGCCGTCGGCGACCTCCTGGCGGATGACCTGCTTGCAGTTGGCCGACGGCACCTCGACGGCGGTCCCGTCGTTGCGCTCGACCGACTTCAGGATGATCGGCTCGCAGTGGATGCCGCGGTTGGCAAAGGTGGCGTAGGCCTCTGCCATGGAGAGCGGGGTCACGTCGGTCGTGCCGAGCACCCAGGCGGGGAAGTTCGCGTCGACCCGCATGTCCTTGCCGTCGGAGCGCTCGACCCCGGCCAGCTTCGCCATGTCGATGGCCGAGCAGATGCCGGTGTCGCGGATCAGCTGGATGAAGTACGTGTTCACCGAACTCTGGGAGGCCTTCATCATGTCGATCGTGCCGTAACCCCGCCTACCCTGGTTCTGTGGCTCGTAGTCCTGGTTGAACTTGAACGGGCCCTCGCAGTTGCGGAACGTGTCGCCCTTGAACTGCATCCTGCCCGGCGCGTTGTAGGTCTTGTCCGGGGTGGCGCCCTGGTTCAGCGCGGAGGCGAGCACGAATGTCTTGAACGTCGAGCCTGCCTGGTAGCCCTCGGCACCACCCATGCTTGCGCCGACGTTGTAGTTGTAGAAGGTCTGGTCGAACTCCTTCTCGCCCATCACCGGGCGCGACTGCGCCATGGCGACGATCAGACCGGTGCTCGGCTGGATCAGCACCGAGTTGGCCAGCACGGGGTCGGTGGAGGCGACCATGTTGCTCACGGCCTTCTGGGCCGAGTTCTGGGCCGCCGGATCGATCAGCGTGTGGATCCGCAGGCCGCCGCGCTCCAGCGTGTTGGTGCGCTCTTCCGGCGTCTCGCCGAGCGAAGTCATCTGGTCGGAGATCAGCGTGCGACGGACGTAGTCGCAGATGAACGGGTAGTCGGAGTTGGCGCAACCGATGTAGGTGCGCTGGCCCTTGCTGAAGTCGAGCGGGGTCTTGGCCTCCTCCGCCTCGTCAAGGGTGATCATGTCCCACTTTGCCATCTGGTTGAGCACCACGTCGCGGCGTTCGGTGGTCTTGTTGAGCGACTGCTCGCGCACCTTTCCCTTGCTGGTTGGCGCGAAGGACGTGGGGTTCTGCACGATGCCTGCGAGCATCGCCGACTGGCTGAGGTTGAGGTCTGCAGCGTTCACGCCGAAGTACTGCTTCGCTGCAGCCTGGACGCCGTAGGCGCCGTCGCCGTAGTAGGCGATGTTGAGGTAGCGCTCCAGGATCTCGTCCTTGGTGAGCTCCTCCTCGAGCGCCATCGCGTAGCGCGCCTCAATGATCTTGCGCTCGATCGTGACCTCGTCAGCCTTGCGTCGGGCCTCCTCGTCGCCGGATGCGCGGGCCATCTCGATGCGGACCATCTTCACGTACTGCTGGGTGAGCGTCGAGGCGCCCTGGGTGTCGCCGGTCAGCGTCTTGATGGCGGCGCGGCCGAAGCCCTGGAAGTCGATGGCTCCGTGCTCGTAGAAGCGGTGGTCCTCGATCGCCAGCTGCGCCATCTGCATCTGCGTGGAGATCTTGTCGAGGGTCACGTACTCGCGGTTCTCATCCGCGAACGTTGCCAACAGGGACCCGTCGGCCATGTAGACCTCGGAGCGTTCATGCTGAGGCGGCGTGCGGAGTTCCGCAGGCATGTCTTCGAGGGCCGTGACGGCCATCTTGCCCGCGCTGCCGGTCAGTGCGGTGAACGGCACAGCGAGGCCGGAGATCAGGAGCCCGGCGAGCACGCTGACCGCCAGGAACATCAGCAGGGAGTACGCCTTCTGGCTGAGGGAGGCAGACTTCATGGTCCACATCCTACGTTACCGACTTAAAGGCACCATCGTTTGTACTTGACAGCCGAAGTTGTGGCGGTAACCCCTGTTGCGGTGAGCGTGGGATGCGCTAGCGTCGGAGGCAAGTCAGCAACTGCGCGAAGGAGGGCAGGAGATGTCTCTGGCAGAAGCAAGTGAATGGACCCTGCAGGCCAAGTGCCGCGACATGGCGGATTCACTCTTTCCTGAAGGTAAGGACCAGAAGCGGGCTCGTTCCGTCTGCATGGGCTGCCCCGTCAGGTCGGAGTGTCTCGCCGAGGCGCTCGACAACCACATCGAGTGGGGGGTCTGGGGCGGCATGACAGAGCGGGAGCGTCGGGCGCTGCTGCGCTCGCGGCCCGACATCGAGAGTTGGCACGACGTGCTGCTCAACTACCTAGACGATCCTGCGGCGACGATCACGGTGCTGCCGCCTCGCCGCAAGGACTGACACGCGCTCAGGGGGCGTGCCGGAACGAGACGTTCCGGCGCGCCTCGTCCATTTTTCGGCTCAGTCGCGCAGGTAGCGCGCCGGAATCTCCACGATGCGGTCGGCATCCCAGGGACGTGCCCAACCGCCAAGTTCGAGCACCCAGTCGACGAGGTGGGCGGTGAGGCCCCAGATGAACTGGTCGCCGAACACGAAGGCGGGGCTCAGGAACCCCGTCGGGTGGCTCGCGGTGACGCGGACCGCCTCGGAAGCGAGGTCGGAGATCCGGTAGCAGTGCACCGCGCCCGTCTCGGCCGGGTCGACCGGTTCGAGCGGCGCGCCGCCCTCCCACACGCCCAGCACCGTCGTCACGTCGAACCGCGAGGCAGGCACCCACAGCGGCGGCAGTTCGCCGAGCACGGAGACGGCGTCGGCCGCCAACCCGATCTCCTCGTTCGCCTCCCGCAGCGCCGTGTGGGCCCGACTGGTGTCCCCGGGATCGACGCGGCCCCCTGGGAGTGCCATCTGCCCCGGATGTTTGCGGAGCGTCTCCGCCCGCGTCACGAAGGTGAGTTCGGGGTCGGGGTCATCGGTGAACAGCATCAGCACGGCGGCGTGACGCTCTCCGCGCGGGGAGCGGTCGAACCCGATGCTGCGGGCAACCGGGCCTTCCCGGAGGGAGCGCTCCAGATCGGCAAATGCCTCCGGGTGCCTCACGAGACCCCCAGGTATTTCGCCGTCAGGTCCCTCAGTTGCTGTTCCGACTCGAGCTCTCCAGGGTGGACCCCGGCGATGCGTCCGTCTGCGTCGATGAAGTAGGTGGTGGGAAGGCCCGGCACCTTGAGCGGCACCTGCAGTTCCTTCTGTGGATCCATGATGTGCGGGTAGTCCCAGCCGACCAGATCCGCGAACTCGAGGGCCCAGTCGGGCTGAGGATCGTCGTAGTTGATCCCGATGAAGGACACCTCGGTCAGGTCGGCGGAGACGGCGCGCAGATAGGGAGACTCTGCGCGGCACGGCGCGCACCACTGCGCCCACAGGTTGATCACCGTCGGGGTGCGGGGGAGCCCCGCGAGGTTGACCACGGTGTCGCTGCCGAGACAGGTCAGCGCGGTGCGCGGGAGCCCCCCATCGATCTGCTCGGCCTCGGGATCGGTCGTCGGGCAGTCAGGGAGGCCGTACTGCTGCCTGAGCGCGGCGAGGTCGGCAGGCGAGGTGGCCGCTGGGGTCGGGGGCGCTGGCGACGTCGGGGCGTCAACTCCATTCGGCACGCAGGCCGACAGCAGCAGCAGGGCTGCGGCGGCTGTGACGGTGCGCGGGATCCTCATCGGAGACGAGCGTACCCGTCAGTTACGGGGCTCCCGAATGAGCTTCGCCGCCTTGACCGGATCCTGTTCGCCGAGATCCCGGCTTGGGCACAGGTCGTAGACGACGCAGGCTCCGCAGGCGGGCTTCCTGGCATGGCAGCAGCGGCGGCCGTGCCAGATGACCCGGTGACACACCATCACCCACTCCGAAGGGGGGAAGAGGGCGCCGACAGCCTGCTCGACGACGTCGGGCTTGGTGCTCTCGACCCAGCCGAACCGGTTGGCCAGACGGATCAGGTGTGTGTCCGGGGTGATGCCTGGGATGTTGAAGGCGTTGCCGAGCACGACGTTCGCCGTCTTCCTGCCCACGCCGGGAAGGGTGACGAGCTCGTCGAGGGTGTCCGGGACGTTCCCGTCGAAGTCGTCGACGAGGCTGCGTGACAGGCCGATGATGGCGGTGGTCTTGTTCCGGAAGAAGCCGACCGGCTGGATGATCTCCTCGACCTGCGCCCGATCGGCCTCCGCGAGGGCCAGCGGCGTCGGATACCTGTCGAAGAGGACGGCGGCGACGGCGTTGACCCTGCGGTCGGTCGACTGTGCGGAAAGCACGGTGGCGATCAGCAGCTCGAAAGGCGACGTGTAGTCGAGCTCGGCCCTGGCGTCCGGGTAGAGGGTCGCCAGAGCCTGGTTGATCGCCTCCGGCTGGTTCATCAGACCTCGACCACCAGTTCCACCTCGACCGGCGAGTCGAGGGGGAGGACGGCGACCCCGACAGCGCTGCGCACGTGGACGCCCGCCTCGCCGAAGATCTCTCCGAGCAGGAGTGAGGCGCCGTTGGCGACGGCAGGCTGGCCGCTGAATGTCGGGTCGCTCGCGACGAACACGACGACCTTCACCACGCGGCGGATCAGGTCCACGCCGCCCGCGACATCGGCCGCGGCTGCGACGGCGTTGAGTGCCGCAACCCTCGCCGCGGACGCTGCCTCCTCGGCCGACACCTCGGCGCCCACCTTCCCCGTCACGCTGAGCGCGCCGTCGACGAAGGGGAGCTGCCCCGAGGTGAGGATCTGATCTCCAGCGCGGGTGGCTGGCACGTAGGCGGCGACCGGGGCGGCGACGGCAGGAAGGCCGATGCCCAGCTCAGCCAGGCGCTCGGAGGCGTGCATCAGGAGTTCGCGGCGGGCCGCTTGAAGTAGCCGACGAGCGTGTCGGGGTTCGGGCCAGGAGCGAGCTGGATCAGTTCCCAGCCCTCAGAGCCGAAGTTGTTGAGGATCTGCTGTGCGACGTGCGACAGGATCGGAGCGACGAAGTATTCCCATGTGGTCATGGGTCAAGCCTGCCAGGTGGGTGCGCCCTCCGACCAGTGGTCAGGGCAGGTCGCCCTCTTCCGCGTCGCGGAACTGAGGCAGATTGCCCGGTTTGATGGCGACGTCGCTGCCCTTCGTGCGTGAAGCGATGGCGTCCACGACCGCGTCCAGCGTGGCCTTCGCCTCGCTGATGGTGGCCTCCGGCTTCTTCACCTGGGAGAACTTGCCGCGGCCGAGTGTGAACAGGATGCCCGCCACCAGAATGGAGAAGAGGACGCTCGCCAGGAAGCCGAGGGTGAACGAGACCCACGGCCCCATCGGGGTCACCGAGTGCAGCAGCAGTCCGACCGCGAGCGCGATCAGGATGACCAGCATCCAGAGCGCATGGAAGAGGAAGACGGCGGCACCGGCGAAGAATCCGGCGCCCATTCCGGCGGCCTTCGCCGCAGGCTTCAGCTCGGCAGAGGCGAGTTCGGCCTCCTTGGAGACGAAGTCGGAAACCGCATCCTTGATCTCGACCAGTGGATGACGTGGCTCTATGGGCATGACGCTCCTTTCGCAGATGCCAGCCTAGTGCCCGCCACGCGCGGCCACTACCTGCGGGCCAGACTGTGCATCAGAGGGGGATGGCTAGTGCACTCTCTGGCAGGACGACCGGGCCGGTCATCTCCTCGTGGTTGACCCAGGCGCGGCTGCAGAGCAGTTGGAACGGCAGGCGCAGGGATTCGCCCGGGCGCACGGCGCTGTCGAACAGGTCGCTGACCTGGCCGAGCAGGTGCGCGAGCTGGCTCGGGTTGAGGTTCGCGGTCAGGGGCTGGTGGCGGACGAGATTGAGCAGATCCTCGCGGCTGATCGTCTGCCAGACGCGGAAGGCGCGCTCCTCCACCTCGGGGAAGTACTTGCTGCTGCGGAGCCGCTCGAGGGACTCGCTGCCGTAGTCGCCCTTCATCGCCATCGGGTCGAAGCGTCGCAGCAGGGCAGCGAGACGGCGCACCCACGGCACCGAGTCGTCGCGGATCAGGTAGGAGGCGCTGAGGCAGCCACCCGGACGCAGCACTCGCGCGATCTGGGGCAGTGCCTCGTCCGGGTCGCAGGTGTGCAGCCTCTGGTGGACGAAGACGACCTCGAACTGGAACGGGTCGGTCGGGATCGCCTCCGGTCGGGCGAGCAGCGGGGTGATCCGGTCGATCGGGCTGAGCTTGTCGACCACAGCAGGGTCGTCGGTGAGCGCGAAGAGGGTGTGGCCTGCGCGGTGCAGCCGCTTCGGCCAGGCGGTGTCTCCGGCCAGTACCAGCCCGCGCACCCCACGCCAGACCGAAAGCCAGTCGACGGCCTCAAGCGGGATCGCGACGCGGCTCATGGGGTCCTCTCGGCAGGGGGTTTGCTGGCCTCTAGGTTAACCACGACAGTGCCCGGCCTGCTGTAGCGACCCGAGGGTTATGCACAGCCCGGCGGGTCGGTGGGAAAGACCGGGCGCGGTTGCGGAACAAGGAGTCATGGACGACGTGACCGGATATGCGCTGCTGTGCAGCCGCGACCCTCTCCTCATCGAAGCCGTGGAGGTCAGTGCCGCCGCGCTCGACGTCGAACTGCGGGTCGCCGGGGCGCCCGAGGAGGCCGCCGGGCAGTGGGCTGGCGCCGCTGTGCGGCTGGTCGGGGTCGAGGTGGCGCGACGGTCGGGGTCGCCGGGTCGTGGGTCGGCCCACCTCGTCGGTGCCTCGGTCGACGAGCTCGCGAGATGTTCGGCCGAGTTGGGTCTCCCCGTGATCCCCTTGCCGGAGGCGGCAGATCGGCTTGGCTCCGTCCTGGCCGGGGCCGTGCGGTCGGTGCGCGCCGCCCGCACCGTCGCGGTCGTCGGGGCCTCGGGCGGGCTCGGCGTGAGCACGCTCGTGGTCTCGCTTGCGATGCTGGCTGCCCGTGGCGGAGCGCGGGCCGTCGCCGTCGATCTGGCGCCCGCGAGCGGTGGGCTCGATCTGCTCGTCGGTGCGGAGACGGTACGCGGCCTCCGCTGGTCGGATCTCGGGCAGGCGCGCGGTGAGCTGGGTGACGTCTTCGGCGGGCTGCCGCAGGTGGATGGGGCCGCGGTGCTCTCCCGCTCGAGGCAGGCGGAGGCGCCGGGGGATGAGGCCGTCGAGGCCGTGCTCGGTGGGTTGGGCCGCTCCAGCGATGTGGTGGTGATCGACGCCGGCCGCGGGCCGGCGCCGCCCGAGGCCGAGCGGGTGCTGGTGGTGGTCGGTGCGGACGTGCGTTCCGTCGCGGCAGCCCAGATGCTCGACCTCGGGCGGGCTCAGGCGGGGATCGTCGTCCGGTCGGGCCCAGGTCGGACGGTTCCCGAGTCGGCGGTGTGCCGATCGCTCGGTGCCGAGTGCGCAGGCGTCGTCGGCTCGCACAAGGCGTTGCCACGGTTGGCGGAGTTGGGGATGACGCCGGTCGCGGGGGCCTCCCGCAGATATGCGAAGCAGGTCTCCCGGATTCTGGGGTGGGTGCGAGATGCGTGAGGGCTTCGACGAGCTGCGCACCAGCCTCGCCAAGCTCGGTCGGGCGTTCACGCCCACCGATGTCGCGGCAGCACTCCGGGCCCAGGGGCGGGTGGTCACCGACTGTCTCGTCCGCGAGAGCCTCGACGAGTTGCGGCGCAACAGCATCGGAGCCGGGCCGCTCGACGAGCTGCTCAACCTGCCCGATGTCTCCGATGTGGTGGTCAACGGGGCCTCAGAGGTGTTCGTCGACCGCGGTGCCGGGCTGGAGCGTGCCGAGCTGTGCTTCGTCGACGACGAGCAGGTCCGCAGGCTCGCGATCCGGCTTGCCGCTGCCGCGGGCAGACGACTCGATGATGCCTCGCCCTTCGTCGACGGACGGCTCCCGAGCGGCGTGCGGCTGCATGCGGTGCTCGCGCCGGTCTCGGAGCCGGGCACCTGTCTGTCGCTGCGCGTCCCCGCGAGGCGCAACTTCTCGCTGGAGGATCTGGTCGGCAGCGGTTCGCTGAGCCCGGAGGGGGCCGGCCTGCTCGGGTCGATCGTGCGGCGACGCGAGCCGTTCCTGATCTCGGGCGGCACCGGGACGGGGAAGACGACGCTGCTCGCCGCGATGCTCGCCCTCGTGCCCGAGCGTGAGCGGATGGTGTTGGTCGAGGACGCCCGCGAACTGGTCCCTTCGCATCCGCACTGTGTCCGGCTGGAGGCCCGGCCTCCCAACGCCGAGGGTGCGGGGGCGATCAGCCTCACGACCCTCGTGCGTCAGGCGTTACGGATGCGTCCCGACAGGGTCGTGCTCGGCGAGGTGCGCGGGGCGGAGATCGCCGATCTCCTGACGGCCCTGAACACCGGGCACGAGGGAGGGTGTGCCACGGTGCACGCCAACTCGGTCTCGGATGTGATGGCCCGGATCGAGGCTCTCGCGGCGCTCGGCGGGATGGGGCGCGAGGCATGCCACGCGCAGGTGGCGTCGGCGCTTCGGATGGTGATCCACGTGGTCCGTGAACCAGGCGGGAGGCGATCGGTTGCTCAGATCGGCGTATTTCGGAGGTCGACGTCGGGTGAGGTCGTGATCGAGCCCGCGGCGAACCTCCGCCCGGCTGGGGTCGAGTACACCGCGGCGGGCGAGCGGCTGCGGCGGATGGTCGGGCCATGATCGTCTGGGCGGTGGCGCTCGCAGCGCTCGCGGCGGTCGTGTTCCTCGGGCCGGCGCCTGCCGGGTCGCTGCGGCGGCTCGCCGTCTCGGCTCAGACGAAGCCACCTCGCCGACTCCTTCCGGTGCGCTGGCCGGTGCTCTGGGTCGTCGGACTGCTGGTGGCGATCGCCGTCGTACCCGCATTGACGGTGTGGCTGCTCAGCGGGGCGGTCGCGTCGGCGACCGTGTGGTTCCTGCTCCGGGCTCACCTCGCGCGGCGCCGGGAACGTGCGTCCGCGGCTGAGTGTGCACGTTCTGCCCGGATCCTCGCCGGGCTCCTGGCTTCGGGCCAGATCCCGACCTCCGCGCTGAGGGAGGCCGCAATGGAGTGTCCCGTGCTCGCTCCGGCCGCAGAGGCCTCGGCGTTGGGGGCAGACGTCGGAGAGCAGCTGCTGCGGACGGCCGCGGAACCGGGCCGTGGTGCGTTGCGACCGGTGGCCGCGGCGTGGCGGTTGAGTGAACGCAGCGGAGCGCCGGTCGCGCAGATCCTCGCCCGGGTGGCGGAGAACCTGCGCAGGCAGCAGCAGTTGGCGGCGGTCGTCGACGCGGAGTTGGCGGCCGCTCGCACCAGCGGCCACATCATGGCGGCGCTGCCGTTCCTGGCGATCGGGCTGGGGTTCGCGGTGGGGGTGAACTCGCTCGACTTCCTCGCCCGTGAGCCGCTCGGTCAGGTGCTGGTGCTGGTCGGCGTGGTGCTGACCGCCGCGGGTGTGCTGTGGATCGATGCGCTGTCGCGGCCGAAGCGAGGCCGGAGATGAACCAGATTGTGCTTGCGGCGCTGGTGGCCGCGGTGGGGGTCTGGCTGATCGTCCCGCAGGCGGGCTCCGCGCTGTCGCGGCTGCGTCCGATTCCTCAGATGTCGCACCGGGCAGGAAGGCCCGAGCCCCTGCTCGGGCGGGCCGGACGGATGCTCGCGGGTGTCGGCGCGGGCGCCGTGGCGCTGCTGGTGCTGCCCGGTGCGGCGGGCATCCTCGTCGCTGGGGTTGCCGGTCCCGCCACAGCCGTCGTGCTCGGACGGCTACCCCGTCGCGCCGACGTGAGGATCCTCACCATCGAGCTGCCCGAAGCGCTCGAGTTCCTCGCGGTGTGCCTGGATGCCGGTCAACCCGTCGGCCACGCGGTCACGGCGGTGGCGAAGGTCTCACCAGAGGCGACACGGAGTCTCCTCGAAGGGGTCGCGGCCCAGGTGGCGCTGGGAAGGGCAGGCCCGAGCGCCTGGGAGGACTTGCGTGGTCACCGTGTGTGGGGGAGGGTGGCAGCCGACATCGCTCGGGCAGAGCGCTCGGGGACGGGGCTCGCGGATGTGCTCCGGATGCATGCCGAGGATGGCAGGCGTGATGCCGGTGACCTGGCGGTGAAGGAGGCGAGGAAGGTCGGCGTCAGATCGGTGGTGCCCCTCATGGCGTGCTTCCTGCCTGCCTTCATCCTGGTGGGTGTCGTGCCCATCGTCGCGGGACTGCTGCGCGACTTCTTCGGCTGACGAGTGGACCTCGTGGATTTGTCGGTGCCTGCTGGCACAGTGGTGATGTGACTTCCGGATCAGACGTGGCAGAGGCCGTGGAACGGGGCGGTGCCCCGGTGCCAGGGCATGCTTGGCTGCTCTCCCGTGAGGAGGTGTGCGCCGTGCACACCCGCGAGGCCCGTGAGGCGAGCGCATGCGACTGGCCGTCCTGGCTCTCCGAGGCCAGTCGGCGCCGCATCGTGGAGGCAGGGGTCCCTGAGCCGTGGGCGCACCAGGTGGAGTTCGCCGAGCACCTCTTCCGAGGCAGGCATTCGATCATCTGCACCCCCACCGGTTCGGGAAAGACCCTTGGCTATCTGATGCCGATCATCGCGGCCGGGGTCGATGGCGAGGTGGGCACCACTGTCGATTCGGCGCGCGCCCGGCTCACCCGGGCCCGGCACACGGCGCTCTACATCTCGCCGACCAAGGCGCTCGCCCATGACCAGGCGCGGGCCGCGGCCGAGTTGGGCCCGAGGAACTGGCGCGTGGGTACCCTCGATGGTGACTCCGATGAGGCTGATCGGCGGTTCGCGCGTGACCACGCCGACCTCATCCTGACCAACCACGACATGCTGCACTACTCCGTCCTGCCCAACCACCAGCGGTGGTCGTCCTTCCTCGGCTCGCTGCGCTACATCGTCGTGGACGAGGCCCACCGCTACCAGGGGGTCTTCGGTGCCCACGTGTCACAGGTCATCCGACGCCTGCGCCGGATCGCGGCGCAGTACGGCGCCTCCCCGACGGTGGCGCTCTCGTCGGCGACGGCCCCGAACGCGGCCCAGTTCGCTGGCGCGCTCATCGGCGAGGATGAGGTCTGCGTCGTCGACGTGGACACGTCTCCGGCTGGGCGGCGGACCGTCGCCCTCTGGAAGCCCTCGTCCTCCCTCCGGATGGACACGGCCGGACTGTTGGCGAGGCTCTCGGACTCGGGCTGCCAGACCATCGCGTTCGTGCCGTCACGGCAGGGGGCCGAGCTGGTCTCCATCACAGCGCAGGAGCAAGCGCACGAGCCGCTGCGGATCGCTTCCTACCGGGGCGGCTACCTCGCGGCCGACCGGCGTGAACTGGAGGCCGGGCTGCACAGCGGCGAGCTGCGTGGACTGGCCAGCACGAACGCGCTCGAGTTGGGTGTCGACATCGCAGGCATGGATGCCGTGCTCGTCTCCGGGTACCCGGGGAAGCTCGCCTCCTTCTGGCAGCAGGCCGGTCGGGCCGGTCGACGCGGCCAGGACGCCCTGGTCGTGCTGTTGGCAAGCGAGAACCCGCTCGACGCCTATCTGCTTGAGCATCCGGAGCTGATCTTCGATTCGTCCGTGGAGCGCGCCGTCCTGCATCCCGACAATCCGAGGGTGCTCGGTCTGCACCTCGCCGCCGCGGCCCAGGAGTTGCCGCTGAGCACGCAGGACGAACGTTGGTTCGGGCCGACGATGCCCTCCACCGCCGCCGCGCTCGCCGATCAGGGCGTGCTGCGCAACAGGGGAGGGCGCTACTTCTGGACCCGGCCCGACCGTGCGGTCGACTTCATCAACCTCCGCTCGATCGGGGAACACCCACTCGACATCATCGAGCGCGACACAGGCCGGGTGCTCGGAGGGGTGGACATGGCCGCCGTGGACCGGACGGTCCACCCCGGTGCCGTCTACCTGCATCAGGGGGAGGCGTTCCTCGTCGACTCGCTGGACAGGGACGAACACCAGGCCTTCGTCGTCGGGTCGCGCCCTCGCTACTACACGCAACCCCAGACCTCATTCGACATTCAGATCGTCCGGGAGGTCGACAGGCGCGAGCTCGGCTTCACCGAGGTGTGCAGGGGTGAGGTGCGTCTCGACTCGCAGGTGCTCGGATACCTACGCCGCGACGAGGTGACCCACGAGGTGTGGGACTCGACCCCGCTCGAGTTGCCGAGGCACAGGATGACCACGCAGGCCGTCTGGTGGACGGTTCCGCCCCATCTCAGCCGCCGGCTCGGGTGGCCCGAGCTGCAGATGGGTGCCGCGGCACACGCGATGGAGCACACCGCCATCGGGCTGCTGTCCGCCTTCGCGCCGTGCGACAGGTGGGACATCGGTGGCGTCAGCACAGCTCTGCACCCCGACACGGGGCTGCCGACGATCTTCGTGCACGACGGCATGGAGGGTGGTTCCGGTTTCGCCTACCGGGGCTACGAGGTGATCGAGGAGTGGCTTCGGGCGACGTTGGAGCGACTGACCCGGTGCGCCTGTTCGGAAGGCTGCCCTGCCTGCGTGGTCTCTCCGAAGTGCGGCAACGCCAACCAGGTGCTCAACAAAGCCGACGCCGCCGAGCTGTTGTCACTGCTGCTCTTCTGAGCCGCTTGTCCACAGGTGGAGGTGTTGTCCGTGCCGGATCTCCACAGGAGGGGTTCCTGGTGGCAACGGGGTACGGATCCGACGGATCAAGTAGGTGACCGGCTGAACGGCAGCCGGCGCACCGAAAGGAACCGGCAATGTCCAACCTCGTCCCGAGCACCCCGAAGAAGCTGCGTCGCCTGGCCGAGCGCGGCCTGACGACCGTCGAGTACGCCATCGGCCTCCTCGCGGCCGCCGCAGTCGCCCTCGTCCTGCTGCGCATCTTCAACGACAACCAGTTCTTCCAGACCCTCTTCGACTGGGTCATCGACATCTTCGGCAAGGTCGCCGGAGGCCTGTGATGTGGCCGAGGGGCGCGGGCGGCCACGGTGGTCGCCCGTCGCCCCGGTCCCAACGTGGCATGGTCACCGTCGAGTTGGCGGTGGGTGTCGTCACCGCTGTCGTCGTGACGGCCTGTCTCGTCTCGCTCGCCATGCTGGGCGTCGCGCAGAGCGCGTGCGCCGAGTCGAGCGCCCAGTTGGCGAGGCAGAGCGCCAGGGGAGATACCCGGGCGGTGCAGGCCGCCCGGGACCGGGCCCCTGATGGAGCACGGATCTCGATCGATCGGCAGGCCGGCGGCGTAGAGGCCTCCGTGACGCTCGGCGTGCGGGTGTTGGGGCTTGGGGAGGTTGAGGTGGGCGCACAGGCCTGGGCGGCCTACGAACCGGGGCAGGGGCCATGACCGGCCCGGCGTCAGCCCGGCGCCGTTCCCGGTCCGCCCGGCGGCGGGATGAAAGGGGAAGCGCAGGTGCCGTGCTCGTGGTCGGGATCTGCCTCAGCATCTGCGCGGTCTTCTATGCGGCTGTCGTTCTCATCCACTGGTTCGCGGTCGCCCGGCAGACGGAGCAGGCGGCGGAGCTCTCGGCGCTGTCTGCGGTCAGCGCGGCAGTCGCGGGAGACGACCCGTGCCGCGCGGCTGCAGAGACGGCCCGCCATAACGAGGTGACGGTGGCGGCCTGCCTGGTCAGGGGTGAGGGGCGCCAGGTCGTGGTCGAGGTCACGGTTTCCGAGGGGGTCACCCCGCGGCTCGCCGGGGCTCCGGCGCTAATTCGGCGGACGGCGACAGCCGCGTCGAGCTGAGTCCCTTGGGGAGAGTGTCGAGCTGAGTCCCCTGGGGAGAGTACGGAGAGCGGTCGAGGTCGGCGCACAGGCCTGGGCGGCCCACGCAGGGCGGGGCCATGACCGCACCGGATGCGATTGGATGCGGCTTTTGCGCGCCGTTCCAGGCGGTGCGCCCGGTGGCGGGCTTCGC
>RRZU012136981.1_pt1 | contig 15235 bp, 13 predicted proteins | sample 2165561 | NCBI WGS metagenome assembly RRZU01 (sample SAMN10456909, study PRJNA506462) | wastewater metagenome | isolation source: wastewater sludge | place: USA: Moscow, Idaho
GTAAGTTTTTAAAGAAGTCATGGAACTCATCAGTAGTTTTAAATTGCTTAAAAAAATCACTTTGTAATAAATCTTCTTTTTTCATAACTGTCTAAGTGTAAGTTTTATAATGTAAAGTAAATAAAAAAAATTAATTGAGGGCTAAAAGTCCGGACTTTTAACCTCCAATTAATTACTTACACAGTTTATGAGATACTTCCATCTTTTTTATTTGATATAGGGCATGCGGCGTATGTATTCATAAATCAATTAAGTTTCTGTTCTCTTATTATTTAGCTGTTGTTTCAATTAATTTGACAAAGATACATTATTTTTATTTGATAGTGTTTTTAGTGTGCCATTTTGTTTGTTTAATTATTTGTAAGCTAATGTGGCTCAGTTTATTCTTCTTTTTTAATAATCTATGAGTTTGGATTTTACAATATTAATTATCTATAACTGGTTTTTTCCTAACAAAGCTGTTCTTAGATAAGAACCTTTAAACACTAACTACTCTCATACTGATAAACTGGAATTATCTCCATTCCTTTATTAATAAATCTCTCTCTTACCTTACTATATTGACGAGTGAAGCCTAAAATAAATCCACCTCCTCCCGAACCACAAAGTTTAAGTATAAAATCTCCTGTGTTTAATCCCTCTTTCCACTCATCAAGCAATGAGGGAGGAATCATTTTAATAAAATAGTTTACTTGAAACTCTGAGAGTGCTTTCACATCATGTGTAAATTTTTCTATATCTGCATCTATAAGAGATTGAATACAGCTATTGTTAACTGGTATGTATTTGTTAAGAATGCTATCTTTGAAAGCTGGGTTCTCGCAATCTTTCATAAATTGATCAACTAAAGGAGCTGTTTTAATTGCTTTGCCACTATTTATTAAGAAAATAGCATCTTCTGATGTTAATTCGTAACGAGGTATATCAATAGGGCGTATAATATGATTCTCTTTTATAAGTAGGGGATGTTGTAAGTAGCAAATAAGTGGATCGATGCCCGAACTTGTGCCATGAAACCAAGATTCTAGAATAGCTAAATCGCTCTTTAGTTGTGGTATGTCTGTCTTTGATGTTGATGAGCGAGAAGATGCTTGTCCATTTTTTGCATATCTGTGGTAGAGTGCTGCAACCAAAGCACCACTGCTCCCTAAACCATACCCTTCGGGAATGGAAGATTCAAAATACAATCCATCGCCAATCTCTTTTTCAAGTAGCTTATGATTGAATTTACTGGGCAGTCCATTTTTCTTTGCAATAGGCTCAATGTATTGCTCATAATACTCGCGTAGTTGTTGGTTGCTGTTTCTTGCAAAATCTAAATCGGTATAATGATTCTTGTTGATGAATCTGAGCGATCCATTGAAATGGCTGTATGGAATAGTTAATGCCATGGAGTTGCAAATTATGCTGTACTCTCCAAAAAGCATTATTTTTGAATCAAAAGAGTTGTTGTGGTTCTGTTTGTTTATTGACATATAATATATTTATAGGCTCCATTTTTTGGAGTAGCATGTTTTAATTGATTCGATAAAGATAATAATTGCTTAGATAAATCATCCTTGTCTTCTTTATCTTCATCGGTAATTAACCTTTTAATCTTTTTAATGTTCAAGTATATTTGTTTTAATTGGACCATCTCCCAATTGATCGAAAATTATTTTCTGTTTGTAACAGAGAGGTCTAATTCTCTCTTCTATCCAAGGCAATATGTTTTTCTCTTCATATTTTGGATAAAGCAGATGAACATTTGGACCCGCATCCATACTAAACCCAACAGGTAGTTGCAAATCGAGAGAAGCTTTTCTAACCTCTTCAATTACTTTTAAACTATTGGCATGAAGCAGTGTGTATCCTGGGTTTGAACTCATCATAAGTGCATGCAGCGACAGGGCTTCGTGTTCAGCAATATCAAAAAACTGATTCCAGTCACCTGTTTTTAATACTTCTAGTAGCTGTTGTGTGTTATCGTTAGCCTGTTTGATGCGTGCCTCACCAAACGGGTGATTGTTCATAAGTGCATGTCCTTGGCTGCTGCTCACTTTTTTACTTTCAGGTTCTATTATTAGTATAGCGTTAGCTATTTGCATGAAGCTAGGGTGAATATCTTTAAGCTCTATAGCATAATTATCACTGCTTTCATTTATTAAAGGGGTTTTGCCCCAAATTGTCCAGCCTCCATATAGCGAGCGTGCTGCACTTCCTGACCCCATGCGTGCCAATTCTGATACAGATTGCATATCTAACCTGTAATCTACCTTATTATGTACCTTTTGTTGAATTTCTGCCAAGCAAAGAGCCAGCGCACTCATGCTACTTGCCGATGAAGCAATCCCAGATGAGTGAGGGAAAGTGTTTGAACTCTCAATTGTAAGGTGGTGTGTGGCAATAAAAGGAAGAGAAGCAGATGCTAATTGGAGCAAGTTGCCAATTTTAGCATTAAATGTATCTTTCTTGTTGCCATCTAACAAAAAAGTAAAACCTGCTTTTTTTGAGTGCGAAGCAGTGACACGAGTTGTAGTAACTGCGTTCTTTAATGAAAAGCTAATGCTCGGGTTTAGTGGTTTTTGAATCTCTTTCTTTCCCCAATATTTTACTATTGCCAAATTTGAAGGACTTTGCCATTCAGCTCTATATGTTTTAGTTTTACATTTAATCATTCTTGTATTCTATATTTCTTGTTATAGTTTAATGTTTATATATTAAACAAACAGTGTGGCTTACTTATGGTTCAATTTATATTTGAAGTAATCTTTAGGTATTTTAGTGGTGATTCCTATTTCATTTAATATTATATAGATAATAGGCTAGCTTTCACAACATTTTATATCTTTAAAATGAGTTTGTTGCATCTGCAAACTACATTATATGTTCACAATTACCTCTTCTAAGGGCATAACCACTGGATACCCTTTTGATTCGAACCACTTCTTGTTGGTCTCAAAGTTTTTTTCTGATAGAAAGAGAGCAAAGTCACCTCCCCAAGCCCCTAATGATTTTATTGCCCCATTGAAATCTGAAAACAATAGTTGTTGAATAGGAGTGAGGCTCGTAGCCCTTGCAATAATTGCCTCATGCTTTTGCATAAGACTCATAAATGTTTCTGTCTCTTTTGTTGTAGTAAACTTAAGAGACAGTTCAGATATTTCATCAACTGTATCTATGTGAGTTGATGCAGACTCTAAAAACAACTTTACTTGCGTTGAAGAGTTTTGTTTTTTGTTGAGATACACAATTCCCATCTGTTTAATGAATGGAGGATTGAAATGAGTAGGCGTTATTTTTGGAGCAGCATTTCCTGTGCGACTATAAAAGATTGGGCTGTTTGCCGCAGCACAGGCAATATCATAGCCCGATCCACCTATGGTTTCATCCATTAGTTGATAAGGGTCTATTTTTAACCATTGCTCCAAAAGATGCAATAGGGTAGAGCTGCTGCCCCAACCCCAACTAGGGTCAAACTCTAGCATGGTAGTTACTGAGCTGTGGTTGAACTTTGATTGAGCAGATGGATTTTGCTCTACCGACTTTTGTAGCATTCGTTGTAATGCCTCAGCCTTTTCATGGTCGGTAGATTTCAAGAGATTTAAGTTGCTATCATACTTAGCCTCAAACCACAATCCATTAAGAGTATCAGCGCGCCATTGAAGTCCTGATTCATTACTTGTTTCTACTGATAGTGTTTGTCCTTCGTTTAACGGAATTGCCAATGCTTTAGCTCCTTTAAGAACTAAGTACTCACCAGCTATTAATAGTTTGCCATGGGCATGATATCTCTTCATAATATACATTGTGTTTTTAGTCCATTTCAAGAAAAGAGGTGGGTATTTATCTTTTTAAAAACTCTCTCACCTTTTGTATGCTAACAGTTTTATCTGCAAAATAAACTTCTGCTTTATTCCTTTCTTCAGGAGATGCATCAAAGCTTGTGAGTATATTGGATAGGTGCAGTTTCATGTGTCCTTTTTGAATTCCAGTAGTAACCAATGAAGCCACTGCAGCAAAATTGTTGGCAAGCCCTGCTGATGCAGTAATACTCATTAACTCTTCAGCCGATGGGTTTTGCAATATCTCCATCGATAATGCAGCCAATGGATGTAATCGCGTCAATCCACCCACAGTGCCCACAGCCAGTGGAATTGTTAGAGAAAGAGTAAAAACTCCATCATCTGATATGTCACATCGTGACAATGCACGATACTGACCATCACGCGATGCGAAAGAGTGACCTGACGCCTCTACAGCTCTAAAGTCGTTTCCTGTAGCCAATACTACTGCATCTACTCCATTGTAAATTCCTTTGTTGTGTGTTACTGCACGGTGTGTATTGTGGTAGGCAATATCCATTGCCAACTTAAATCGCTGTGCAAACTCTTGGGGTGTTAGTCCTGTAGCGTAAGGTGCTAGTTGTTCTACTTTGCAACTAACTTCGCAGGTTACTAAACAGTCTGGGGTGTAGTTAGAGAGAATAGCCATAATGATCTCTGCAGCAGGTAGGTTTTGCTTTTCAAAGTAACCACTTAGAGGCTCCTTCATAGCTTCTAAGCAAGTATTGATAAAGTTTGCACCCATGCTGTCAGCTGTCTTGAATGACACTTGCATCTGCCAAATATTCGCCAATTCGGGTTGAGGTGTAAACTTAAAAGAAATGATTCCACCTTCTCTTTGCTCCATGCTTCGTGTAATCTTCTTTACGGATGATCTTAAATCTGATTCAAGTGAATGAATGTGTTTTTTTAGTATATTGCTATCACCTTCCCATTGAAACCAAATATGACCAATCTTCAAAGAGTCATGAACAGTTGTTTTAAATCCCCCATGGTTTGCCCAAAATGTTGCAGCTCTTGAAGCTGCAGCAACTACCGAACTCTCTTCAATAACCATTGGAAGCACATACATTTCCCCATCGATAAGAAAGTTAGGCGCTACTCCATAAGGAAGATAGAAGTTGCTTAATGTGTTTTCCGAAAAATCGTCAAAAATAGCTTGATCCACTATATGGCGATAATGATTTGTTGTTTTAACCAAGTCACCTGCCAGCGGAAAGTTATTTTGAATATAGGCTATTTTCTCTTCTCTACTTAGTTTTGAAAAACCTCTTATAATATCCATTAAATGTGTTTGATTAAATTTTTGTTCTATTTTGCACATTTTAAGCACATTACCTAAGTTTACTTTAATTGATTTAGGCGTATATTTAGTTTAAAAGTGCTCTATCTCATTTTTAATTCTCAGATAACTAGAGGCTAGTTGATAACTTCTTTCCACCTGTTGTAGATAGCCCTTTAGTTCTTCATACTCTCCCGATGCAGCTTTTAAAAGAGTAGACCCCATGCCAATTACTGCTGTAAGTTTGCTCTTTTGTTGTAGGTGATAACCGTCCAATATGTGTGTTATTCCACCTGAAATTATAAGTTGCTTACATTTGTATGTGTTGGATTTCGACACAACATCATTTACCATTTTCGTCATCTCTTCTGCTGTATGTCCTATCTTACCGAATGCTTCATATGCTTTCAGCTCTTTTTCTTGACTTCTAAGAAGCTCCAACAAAGTGAAGTTGGTTCCACCCAAAGCTCCAAACTCAATAGCTTCGATAGGTAATTGCAACAATTGTTTGATGCTTTCAGGTCCCATGCCTTGCCCCACCTCTTTTACTATTACTCTTGCATCTGTATTCTCTAAAAACTCTTGTAATGTGTCAATTGGAGGTCGTTTGATAATCTCTCCTTCGGGTTGAAAAGCCTCTTGAAAAGGATTGACGTGGATGATTATTCCATCCGTTTTTAGTAGCTCTATCAATCTTGATATCTTATCAGTAGCTTTTTCTTCTATTAGTTGCTCTAGTTGTGCAATACCTAGGTTTGCATAAAAAGGAGATTCATTACCAACAATGTGGCGAAGGTCAAAATCGGGTAAATGGCGCTCGTCTTCCAATAGTATTCGGCATGAACCAACTCCCATACCCAAGCCAAACTCATTGCAGGCTCGTGCTAAATTACGATTGATGTTGCCAGCCTTTCCTGTTCCACCAGTCATACTGCTTATCCAAAGGGGAAGTCGCATGGTTTTTCCTGCAAAGCTAAATGGTGCTAGTTTGTCTACAGGATGAGCTGTCAAAAGAGGTTCGTAGTTGAACCTCTTATCGGCTGCATCTTTTTCTACTCTGGCATTGAATGCCTGATTGATATGGTCTTTTTTTCTATTTTCCATAAGTTGCTTTTAGTTTCTATTTAAAATAAGATACACGCTATTTACACTCCCAATCCTCTAGCAATAACTAGGCGTAAAATTTCGGAAGTTCCTTCACCAATTTGCAGTAGTCGTTGATCTCTGTAGAATCGTTCGATTGGGTTGTCTTTGAAAAGACCAGAGCCACCAAATATCTGGACTGCCTCGTCGGCAATTTCTCTTGCTATTTCAGATGTATACAGTTTTGCCATAGCCGCCTCTTTAGCGTAAGGATGTCCGTTGTCTTTCAAAAGACAAGTACGATAGAGTGTGTTTCTAGCCAACTCTAGTTTCATGCTCATATCTGCCAGTTTGAATCCGATAACTTGATTACGCCCAATGCTTCTACCAAACTGTTTGCGCGTCTTTGCATGTTTAAGTGCCATTTCAAAAGCTCCTTGTGCTAAACCCAATCCCATGGCAGCTATTGAAAGCCTGCCACCATCAAGTGCCTTAAGCATATAGCGAATGCCTTGCCCTTCTTCTCCCATTAGGTTGGAGTATGGAACGCGACAATTCTTAAATGTTAGTTGTGATGTATCTGCAGCGCGCCACATCATTTTCCCTAACATTCGTTTAGATTCAAAACCTGGCGTTCCGTTCTCCACAAAAATGGTTGTCAAATTAGATCGTCCATTACTATCTTTAGTCATCACTTGCAGTGTTACACCTAGTGTTAGTGATGTAGAAGCATTCGTAATATATCTTTTTGTTCCGTTTATTACCCACTGGTCGCCATCTCTCACTGCAGTTGTTTCTGTTCCTCGTGCATCAGAACCTGCATTCTCTTCGGTCAATCCGAATGCCCATAGGTGTTTACCTGATGTTAATTTAGGCAGGTATTTCTCTTTTTGTTCAGTTGTTCCGTGGTTAATTATTGGGGTTAAACCAAGACTGTTGTGTGCTACTACTGTGGCAGCTTGCGAACTGTCCACTCTTGCCAACTCTTCAACAGCAATAATATATGAGAGGGTGTCCTTTTCTTGCCCACCATATTCTTTGGGGGCAACTAAGCCTAGCAATCCTTGCTCACCCATTTTTATTGTAAGTTCGGGAGAAAAGCGCTCTTCTTTATCAAGAATAGCAGCTTCTGGAGCAATAATCTCTTCTGCAAACTCACGAATTCTTAACCTTTCTTTCTCTTGTTGTTCGTTAGGGAGTATATACATAGTTATTTATATAGTTACGTTGTTGTTAATTCATTCATTTTTTTGATGTTTTCAAATTCTATTAGAAGTTCATTAGCTTCTACCTGATTGCCTTGAGCAATTAATATCTTTTTTACGATACCATCTTGAGGCATCTGTATACTGTTTTCCATCTTCATCGCTTCCAACACCATTAGTGTTTCACCTGCTTTTATCGTCTCACCAACTTGAATGTTTACTTCAATTATTTTTCCAGGAATTGGAGCTGATACACTGGTTCCATTTCGATTTGTGTTTAATATATTCTTTTTTGCACTGTCCATGGGTAGATAATGATGTGGAATTACTGTCCAACTCTCTTCATTTCTCTCCAATAAAAGCCCATTCTCGGGAGTAACAACCCAATTAAATTGGTGCTCTCTATTGTTAAGTACAAACGCTATGCTGTTTTTTTTAACTGCAATATCTGAAATTTCACTAGGAGTTTTTTCGTTGAATGAAAATCTTAAATCTGCTCCTTCTTTACTGTAAGATACTTCGATGAGTTGGTTGTTGATTAAAAATTTAACTTGTTTGTTAATTCTAAAAAATCCTATCTCATCCCATACCTGCTTCTTTTTTGTTTTTGTTTTAAACTGCCATATAAGAGTTGCAGCAACAACAGAATCTATATTTGTAGAAGTAATAGTAGGTGCTTTAAAAGCTTCACAGAAACTAGTATTTATACTACCAGCTCTAAAATTGCTGTCTTCAAGGATGCTCTTCAAATACGAAATATTATTAGTATTTCCCATAAGCAGCGTGGATTGTAGCGCTTTGTGCATTTTTTCTATTGCGTAGAGGCGAGTAGGGGCATGGGTAATAATCTTAGCCAACATTGGGTCAAAGTCGGGGAGAATATCAACAGGCTCACTAAACCAACTATCAGTGCGGGCTAAATATTCTTTAGGCCACTGCACACTCAGTATTTTTCCTGGCGCAGGATGAAAGTTGTTTTGTGGGTCTTCAGCATATATTCTACACTCTATGGCGTGTCCGTTTATCTCAACATCTTCTTGTGAAAGAGTCAGTGGCAATCCCATAGCAATAAGTAGTTGCTCTTTCACCAAATCGATAGATGTAACCATTTCTGTAACTGGGTGCTCTACTTGTAAACGTGCATTAACTTCTAGAAAAAAATGATTACCATCTTTATCCACTAAAAACTCCACAGTACCAGCATTTTGATATCCTATGCTTTTGCAAAGTTTTAATGCATCGGTTGTGAGTCGCTCTCTAATACTTTCCGTCACAAAAGGAGAAGGAGACTCCTCTATTATTTTTTGATAACGACGCTGAATAGAGCACTCACGTTCATATAGATGGATACAGTTGCCATGTTGGTCGGCAAGTATTTGCACTTCAATATGACGAGGTTGGCTTATATATTGTTCTACTAACAGAGCTTTATTACCAAAGTATCTATCAGCTTCACGTTCTGCCTGTTTTAGTTTCAATAGCAACTCTTTTGAAGATTCAACCATTATCATTGCTTTGCCACCTCCACCTGCAGCTGCTTTTATTAACAGAGGGTAAGGTAGCTCTTCCTTCTGCTCGTATATCTCTTCAGCCATTCCAAAAACTCCTTTTGCTATTGGTATATTTAGGGTTTGTGCTATATTACGGGCGTTGGTTTTATCGCCCACTTGTTTAATAGTATCTGCAGTAGGACCAATAAACGTTAGTCCAGCCTTTTGCACAGCCTCAGCAAAAGCAGGGTTTTCTGATAAAAATCCGTAACCAGGATGTATGGCATCAGCATTTTTTGCCAATGCAGCGCTTATCATTGCCTCAATATTTAAATAAGTTTCGGCAAGGGAATCACCTTCTATAAAAACCTCCTCGTCTGCAGGAGTCTGTTTTTCTAATTTGGTAACCACTCCAATTGTTGTGATACCCATCTCTTTAGCTGTTTGATGTATGCGTAGAACAATTTCACCTCTATTAGCAATAAAGAGTCTATTAATAGGCTTGTATATAACTGATTTATTAATCATTTTTGTCTGAATTAGTTTTTTTGAAAAACGAAGAAACCCTTGTTTGCCCCTCATCTGATTTTCTAGCATCTGCAATAAGAGAAGCACAGTAATCCTTTGTCTCTTGTGAGATGATAAATGATTCTTGATCTAAATAGTTCAATAATTCTTTTGTTTTTGCAGTAGCTTTGGGTCCTAAAGTTGCCATATACTCAGCTGTTTGATTTGTAGTGCTGTCCATTTCTTGCTCAGGTACAAGTACATGCACCAAACCATAGTTTAGTGCAGCTTCACCATTAAACAGATGACCCGATAATAAGAGATAACGTGCATTGCTGTTACCAATTTTTCTTACTATATATGGTGCAACAGTTGCAGGAATAATTCCCAATGCAGTTTCACTAAACTTGAATTGTGCATTGGGAGATGTAATAACTACATCTGCACAAGCCATCAGTCCTATAGCACCACCATAAGCTCCTTTATCAACCTTTGCAATAATAGGCTTGGGATAGAGGGACATTTCGTGATAGAGCGTGTTGAAAAGATGAGCATCTGCTCTATTTTCTTCATTAGTTTGTTCCATTCCTTCTTTCATCCAAGCAAGATCTGCTCCTGCCGAGAAGAATCCATTGCTGCCCGAAAGCACCAAAACATTAAACTCTAATGAGTTTGCCGTAGTTTTGAAAAAGTTTATTAACTCCTTAATCGTGCTTTTTGCCAAGGCATTTTTCTTGTTGGGTCTATCTATCTCTAAATAACAAACATTGTTTGTATATTTTTTTATTGTTATCATATTAAATATTTAGTGAAGCTACATTCTGAAAATTCCATATTTTGTTTTTTCAAAAGGAGCATTTAGTGAGGTTTCTAATGCCATACCCAACACATCACGTGTTTGTGCAGGGTCGATAATACCATCATCCCATAAGCGTGAAGTGCTATAATAGGGAGAGCCCTCTTTTTCGTACTTTTCTACAATATTTTCTTCAATTTTTTTCAGCTCTTCTTCCAAAACAGCAACTCCTTTGGCTCTTGCTTGGTCTCTCTTCAATGTACACAACACTTGAGCCGCTTGTTTAGCACCCATCACAGAAATACGTGCGTTGGGCCACATAAAAAGAAATCGAGGATCGTAAGCTCTGCCAGCCATTGCATAATTTCCTGCTCCATACGAACCTCCAATTATTACGGTGAAAAATGGAACTGTGGAGTTTGCCAATGCATTTACCATCTTTGCCCCGTCTTTTGTTATCCCTTTTTGCTCATATTCTTTACCCACCATAAACCCTGTAATGTTTTGTAAAAACACCATAGGTATTCCTCTAGCGTTGCAAAGCTCTATAAAGTGAGTTCCTTTTAGAGCAGATTCGGAAAACAGAATACCATTATTAGCTAAAACGCCTACTTCGTATCCATACAGTCTTGCAAAGCCAGTAACCAGCGAAGTGCCATAGTTTTCTTTGAATGACTGAAATGAGTCTTCGTCAATAATTCGCTCTATAATCATTCTCACATCGGGCCATGGTTTGTTGGCTTCGGGAATGAGTTGATAAAGCTCTTCTGTTGGAAACTTTGGTGCTATTGCTTCTTCACAGTGAAGTTCTTGTTTGGGTGTGCGAGGAATATGTTTAAAGATATTGCGGCAAATTTCCAAGGCATGGTTATCATTTTCTGCCAAGTGATCGGCTACCCCAGAAAGGGTGGTATGTACTTCTGCACCACCCAACTCCTCTTCCGTAACTATTTCACCTGTTGCAGCTTTCACTAAGGGGGGACCTGCTAGGAATATTGTACCTTGGTTACGTACTATAATAGTTTCGTCGCTCATGGCAGGAACATAAGCACCGCCAGCGGTGCACGAGCCCATAACAATAGCTATTTGTGGCAGGCCTTCTGCAGACATGCGAGCTTGGTTAAAAAATATTCGTCCAAAATCATCTTTATCCGAAAATACATTTGCTTGTTCGGGTAAAAATATCCCTCCAGAGTCAACCATATATACACACGGAAGATGGTTCTTTTGAGCAATCTCCTGTGCCCTTAAGTGTTTTTTAATAGTCTCGTGTATATACGTACCTCCTTTTACAGTAGCATCATTGGCAACAATCATCACCTCTCTACCATGTATTAGTCCAACACCCGTAACAATACCTGCCGACGGGAACTCGTCGTTGTATTGCCCATTGGCAGCTAGTGTAGAGAGTTCAAGAAACGGAGTGTTTGGATCTATTAGCCTATCAATGCGCTCTCGTGCCAAAAGTTTGCCTCTACTTATATGCCGCTCTCTCTGTTTAATAGGGCCTCCAAGCGATGCTTCTCTTATCTTTTTTAAAAGCTCTTGTGCCAATAGTTTATTAACAGTGTCGTTATATTTTTCGTTTTGAATATCCATAATAAAATAGCAAAAGTGTTACTTGATAACTATTTAGCATCCTAATTGTTCTTTTAATGTAAAAGATGTAGAAAAAGAATGCATGTTTAGGTCTCTGATAGTCAGTGATATATAGCAGATTACAAGGTTGTTGTTTTTTGTAATATTAACAATAGAGTTTTAGAGAGTGCAAAATCAGGTTGATATTTATAAGCAACGCAGCTTTAATTATGGTCTATTCCACAGTTTCGCAATTAAACCCAGTCTCTAAACTTCTTAAAAAAACCTGTTTTTGCTTCTAACGAGATGTTTTACCTAACACTCATATCATTCTCACTCTTGCACATGTTTCAATTTGTAAATAATAGAGCGTTGTTTTTTTGCAATTCACTCGTAGATGCGGCAAAATAAAGTCAGAAATCAAATCTACTGCGGTAGATTTGGCGTTCATGTCTTGAAAATTGAATCTACTGCGGTAGATTGAAAATTTATACCTTGAAAGTTGAATCTACATTAGTAGAAATGCTTTGAAATGCTAAAGTGCTGACTTTTTCGAACAAATATAAGAGAGTAATTTCATGAAAAAATAAAAAGCGGTCTAAAATTGAGAAATCAACTAATAAAAAGATAATTCTACATGGAGAATTGGAGTTTTAAGGCATGAATGGCTCAAATTTTGAGAACAAAATAGAAATAATAGTTTTCGAAGCAGATTTACCATGGTAGATGCAAGTTTCAACTGTTTTAAGAAAAGCAGTAAAGGAGAGTAGGTATCTCGATATTGAAATCACACATTACTAAAATTGCATAATTGTTAATTATAATAGAGGGGGATAGCATTTAAAAATAATTTTACAACAAAATAGGCATTGCAAGTGTTAATATAGTTAGTGTAATACATTTTTGAGAATCTTTTGTATTTGAATAACAATTTAATTTATATGATTATGAAAAAAACATTGATATTATTGACAATAGCCTTAATTAGTATAGGCTCGTTTGCACAAACGCATTGGAAGATAGATCCTAGTCACTCTTCTTTAAATTTTAATATAGCTCATTCGGGTATTAGTTTCGTAAATGGAAAGTTTATAGATTATACAGGAGATGTAATAACTCATGGAGAAGAACTTGATAATGTAAAAATTGATTTTACCGTTCAAGTAGCAAGTATCAATACAAATATAGAGATGAGGGATAATCACTTGAGAAGTGCAGACTTTTTTGAGGTGGAAACATATCCAACAATGACTTTTGAAAGCACGAAAATATTAGCTACCGGTAAACCAGACTATTACTTACTACATGGTAAGTTGACAATAAAAGATGTAACTAAAGACGTGATATTTGATGTCTATTATGGTGGAACAAGCAAAACCGAAGAGGGTGAAAAGATAGGAATAAAAGCAAAAACCACTCTTAATAGGTTTGATTATAACATCGATTTTGATCCAGGTGCTCTTGGTATTGGAAAAGATGTAACTATCACAGTTCATGCCCAGTTTGAAAAACAGTAAGTATTTATATATAAATCAATAAACAATATAATTATGAAGAAGTATAAAATAGCAGTTATCGTAGGTAGTCTACGCAAAGAGTCTTACAATTTAAAAACAGCAAAAGCTTTAATAGCAAATGCACCCGAGTCATTATCATTTGAAATGATAGATATAGCCCATCTTCCAATGTTTAACGAAGACCTAGAGGCCACCCCACCAAAAGAGTGGGTAAAGTTTAAAGAGCAAATAGAGGCAGTAGATGGTGTTCTTTTTCTAACACCCGAGTACAACCGCTCGGTGCCTGCTGTACTGAAAAATGCAGTTGATGTAGCATCGCGTCCTTACGGACAAAACTCATGGGATGGCAAGCCAGCTGCAATTGTAAGTGTTTCCATTGGAGCAATTAGTGGTTTTGGTGCTAATCATCATTTGCGTCAATCACTTGTGTTTGTAAACATGAAAACAATGGCACAGCCAGAAGCTTATATTGGAGGAGCAGGAGCCTTGTTTGATGATAATGGAAAACTAATTAACGATTCTACTAAAGATTTCTTGAGTCTCTTTATGAAAGCTTTTGAGGAATGGATTCATTCAAATGTACAAAAATAAGTAGTTAACTGCCTGTTTGCTCTATTATTTAATAGACAAAACAGTACACTCTCACTAGAAACTAACAATTGTATCGTGAGGATTTAACTATCAATAATATTCAAAAATGATTAGCTTGAAAGTGATGAAGTTATGCAGTAAAAAATGAAATTTTAACGTCAGGTAGTGATAATACAGCCTGACGTTTTTCAATATCAAATGAATATACTATTTATAATACCAAAAAATAAAAGAGATACATTATGTCAAATATAGAACTGATAATAGAGGAGAGGGCTGCAGATATAGGTAAATTTATGGTGGGGAGATTACTGCCGTTTAGGCAAAAAAGAATGGTAGGACCCTTTATCTATATAGATCACATGGGACATGTAAAACTGAGCAAGGATGAAAACTTTGATGTATTGCCACATCCACACATTGGACTTTCAACCCTCACCTTTTTGTTCGAAGGCAGCATCATGCATCGCGACACGCTAGGCAATGTAGTAGAAATAAACCCAGGTGCAGTAAATTGGATGACGGCAGGAAAAGGCATTGTTCATTCCGAACGCACTCCCGAACGTTTGCGGCATTCTGCAAAAGTGATGCACGGATTGCAAATATGGGTGGCACTTCCAAAAGAGCTTGAACAGATGGAGCCTGAGTTTTTCCATATCGAAGAGAAACAAATACCACAATGGACAGATGGAGACCTGCAATTTAAATTAGTGGCGGGAAAAGCCTTCAACAAAAAATCGCCTGTGCCAGTTTACAGCAAATTGTATATGATTGAAATAAAAAGCAAAACAAGACAAACCCTCAATATTGGAGATCAGCTTTATGGCGAATCGGGTTTGTATATTCTTGAAGGAGCTATCGAAAGTGATGGAAATATTTACGAATCCAAGCAACTATTAGTAGCAAAAGATAGTACTCTTTGCGAATTTACAATTCACGAAAACAGTACTATCTATATTTTTGGAGGAGAGCCTTTTCCCGAAAAACGATATATCGATTGGAACTTTGTTTCATCAAACAAAGAACTCATTAAAGAAGCTAAACAGAAATGGGAGGCTCAAGTTTTTCCAAAAATTGAGGGAGACGACACTGAATATATTCCTTACCCAACACGCAAATAATTGAGAAAATTTTAAATTAAAGATTATGAATAAAATATTAGGACTGCATCACATTACAGCTATTGCAAGTGATGCACAACGCAATTACGATTTTTATACTAAAACCTTAGGTTTTCGCTTGGTTAAGAAAACCGTTAATTTTGATGACCCCACAACCTATCATTTCTATTTTGGAAATGAAGTAGGTACACCCGGAACTGTGTTAACGTTTTTCCCCTGGGCAGGTATCAGTAAAGGAAGA
>RRZU010883994.1_pt1 | contig 15231 bp, 14 predicted proteins | sample 2165561 | NCBI WGS metagenome assembly RRZU01 (sample SAMN10456909, study PRJNA506462) | wastewater metagenome | isolation source: wastewater sludge | place: USA: Moscow, Idaho
TCGGCCATGGCCTCGACCGCGGCGGGGTTGATGGTGGACGTCGGCTCGGAGCCGCCCGACCACACGTCCATCCGATCGCCGGCCAGGTGGCGCAGCCAACCCGCCGCCATCTGGGACCGGCCGGCGTTGTGGACGCAGAGGAACAGGACGCCGGGGATGGCGTCGCCGGCCGACTCCTCGAGGCGCAGCAGCGCCCGGAGCCGGTCCTTGGCGAACTTCTCGGCCAGGACGGGCAGGTGGGTGGCGACCGTGGCCTTGGGCAGGAGCTGCTCGAGCGAGTCGACCACGAAGCGCTCGACGGTCTCGGCGCCGAGGGTCCCCTCGTAGGCGGGGGTGAGGCGGCTGACGACCTGGCGCACGAGCACCTGCTGGTCGAGGGGGAGGTCGGTGAGGGTGAGATCGGCCACGGGAGGCTCCGTTCGAGTGATCAGGGGCGGGATCGGTCGTGGGGGTAGAAGAGGCGGACGAGGGGGTAGGCCACGCCCACGGCGGCGAGCTGCACGACGACGAACATCGGGGCCGACGACGGGGCGATGCCCGAGAAGGTGTCGGTGAGGGTGCGGGCCACCGTGACCGCGGGGTTGGCGAAGCTGGTCGACGAGGTGAAGAAGTAGGCGCCGCCGATCCACGCGCCGACTGCAAACGGGATGACCGCCGCCCGGCCCGTACGCACGCAGCCCTGGATGAGCAGCAGCAGGGTGACCGTGGCCAACAACTCGGAGAGCCAGAGCGCGCCCGACGAGCGGTCGTGGGTGGACAAGGTGATCGCCGGGAGGTCGAACATGAGGTTGGCGAGCATGGCGCCGAGGCAGCCCCCGATGACCTGCGCCACGACGTAGAGGCCGGTGTCCCTCGTCGTCGTGGTGCCGAGCAGGCGGTCGAGCAGGCTCACCACGGGGTTGAAGTGGGCGCCGGAGACCGCGCCGAACATGAGGATCAGCCCGACCAGCGCGGCGCCGGTGGCGGCCGCGTTCTCGAGCAGTTGGAGGCCGACGTCGCCCGTGGACAGACGGCTGGCGGCGATGCCCGAGCCGACCACGGCCATCACCAGGAGCCCGGTGCCGAGCGCCTCGGCGGCGAGGCGGCGGGTGAGGTCGAGGCGCAGGGCGCCCGTGCCCGACTCGACCTCGTGTGAGAGCGCGTCGTCGGTCGGGACCTCGGGCCGAGGGTCCGACACATCGGTGACCGCGAGACCCGGGATCGAGGCCGGACCGCCGTCGTCGTCGTCCGGCGCGTCGCCCGCAGAGGGGTCGACGCCGGGAGGGACGGCGGTCACGGCGCTCCCACGCCGGTGAGCGCGTCGATGCGGTCGCGGAGCTCGGAGACGGCGGCGTCGAAGGCCTCTGCGGTGCCGGCGGGCACCGGGTCGGGCACCGACCAGTGCAGCCACGACGGGTCAGGGTCCAGGGCCTCATGGGCCTGGTCGCACACAGTGACGACGAGCGTGCGCTCAGGACCAGCGGCCCCGGCAGCACCGAAGTCGGCCGACGCCGGCGTGCCGTGGCCAGGGGCGTCGGGCTGGGCGCGTCGGATGGCCCGCACGACGCCGGCGTGCTGGACGTCGGTCTGCCCGAGCGACCTCGGCTTGTCGTCCCCGAGGTCGAGGCCGACCCGCCGGGCGGCAGCCACCGCCCCAGGGTGGAAGCGGTCCGCAGGGTGGGTTCCGGCGGAGCTCGCGGCCCCGCCGGTGCGGTGGCGCCAGAGCGCCGCGGCCAGGGGCGACCGGGCGGAGTTGGCGGTGCACACGAAGAGCGCGGGGCCGACCGGGACCGCCGGCGCCGGCGCCGGCGTGAGCCCGTCGAGGGCCGAGCGTCGGAGGTGCACGTAGCGGCGCCGGCCGTCGCCGCTCGAGCGGGAGCGCTCGATCAGGCCGACCCGCTCCAGCACGTCGAGGTGGTGGGCGAGGAGGTTGGACTCGAGGCCGAGGATGCGGCGCAGCTCGACCGGCGCCCGGTCCGACGCCGCCAGCTCGTCGACGATGGCGAGGCGCACCGCGTCTCCCAGGGCGGCGTGGCGGGCCGCCCGCTGCTCCCGCTGCTCCGGGGTCGCCGTCACGCCCTACGACTATCACTCAACATCTATTGAGTCAATCTTGGTCGACCTTGATGACCCGGAGGCGTCGCGATCCGCTGGTCGGGGAAGGGTCAAACCGTCCACGGCGGCGTCACGCTTCCGAGAAGCGATCGCCCAGGCGTTCGGGCCGAGATCAGGCCGTGGCGGTGACCAGCCAGGCGGCGCCGTCGAGCTCGATGCCACCCGGGCCCGCGTGGGGCGCCACCGCCGCGGCGGCCCGGGCCAGCGCCTCGTCGATGAGCTCGGGAGCGGCCTCGGCGAAGATGGCGCGGCCCATGCCGGTGGTGCGCAGGTAGGCGGCGGCGTCCTCGGGGGTGTCCCCCACCCACACCTTGGCGGCGATGGGCTCGAGGGACGGGTCCTGGAAGCCGGCGGTGGTGAGGATGCCCAGCACCCGATCGGCGTCGGCGAAGGCGAATGGGCCGGGGGCGTGCGGGTCCCCGGGCTCGGGCAGGGGCAGCACCTCGGCGACCGCTGCGGCCGGCACGAACAGCCAGTCGTTCACGAAGAGCGACTGCCAGCAAGCGAACACGAGGCGGCCACCGGGGGCCAGCAACGAGCGGATGTTGGCGAACGCGGCCTCGGGGTCGTCGAAGAACATCACGCCGAACCGGCTGACGGCGACGTCGAAGCCGGCGGGGTCGGGGGCGAAGGTGGTGGCGTCGGCGGCCACGAAGGTGGTGTTGGTCAGGCCGGCGGCCGCGGCCCGGGCGCGGGCCACGCCGAGCATGTCCTCCGACAGGTCGACGCCGAGCACGCTTCCCTCGGCGCCCACGGCTCTGCTGGCGGCGATGGCGGTGTCGCCGTTCCCGCAACCGATCTCGAGCACCCGCTGCCCGGGGGCGAAGCCGGCCGCCTCGACCAGCAGGGCGCCGAAGTTGGCCAGCACCCGCGTGTAGCGGTCGGCGTTCGCCGCCCAGTGCTCACCCTCGCTGCCGGCCCAGTCGCTCATGTCGAGTCCCCCTCGATGCGGCCCTCGGCGCTCGCCGTGGAGTCGCCCGCCGACCCTACCGGCAGCGACCGAGCCGAGCGCCGGCGGTTCTCCAGGTCGATCACCGGCGCCGACCCGAGCTGGAGGAAGTAGCAGTCACCGGTGACTGCGATTTCCTCCAGATCACCGACCGAACCCGACGATCGCGCGCCGGACGGCTCGTATCGTGCGGGAGGTGGCCGGTCACGACGATCCCGACGACGGCCTGACCGAGCGCCAGCGGACCGCCCACCTCGCTGCGGTGCGGGCGGGTGAGCCGGGGTACTTCGACCCCGATTCGGGGCTGTTCGTCCTGACCGCCATCACCCTGGCGGCCCGCGGTCGGTGCTGCGGGGAGGGGTGCCGCCACTGCCCCTACCCCGTGTGACCGCGGGCGCCACGGTGACCGCCCGATCTCAGGTGCCCTTGTAGTTGAGGACCTGGTGCAGGGTGTGCTGCACCTCCACCAGGTCGGCCTGGTCGGCCATCACCTGGTCGATGTCCTTGTAGGCCGACGGGATCTCGTCGACCAGGGCGTCGGCCCGATCGGCCAGCCAGACCTTGCCCGCCATCTGAGCGGCGAGGTCCTCACCGCTGAACAGCTTCTTGGCCTGGCTGCGGCTGTGGCGCCGGCCGGCACCGTGGGAGCACGACCGCCAACTGGCGGCGCTGCCCTTGCCCCGGACGATGAAGGTGCCCGTGCCCATCGAGCCCGGGATCACGCCGAGGTCGTCGACGCCGGCGGCGATGGCCCCCTTGCGGGTGATCCACAGCTCGACGCCGTCGTGGACCTCGCGCTGGGTGAAGTTGTGGTGGCAGTTGATGCGGGCGGTCTCCCGCCCGGCACCCACGAAGGCCACCACCTCGCGCAGGGCCCGCTCGACCATCTGGTCGCGGTTGGCGCGCGCGTAGTCCTGGGCCCACAGCATGTCGGCGAGGTACGCCTCGAACTCCGGCGTGCCCTCGACGAAGTACGCCAGGTCGGGGTCCTCCAGGCGCAGCTGGAGGTCCCTGGCGAGGCGTTTCGCGGTCGAGATGTGGGCCTGGGCCAGCTGGTTGCCGATGCCCCGGCTGCCGGAGTGCAGGACCACCCAGACCCGGTCGCGCTCGTCGAGGCAGACCTCGACGAAGTGGTTGCCCGAGCCCAGCGTGCCGAACTGCTTGGCCGCCTTCACCGACCGGGCCGTGGACAGCTCGGTGGCGGGGCGGTGGGCGCTGAGCCACTTGTCGGCGGCACGGGAGACGTCGTCGTGGCCCTTGCCGACGCCGGCGGGGACCACGTCGGCGATGCGCCCGAGCAGGGGCCCGAGGTCGTCGGGCAGGCCGGCGGCACAGACGTCGAGTTCCGCCGCGACCATGCCGCAGCCAATGTCCACGCCGACCGCGGCCGGGATGATCGCGCCCCGAGTGGGGATGACCGAGCCCACCGTGGCGCCGAGGCCGATGTGGGCGTCGGGCATGAGGGCGACGTGGCCCTCGACGATGGGGAGGCGGGCGGTCTTCTCGGCCTGGCGGACGGTGCCGGGGTCGAGGTCGCTCGCCCAGGAGACGAGCTTGTCGTTGATGGTGGTGGGCATGGTCACCCCCTCCTTCGTGTGGTCGGGGTCGTGTGGTCGGGGTCGGGTGTTGGGGGAAGGGTGGTGAGGGACAGGCGGGACGCGGGCGCGTCCGTGGCAGGCCCGGGAGGAATCGAACCCCCTCCCGGCGGTTTTGGAGACCGCGGCGCCTCCGAGGCTCGGACCCAGGAACGGGCCCTACCGGCCGGCGGTCGGCCCCGTGGGGCGCGGACCGACGCTCGACAGGGCGTCGCCCTGGAGCCATCGTTCGGTGCACCTCGGGGTCATGGGTCCACCTTGGCGGCGCCCGGCGACGAGGGCAAGCGATTTCACCGGTCCGTCGGGCGCAGGGTGGTGGCCAGGAGCGTCTCACGCAGCCAGCGCTCGTAGCGGCGGCCGCTCCAGCCCCGTAGCACGGTGAACGAGCGGAACGTGTCCGGGCTGGCCAGGGCCCAGAGCAGGTCGGCGGCCGCCTCGGCGTCGAGTCCCGGACGCAGCAGGCCCGACGCGGCGAAGGCGTCGGCGGTGCGACGCATGTCGGCGAGGCGGGCTCGGTGGCCGTTCTCCCAGAGCGCTCGTAGTTCGGGGTCCTCCTGGGCAGCGGCGTCGGCGGCGTGGAGCAGGCGGCCGGCCCGCTCGAGCAGGCGAGTGGCCATGCGGGCGAAGCCGGCGGCGGCCGACTCGGGGTCGGCGGCGGTCAACGCCTCCCGCGCCTCGGGGCGGTCGAGCACCGCGACGGGCTCGTCGTCACCGACCATGGCGATCTCGACGGCGGCGCCGAGCAGCGCGGCCTTGGTCCCGAAGGCGCCGTAGATGGTCTGCGGCGACACCTCGGCGGCGGCCGCCACCTCGGCCACGGAGGTGGAGGCGTACCCCTGCTCGACGAAGAGCGCGGCGGCCGCCTCGACCACCCGGCGGCGCGTGCGCCGGGCCTGCTCCTGACGGCGGGTCGAGTCGTAGGCGCGCTTCGAAGTGGTGGGGTCGGACGCCGGGGGCCTTGACGGGGGAGGCATTTCGTGTGAGTGTTGCTCTATTCAATAGAGTGAGACTCGTACGAAAGTGATGGTAGCTCCCATGGCGATCACCAGCGGCTTCAACCACGTGGCCACCCTGACCACGGACCTCGACCGCTTCGCCGCCTGGTACGGGGAGGTGTTCGGCGCCGAGGTCACCTTCTCGATGGAGGCCGAAGGCGACCACCCCCGAATGTTCATCGTGGACCTGGGCGGCGGCTCAGCGCTGAATGTGTTCGAGGTGACGGAGGACCAGCTCATCGGCGATCGCCGCCGCATCGGTGGGCGAGGCGCCATCGACCACTTCGGCATCGCCGTGCCCGACCTCGCCACCCTCGAGGACGTCAAGGCCCGCCTCGAAGCGGCCGGCGCCGACCTCGGCGAGATCCAGAACCTCGGTGGCGACACCTGGTCGCTGTTCTTCCGTGACGTCGACGGCATGGAGCTCGAGGTCTGCGCGCCGGTGGCCTGACGGCCGGCCACCGGCGCCGCGATCAGATCGGGCGACGTCCGGTGTAGGCCGCCAGTCGCTCGATGGGGGTGGCGTCGGAGGCAGGCTCGACCGCCTCGGCGAAGGTGTCGCCGTCACGAAGGTCATCGAGCACGCCATGGGCGAACTCGTCGACCGCGGCCACGAGCTCGTCGGGCGGCTCGTAGGCCTGACCGCTGGCCATGGCCATGTCCCAGCCGTGCACGAGGCCGTCGAGGACGACGAAGCGGGCGAAGGTGTCGCCCGACACCTCGCCGAACGGTGCCGCGACCGTCCGCTCGAGCGCACCCGGCTCGTTGACCGCCGCACCGAGGTCCCCGAGAGCCGGGCCGAACGCGGCCAACGGGTCGCTCGTGTCCGGCACGGCCGGCTCCGCCCCGCGGTAGGCGGCGGCGAACGCGGTGGCGCCGCCGATCATGTGCTCGAGGACGCCGCGCACGTCGTATCGGGCGCACGGTGTCGGACGGTCGAGCTGGTCAGGGGTCAGGTTGGCGACGACGCCGCCGAGCACCGGCCCGAGTTGGTCGAACTGGGTCAAGGGGTCCATGGATCCTCCAGGTAGGGGTCGAGCGGAGAGGCGGTGATCGGCGTGGAGGCGGGCGCCCAGGTCGGCGGCCTCGCGGTCGCGGCCGGCGACGATGAGGTCGGCCACGTCGGGAGGGGGGTCCGTCGCATCGATCACGCCCCCATGGTGGGCGGTCCCGACCGTGGGCGCATCGGGCACCCACCCCATCGTCGGCCCCCCCGCCGCGTGCGCGGCTGCGGCGTTCGCCCCACGACGGCCCCAGCGGCCCGACCCGGAGTTGGGGCACGTGGCCGATGCCGCCGGCGGGGCAGCAGGAGGACGATGGCCCCGTCGCCGATCCCGGCGACCGGCCCGACCGCCACCCACCGACCCGAGGAGCACCGCCATGCGCGCCACCGAGACCGAGATCGACATCGAGATGGACCTGGGGGACATCGTCACCCGCGGCGAGGACTGGGGCGGCCAGCTCGTGCGCCACATCACCCTTCCCGCCGGCACGGACTTCACCCCCCTCTTCCAGGGCCTCCCCGGCGACCTGTGCCAGTGCCCGCACTGGGGCTACGTCGTGTCGGGCTCGATGCACCTTCGCTACGCCGACGGCACGGAGGAGGTCAGCCGGGCGGGTGACCTCTACTACTGGCCCGGAGGTCACACCGGCTGGACCGACGAGGGCGCCACCTTCCTCGAGTTCAGCCCTGCCGCCGAGCTCCAGCCCGTGCTCGCGCACCTCTCCGCCCAGTTGGCGCCGTCCTGAACGTCGACCTCGGCGTTCCCGGCGACGCTTCGGCCCATGACCGGTAGCGTCGGCAGCGATGGCCACCCACACCCGGCGCGCCGGACCCTGATGGCCGGGCGCCCCGGCGACGTGGCCGAGGCCCGGGCGGCGCTGGGCCGGCACGACTGGCAGTCGGGGTTCGATGCCGCCACGGCGGCACACCCCGAATCACCCGAGGAGGACGCCGAGCGCCTCGACCTGCTCGCAGAGGCGGCCTGGTGGTTGGGCCGGCTCGACGACTGCATCGCCGCCCGCGAGGCCGCCCACCGCGCCTTCGACGACCTGGGTGATCGCGAGCGGGCCGGTGCGTGCGCGGTGTGGTGCTACGAGCACCACGCCATCGCGGCCCGGCCCGCGATCGCGGGCGCCTGGCTGCGCCGGGCGCGGCGCACCCTCGACGGCGCACCAGAAGGCATGGCCGTGGGCATCCTCTGGCTCCGCGAGGCCGAGGCCGCCCACGGCGCGGGCGAGCTGGCGACCGCCCGAGCCATCGCGGACGACGCCCTCGCCCTCGGCCGGCGCCTGCCCTCGGCCGACCTGGAGGCCGAGGCCCTCCAGGCCATCGGGCGGATCCTCATCGACGAGGGGGACCTGGCCGAGGGGCTCGGCCACCTCGACGAGGCAATGCTCTTCGCCGTCGAGGGGCGTCTGGGGCCGTACTCGACGGGCAAGGTCTACTGCAGCCTCATCAGCGCCTGCGAGGACGTCGGCGACTTCGACCGGGCCGCCGAGTGGACCGACGCCACCTTGCGCTGGGCCGAGCAGCACCCGTTCGCGATCTTCCCCGGGATCTGCCGGGTGCACCACGCCATCGTGTTGAAGCGGCGGGGGTCCCTGGCCGAGGCGGAGCAGGAGGCGCTGCGGGCGGGCGAGGAGCTGATCGGCAGCCACGTCGGCAACAGCGCGGTGGCCTACGCTGAGCTCGGCGACATCCGGCGACGCCTCGGCGACCTCGACCGCGCCGAGGACGCGTTCGAGCGGGCGCGCGCCCTGTGCGGTCGGGACTGCGCCGACCTCGCCCTGTTGCGGCTGGCCCAGGGTCGAACCGAGACCGCGAGCACGATCGTCGCGGAGTGCCTACGTGACACACCGACCCACCGGCTGGCCCGGGCCCGCCTCCTGCCCATCCAGGTGCACGTCAGCATCGCCGGCGGCGACCTCGACGCGGCCGCGGCCGCCGCCGAGGAGCTCGAGGCCATCGCCGGCGCCTACGGCACCGCCCCGTTGCGCGCCACCGCGTCGGCGACGCGGGGTCGACTGCTGCTCGCCGCCCACGACGCGGCGGCTGTGGCCGTCCTGGGACAGGCGGTCGCCGCGTGGGAGGCGCTCGACGTGCCCTACGAGGTGGCCACCGCCCGCACTCTGCTCGGGCAGGCCCTGCGGGACGCCGGCGACGCTGCGGGCGCGACCGCCTCGTTCACCGCGGCCGCCGGGCTCTTCGACCAGATCGGCGCCCGCCTCGACGCCCGCCGCGCCCTCGACGACCACCGCCCGGCGCGGCCTGCGGGGCTCAGCGAGCGTGAGGTCGAGGTGTTGCGCCTGATCGCCTCGGGCATGACCAACAACGCGATCGCCGCCGACCTGCACCTGAGCGTGAAGACCGTCTCGCGGCACCTCTCCAACATCTTCACCAAGATCGGCGTGAGCTCACGCTCCGCCGCGACGGCCTGGGCCTACGCCCACGACCTCGTCGACCGGGCCTAGTCGCTCCGCTCCCGAAATCCGCTTGAGGCGACGGCGCGCCGTCCGTACGGTGGCGGGCATGAAGCTGCTCGACGGTCTGCTGTCCGCCTCCGCGCGCTGACACCCGTCGATCGCCCACATCGGGCTCCGGGGTCAGCGCCACCGACCTCCCGGGAGCCCGCATGCGCCACGCCTCCGCTTCACCGTCACACCCCTCCCCGACCACCGACGCCGTCGGCGCCCCGGCCGTGGCCCTCCACGACGTCCACCACGCGTGGCCCGACGGCGCGACGACGCTCGACGGCGTCACCGCCGCCTTCGGTCCCGGCCGAACCGGCATCACCGGTCGGAACGGATCGGGCAAGACCACGCTCCTGCGCCTGGTGGCAGGTGAGCTCCGGCCCACCGCCGGCCACGTCCGGGTCACCGGTCGGGTGGCCACCCTCGACCAGCGCCTGACCCTCGCCACCTCGGCGACGGTGGCCGACCTGCTCGGGGTGCGGCCCGCGCTCGACGCGCTCGCCGCCCTCGACACCGGCGAGGCGCGTCCCGAGCACCTCGATCTGCTCGACGGCCAGTGGGACGTCGAGGCCCGAGCCGCGGCCGCCCTCGGCGCCGCCGGCCTGGGCCTGGGGACCCCGGATCTCGACCGGCCCGTGGGCACGCTCTCCGGCGGCGAGGTGGTGCTCACCGCTCTGGCCGGCCTGCGCCTCGAGCCCGCCACGGTCACCCTCCTCGACGAGCCCACCAACAACCTGGACGCCGACGCCCGCGCCCGCCTGCATGACCTCGTCCGGGGGTGGCCGGGCGTGCTCCTCGTCGTGAGCCACGACCGGGCCCTGCTCGACCTGATGGACGCCACCGCCGAGGTGCGCGCCGGCACGGTCACCACCTTCGGCGGCAACCTCACCGCCTTCGAGGCCCACCTCGCCACCGAGCAGGAGGCGGCCGCCCGTGCCCGGCGCGCCGCCGAGCAGCGCCTGGCCAACGAGCGCCGCCAGCACGCCGTGGCCCAGGTGAAGCTGGCCCGGCGGGCCCGCTACGCGAAGGCGCAGGCCGGGAACGTGCCGAAGATCCTCGCCAACACCCGCAAGGCCCAGGCCCAGGTGTCGGCCGGGAAGCTACGGACCGAGTCGAAGGCCAAGGTCGAGTCCGCCGCTGCTGCGGTCGCCGAGGCCCGGGCCCGCGTGCGCGAGGACACCGCCATCCGCCTCGACCTCCCTGACACCGCGGTCCCCGCCGGCAAGCGGGTGCTCGAGCTCCGCCAGGGCGACACCCGGGTGCTGGTGCACGGGCCCGAGCGCCTCGCCGTCGTCGGCCCGAACGGCGCCGGCAAGACGACCCTCGTTGAAGCGGCGCTCGACCCCTTCGGGCCGGCGGCGGCGCGCGCACAGATCCACGCGGCCATCCACGTCGACCGCCGCCGTGTGGCCCTCCTCGCCCAGCGCCTCGACGACCTCGACGAGTCGGCCACCGTGCTCGCCAACCTGCGCGCCGCCGCCCCCCGCCGGCCCACCGAGGAGCTCCGAGCCCATCTCGCCCGCTTCCTGTTGCGGGGCGACGCCCTCGATCGGCCCGCCGACGCGCTCTCCGGCGGCGAGCGCTTCCGGCTCTGCCTGGCCCGTCTCCTGCTGGCCGACCCGGCGCCGCAGTTGATCGTGCTCGACGAGCCCACCAACAACCTCGACCGTGAGACCGTCGACCAGCTCGTGGACGCCCTGCGCGCCTTCCGTGGCGCACTCCTCGTCGTCAGCCACGACCGGGACCTGCTCGACCGTCTCGGCATCACCCGCTGGCTGGCCGTCGACCCCGACCACCGCCTCCGCCCCCTCGACGGCCCTCCCTTCTGACCACGTCCTTCGGTTCTGCCAGCACCAGACGGTTCTGGTGTGCACGACAGGATCGTGCTGATGCCTTCGGGCAGGGCCAGCTGCGAGGTGACGAGGCGGCCGTCGACCGAGTTGATGTCGTCGACGCTCGGGTAGCCCTCGAAGTGCCCCACCGAAGAGGTGCCTTGGGGGATCCTGAGAACTTGCTGAGGATCGCGGGCGGGTCTGTCGGGTTCTCAGTGCACGCCCCGAGGCACAGCGGTAGCGTCGGCGCCGTCACCACGGGGGGAGGCACACACGTGCAGCGGACGCTGAGCAGTGAGGCCCAGTCAGAGCTCGACCACTTCATGGCGGGGCTGGTCCGTCGCAACCCGGGGGAGCCCGAGTTCCAGCAGGCGGTGCACGAGGTGGCCGAGACCCTCGTCCCGTTCACCCTCGAGCGCCCGGAGTACCGCAAGGCCCAGATCCTCGAGCGCATGACCGAGCCCGACCGCGTCGTCATCTTCCGCGTGTCGTGGGAGGACGACGACAACAACGTCCGGGTCAACCGGGCCTGGCGGGTGCAGTTCAACAACTCCATCGGCCCGTACAAGGGTGGGATGCGCTTCGACAAGAGCGTCACCCTCAGCGTGTTGAAGTTCCTCGCCTTCGAGCAGATCCTGAAGAACAGCCTCACCGGCCTGCCCATGGGTGGCGGCAAGGGCGGCTCCAACTTCAACCCCAAGGGCAAGAGCGACAACGAGGTCATGCGCTTCTGCCAGTCGCTGATGATCGAGCTCCACCGCCACATCGGCGAAGACACCGACGTGCCCGCCGGCGACATCGGCGTGGGCGCCCGCGAGATCAGCTACCTGTTCGGGCAGTACAAGCGCCTGGCCAACCGCTTCACCGGCATCCTCACCGGCAAGGGCCTGGCCTTCGGCGGCAGCCTCGTGCGCACCGAGGCCACCGGCTACGGCGTCGTCTACTTCAGCGAGGACATGTTGGCCACCCGCGGCGAGGGCATGGAAGGCAAGACCGCGGTCGTGTCCGGTTCCGGCAACGTCGCCCTCTACACGATGGAGAAGCTGAACCACCTCGGCGCCAAGGTGGTCACCGCCTCGGACTCGGGCGGCTTCGTCCACGACCCCGACGGGATCGACGAGGAGAAGCTGGCCTGGCTGAAGGAGCTGAAGGAGAAGCGCCGCGGCCGCCTCCAGGAGTACGCCGACCACTTCGGCTGCTCCTTCTTCCCCGGCCAGCGACCGTGGCACGTGCCTTGCGACCTGGCCTTCCCGTGCGCCACCCAGAACGAGCTCGACGGCGACGACGCCGCCACCCTGGTGAAGAACGGGACGATGCTCGTGGCCGAGGGCGCCAACATGCCCACCTCCATCGACGCGATCCACGTCTTCCGCGACGCCAAGCTGCTCCACGGCCCGGCCAAGGCCTCGAACGCCGGCGGCGTGGCCGTCTCCGGCCTCGAGCAGAGCCAGAACTCCCTGCGCATCTCGTGGACCCGCGAGGAGGTCGACGGCCGCCTGCGCGAGATCATGCGCAGCATCCACGCCGAGTGCGTGCGCTACGGCTCCGACGGCGACGACTTCACCGACTACGTCAAGGGCGCCAACATCGCCGGTTTCGTGAAGGTCGCCGACGCCATGCTCGCCTACGGCGTGGTCTGACCCCGACCGGCTTCGGCGCCGCCGGGCGACAGCGCGTCGGCGAGGAACGTGGTCACCCGCTCGGTCCACTCGTCGGGCGCGGTGGCCAGGCCGCCGACGTGGGCGGCGCCGGGGACGGTCCACACATCGACGCGATCGGGGGCGTCGGCGGCGACGTAGACCGCCGAGTAGCCCTCGTCGGGCACCTCCCCGGCGGTGATCAGGAGGTAGCGGGTCCCGTCGGCGGACTCGACCGCGCTACGGCTGGACGTCGGGAGCGGAGCGTCGGTGAGGATGTCGGTGAACCGGTCCTGCACCCACTCGAGCTGCTCCTGGACCCAACCCTGCAGGCCGAACTGCTCGGACAGCCACGCCTCGTCGGCGGCGCTTCGGGCAGTCGCCCCTTCGGCCACGACGGCGTGGATGCGGGGGTCCGCCCCACTCGCCCCGAGCGCCTGCTCGCCACCCATGGACAGGCCGACCACGCCGAGGCGTGCCGGGTCCACGTCCGGCTGCGCGGCGAGCACATCGACGGCGGCGGCCACGTCCTGCTCCCCGTGCCACCCGAAGTCCATGGCGCGCCCCTCGCTCTCACCGTGCCCCCGCGCGTCCACCATCAGGACACCGAAGCCGGCATCCGCCAGCACCGCGGCCTCGTCGAGCACGTCCGAACGCGTCGACCCGGCGCCGTGCAACAACACGACGGCGGCCCCGTTGCGGGACGGGACGTACCAGGCGGCGAGGCGCACACCATCGGATGTCGGGATCTCCACGTCCTCAGCGGTGAGGCCGACGTCGGCCGGCGTCGCACCGAGCGCAGGTCGCGGCACGTTGGTGGCGGCGATCGCGGGGCTCACCACGAGCGCGGTCACGACGGTCAGCACCACCACGCCGGCCACGGGCCCCACGGTGCGGAGCCAGCGACGCCCGTGGAGCGCGACGACGGTGCCGCCGACCAGCAGCACGAGCCCGCCGATGAGGAGCACGATCGAGGCAACCCGGATCGGAAGCGGGCCGCCCTTCGCGAGGTGCGGAGCGAACCCGAGACCCACCGCGGTCGAGACCATCCCGAGGGCTGCGGCGACGCGCCCTCGTGTCCGGGGCGACGCTCGCCGCTCGACTCGGACCACGACGACGGTGAGGGCCACCGCGAGCGCGACTCGGGCGACCTGCCACCCGGCTGATCCGTCGAGGCCGACGGTGAGCGCGAGGCCGACGCCGACCACCACGGTCGCCGACTCGAGGACCGGCCGTCGCCGCCGCGCGTCCGACGGCGGAGAACCGGGTGCGTCCTGTACGTCCGCCGGTCCTACCGTCGTGGCCATCCTCACTTCCGTCCTGTCGCCACTGGGTCCAGCGTGCACCCGGCGGTCCGCGCCGCCGAAGAGGCGAAGGTCCCGCCGCGTGGGGTCGGTGCTCCCATTGCGCCTGCGCCCGCGGCGGTCAGGTCGGGATGAGGGCGTGGACGTCGGCGAGTGACCGCAGCGTGCTGGTGAGGTGGGTGCAGGTCGTCGGGCCGACCAGCTCGGTGCGGGCACGGGCGGCGACCTCGTCCAGGGAGACACCGACGAGCGCCTGCGCCGACGAGGCGCCGCCGACGCACTCCCGCCACGGGAGGGTGCGAGGGTCGACCTCGACGGCGAGGAACCTGCCGTCGACGCCGACGAGGGAGCGCACGACGTACTCGTGGAGGACCATCTCCTCCACCTCGTCGCCATCCACCGATCGGTAGGTGTCCCGCAGGTGGCTCTCGGTCAGGAGCCAGCCCGAGCCCTCCGGTGCAGGGCCCACGTCGAGGCGGCGGCGGCGACGGACCGTGCCCACGGTGAGCGGCGGATCGTCATGCCAGTCGCCCTCGCCGGCGAGGTCGGGTGCCGGCGGCCCCATGGGGACGGCCACGTTGTCGTGGTCGGTCAGCACCGTGTGCATCTCGCCGCCGGCCGCCCAGCCGATACAGATGTCGCCCTGGTGGGCCGCCATGTCGCGACCACCCCCGGCCGACACGCGGATGGCGCCCGCTCGCAAGGGCGCGTAGCCCGACACCAGCACCGCACCCGGCAGGTCCTCCAGCATCGACGCCCGCAAGGTGCGCAAGGCGAGCTCGTCGCCCAACACGGTCGCGACCACCCGGCCGAACCCGCCCCGCACGCTCACCCCCACCAGGGCCTCGAGGCCGGCGACCTCGTCCGGCTCACCTTCGATGGCGGTGATCTCGGCGGTCAGGGGATCGAGGTCGAGGCGAAGGTCGACGCCGTGCTCCTCGACCACGTCGCCGTCCAGGCCGAGGCGACGATCCCGACCCCGCAGCACCACGGCGGTGGCCAGCCCCCGAGGACCGTCCGGGCGCAACGTGTCGGTGGTCGTCGTCCGTCGCGTCGAGCCCGGCGCCTGGGCCGGCGTGTCCGGCAGGGGTCGATGCGGGCCGGCCGGCGGGCGCGGCCCCGCCTCCGGCCTCCAGTCGTCGGTCACGGCGTCACGCGACGGGTCACCGATCGGCGAGCGCCGCGGTGGCCCGCACGAAGGCGGCGTACGCGGCAGGGTGGGTGCGCGGGGCGAAGTGGCTGGTGCCCTCGACCACGTGGAGCCGGGCGTCGGGCAGGGTCTCGGACAGCCAGATCGACCCGCCGTCGTGGAAGGCGCCGGTCTCGGTGCCGTAGCCGACGAGCACCGGCA
>RRZU010635729.1_pt1 | contig 15226 bp, 13 predicted proteins | sample 2165561 | NCBI WGS metagenome assembly RRZU01 (sample SAMN10456909, study PRJNA506462) | wastewater metagenome | isolation source: wastewater sludge | place: USA: Moscow, Idaho
AGGAACCGAATCATCATCAATATCGACTTCAATATTATTGTTTGTAGTAATACTTGGTACATAAGTAATATCTTCACTTGGAACAGAAAAGGCGTGAGCTGTATTAGATACAGACTGTAAAATCTTATCTGATTGTAATACACCACCTAATATCCCTAAAGACACTGTAGCTGTAACTAAAATTAATTTCTTGTTTATAGTCATTTTGTGTTCTCCTTAAATAAGTGGTATTTTGAAACACCACTTGTTTTATATTTCTAACTTAATTGTAGCACAAAAATAAAAAGAATGAATTAACATTCACCCTTTTTATATTATTGATGTTTTTTCTTAGTTTTAACAAGCGCGAATGTACCACCAATTGCTGCTGCTAATAGAGTAATGATAAATAATGGACTCTTAGCTACGTTTTCTAGACCTGTTTTAATATCCGCTTTAGGATTTGTTGGTTTAGCTGGGTCTGGAGTTTTATCTTTTGGTGGAGTTACAATTGTCTCGTTAGAGTTAATGTGTTTTCCATCTGTTGAGATATACGCAATATTTGGAACTTTAAGTTGTCCATCGTGAGTATAACGTGAAGTTTGCTCTTTAGTTGCAGTAGACAATTTAACATTGTAAATTACCATTTGGAATTTACTGTTTGTGTTGGCACTATGAACTTTCTTAACTAAATCTTTGTTTGCAGTAGCATTGACAGCAATTTGTGTATCACTGAATTTCTTATCTACAGAAACTTTAAATGATTCAGTTACGTCTGCACCTGTGGCGTCATAGATTTTGATGTCTGAAGCTTCAATTGAATCAGCTTGGATGTTTTCAATATTATCACCTAAAGTAATATTTTTCTTAGCATCATCAGGGTTGATTGATGTTTCTACCATATATTTGTAGTAGCTGTCATACTTAGGCAAGTTAATTGTAGAATTTCCACGTTCAAAGTCAATCTCAGCAGCAACCTTGTCTCCTTGTTTAACAGAAGTATCAGTTGTTGTTGCAGCTTCTTTCCAACCAAGTTTTGTCATTGCAGCTTTAACGAGTTTGATGTTTTCAACAATAGTTTCATCTTTGGCAGCTTTATCGTCAACTACACCTTGAGCAACTTGTGTATGTGATTTAAGCAATGCAACTGTATCTGCATCAAGACCGTCTTGTTTTACAAGTTCAGTAGCTTCTTTAATCAAAGCAGTCAATTCTTCTTTAGGTGTTACAGTTGTAGCAGTTGCAGCTTCTTTCCAACCAAGTTTTGTCATTGCGGCTTTGATAAGTTTGATGTTTTCTGCAATAGTTTCAGCTTTAGCATCTTTATCATCAACTACACCTTGACCTACTTGTGTGTGTGATTTAAGTAATGCAACTGTATTTTCATCAAGACCATCTTTTTTAACAAGTTCATTAGCTTCTTTAATTAAAGTAGCTAACTCATCTTTAGGTGTTGCAGTTGCAGTTTTATCAGTTGTGGCATCAGATTTAGATGTATCTGTCTTAGTTTCGTCAGACTTGGCATCTTCTTTTTGATAAGGGTTAGTGATTTTGTCAATCTTACCATCTTGTAATGCAACTGATTTTCTAATAGTTGTATTTGGTTTTTCTGGGTCTTCAGGTACACGTACAATTGTTTCGTTAGAAGGTGTTGTGTTTTTATCCCAGATTAAGTTGGCAACGTTAGGAATTGATACAATTCCACCTGTTTCATATTTAGCTTCATCATCTTTGTTGTCTCCTTTAAGAGTAACATTTTGAATTCGCATTTGAAGATTAACATTTTTGTTGTCTTTTGCAATATTAGCAACAAACTCATCACTTGCTTTCCAGTTTACTGTTTTAGCACCTTTAGTTTCAGTGATACTTACTTCACCTTGTGCAGTGATTTCTTCACCTTTGTAGTTATAAATGTGAACATCTTTTGCATCTACAGTCTGAACGTGCTCAATTGGGTCTTGAATAGTTAATTTCTTTTGAACACTTTGTGATGGAATATTCACGTCAACAACATATGTGTATAAGTCGTCGTGTGTTTTCAAGTCAATATTGTCGTTTTTGTTGTCTGTAGTAGTATCAGTATCAGTTCCATCTGTTGTAGAACTAGCATCAACAACTTTCAAAACAGCTTCTTTTAAAGTTTTGAATGAGGCAACAAATTTAACTTTATCTTCATCAGTTGCGTCATCTTTCAAACTATCAGACGCTGCTTCTTGTGCAGAAGAATCAACTTTATTTTCTTTTGCAAGTGCAACCAATTTAGCCATAGACGCTTTCATATCTGCAACTGAAGCTTCACTTGAAATAGTAATATCTACACCTTTACTTGTAGTATCAGTAGTGGCAGTTGTATCAGTTTTAGTGGCAGTTGTATCTGTTGCAGTGGCAGTTGTATCTGTTGCAGTTGTGTCAGTTGTGTCAGTTGTTGCAGCTGTTGTATCTTCAGATTTAACAGCACCTGGAAGTGGTAAATCAACTCCACCTTTTTCATCTTGTAAATATACAGATTTATGAATTGAAGGGTCTTTAGGACTGTCTGGAATTTTAACAGTTGCTTCATCCGTTACAACTTCTGGTTTACCAGGCTGTTTTGGATTGTCAGTTGTACCATTTGCAACGTTTTTCATTACTTGTCCATCTTTAGCTCCATTTTCTACAACAGTAGTAATATGGAATAAGACGCGGTTTTGTGTTCCTGTTTTACCAAGGAAGAAGTAATCTTTTGGATTAGTTGGAACCCATTTATAAGTTTTACCTGAAATTGAGCCTTTACCTTTATCAGTAATCTCATCTCCAACAGTACCGTCGTTATTTACAGCGAAAACAGTAACAGCAAATTTAGAGTTAGGGTTAAATTTCAATCCTACAGGAAGTGTATCCGTAAAGTCTGTCATTAATCCTTTATTACCTGGAGTATAAACAATATCAAATGTTACTGTATCACCAGGGTTTACTGTTTTATCTTTTACCAATTTGTTGCCGTTAACAGCAACGACAGTGGTCATTTGTGTCTTTGCATCAATTAAAGAATCTGCTTTAGTATCGCCTTCTTTTACTGAAGTTGTATCGTCAGCGTGTGCTGTGATTACATTGACAACTGGAAGTGCGGCAGGTCCAACAGTTCCCGCAAGCATAGCAATAGCGAGTGTTTGTTTAATTTTTGTCTTCATTATTAAATTCTCCTTAACTTTAACAGATTAAATTCTGTTTTGTATTATTATTTATAATAATCATTCTTCTTTAATTGTAGCACAAAATAATAAAAAATAAATATTAAATTACAATAAAATATTTATTTTTTTTATTATTAGAAATATCTCTTCATTAAAACAAGTGAAATCAAAGAAACAACAAAAATACTGATACTAGCTATAAACACTTTGTTCACCAATTGCTTATCTTGTGATAGCATTTCGTAAAATAAACCTTTAATGCCTTTATTATCACTAGAAATACTTCCTGATTTAGAATAAGACACAACTTTTCCATTTTCAACAGATAACGTTGGTGTTTCTACTCCATTTGATGTAGTGCTATCTGTGGTCACGGTCTTAGTTGGGATTGGTTCTTCTTTTACTTGAACACCACGGATAATTATTCTATTCCAAGAATGCAGATAATCAGGTGGCAACTCATAACACGTATATAATGTTAAAGTTCTGCCATAAGTGAATGTTTTTGTTTTATCTTTATTATTATTAGCATACGTATCAGTTGGCACTAACGACACATCGCCTGAAACTTTTTCAGTTATATTACCATATTTCTTAATTGTATCAGACATATTTCTACTATTCCAGTCTGTTTCGGTATACGGCATACTATCATCACGATAAACTACGTCATAGTTTGTAAGTTTATATGTGTAAAGTTTAGTATCATCTGTTATGTATGCATAATTGCCTATAATTGCACTACCAGTCGATTGTAATTTACTAAACCCTTGTCCATAATTCCAATCACCATAATTGTGTGCCGCCAAACCGTAGTTTCCTATTTTATCTGGAGACTGATTTGGATTTATTGTGCCAGCACCATAACTTAGAACTCGGTCTGATGTTCCCTCAAATATCTGTCTTTCTAAGCCTATGACAGGGATTGTAAGCCACCCATTTAGGTATAGTGGTTGTTTTGTATTAGACTGTGCTTTCTTAATCTGAGAGGCAGATGAGAGGCTTGTAGACGGTCCGTACTCTGCACCTGTCTTTGAGCCTTTGTGTATTTTTGCACCTTTCAATCCTGTATCTAATGAAGAGAACGTTGCAACTGGATTACCGTATATCCAATATGCAGAGCACCCTGCAATAATAAAAGAGAGAAAAGCTATTAATGCCATAAAGACTTTAGAAAATCTTTTCATTTAATTCCTCCAAAAAAAGAAGAGATGAAAATCAATCATCCCCTCTTATAAACTTAGACTTCGCTAAAAACAAATGGTTTAAAGTTAAATCCTTCAGATTCACTTCCAAATGCCAACACTACTTCTAATTCTTCGATAGGAACAGTGATTTCTTGCAAAGTCAACTTCTTGATTTTTTCAGCCTTGTTAAAGAACTCTTTAACTGGGTCTAAATTCTGTGAACTCTCATCATATCCAAGGACAATCATAGGTTTCATACTTCCGTCATCTTTTGGAACTGAAATAATATAAGGTGCATTAAATTTATTATCCAACGCAAGTCTTACATTATCACCAATTTCATCTGCGGTGAAGTCTTTCATTTGAGCAATTAACTCAGTCTCAGTGATTGTTGGGTCTTTGTATTTAATAGCTTCAATTACTAAAGATTCATTAACAAGTTTAATGTTATCAGGAGACTTATCTTCTGTAAGTGCACCGTAATATAATTCTTTAGCATTATCAAGTAAACCCTTCGCGTCATTTTCTGTTTGAATGTCTTTTAATTTTAAAATCAAGTCTATTTCCTCGCTTTATATGTTTATATAATATATTATAACACAAATTTTTATTTGTGTAAAGTAAATCATTTATCTGAATTTGTTCTATCAAGCACTTTTTTCACTAAATCATTGTTTTTCTTAATATAAGAATTACGTTTTTGAAGTGCAAATGGATTTGTGCTCTTAATCTTGGACAACTTAGATTGTGACGTATTCACTAATTGACTTAGTTTTTCAACATCAGACGCTGTAAGTTTTTCTTTTTTAAGAATAGATGCAACTTCATCTTGTTGCTTATCAACAACGGTTGTTGTAGTTTTAATTGAGTTTTCACCGTGGAGTTTATATCCATATAATCCACCGCCTAGAACACCACCAAGGGCTAAAAGGACACTAAGGTAAAGCAAGATATTTTTAATAATACCACCACCCTTTTTCTCACCATTTTTAACTTTAGGTGTTTTAGGTTTCTTCTCTTTTTTAACCCGTTTATTTTTCTTAGTTTTAGTAAGACTTGGCTCTTCACCAATATCATCAAACTCATCACCTTCTGCAGTTCCAGCTTCATCATCAACAGACCCAAAGAAGTCTAAATCTACAACTTTCCCTGTTTCTGTTTCTAAATCAAAATCAGTTTTATTACTTTCTTCATCAATTACAGATGGTGTTGGTTTTGTATCACTGTTTTCAGAAGTTGTGATTTCTGGTTCTGGGTAAGTTTCCTCAATTATAATTGGCACACGTACTGATACATCTTCAGGAATGAAATATTTATCAGTAATTGGAGTTATTAAAATATCTCCATCAACTTCAGAAATATCAACGTCACTATCAATACCATATACTGAAATATCTGATGTATCTAAAGTGTGATATTTAGGTAATGATAAACGTACGCTATTAACATACTCGTTTGAACTAAGGTTATATTCGATATATCCATCGTGTTCATTGAACTTAGACATAAGCACGTCATTCTTAATCTGTTTTAAAGAAAATAGAAATGTTGAAATAACACGCCCACAATACTCAACTGGAATCTCGATATTTTTAATCTCTGCACTTGTTTTAGGAACAAATCCTTTATCGAACAATCCTTTACCAATGACTAAATCATCAATAAGACTGTTGTCATATTCATCAAGTACAATAATTCCAGTTTGAGTAATAATATCACCTCTAGTAATTGGAGTACCAAAGATACGCTCAAGTTTAATATCATAAGGACTTTTTTGTTTAATCTGTGTCATCATATACCCCCATTATTTGTTGATTTGATAAGCTTTTCCAATTCACTAAATTCATATTTTCCTGGATTTTGAGGAGTAGATTCAGATAAAAGGCTCTTAATAACAGAATCTTGGTGTGTTGCAGCAAGGTCTTCTACCTCTACAACTTCTACAGTTTCATCCTTAGCTGGTTGAGCTTTAGCTTTTTGTTCTACAAAAGGTTTTTCAACTGTCTTTTCTGCTTGTGGTTTAGTTGCAGTAGTCGTCTTTGTTTTCTCAAAGAATGAATTTACAGACAATGCAATATCATTTAATTTTTCAACAGATACTTCACGTAGTGTGTTAGCTTCTTTAATCTCAGTATTAATAACTTCTAATTTTAAATTAGCTTCTAATAGAATTTTCTCAGCTTTGGCTGTGGCATCAGAGACAATCTTTTCTGAATCAGCAGTAGCTTTCTCAATTGATTCTAAATATGTACGTGACGCTTCTGAAGTAGCTTTAGAAATAATTGTATCAGATTCTGATGTAGCAGTTTTTACAATACTTTCAGCTTCTGATTTTGCATTAGAGATAATCTCTTCTTTTGTTGAAACAGCACTGATAATAGCATCAGATACGATTTCTTTTTCTAATTCTTCTTTAATTTTAGTAGAATCATATTCAAGTTCAGATACTTGTTTTGACAGCTCTTCTTTTTCAGAAATAGCAGAATTTAATTCTAATTCTAGTCCAGAAATTTGCCCATCTTTTAAATTAATAGTTTCAGTAGCGCTTGACATTGCAGTTTGATATTTTGCAAGGTCTTCTTTCATATTTTCATTTTCTTCTTTTTGTTGTTTCAAAAGAAGTGACGTGTCCTGAAGTGAATTGCGTAGTCTGGCGACCAATTCCAGTTCTTCTGGATTTACTTGAACTTTTTCGCTGTTATTTTCAATTGACATCCTATGACCTCTCATTTATATATTTTTCGTTCTATGTTTATTTTAGCACAAAAAATAATTTTTGTAAATAGATATTCCTTTTTATCTAATTTTAAATTCAGTAAAAAATATAAATTATACGTTGACAACATTCACTTTAAATGTTATACTATATATATAGTTAAACAAGAGGTATTACAACAATTATAATTTTACAAATTATCTTCTTTCGGTTGTAATGTTGGATATATTTTTATTCAAAGGACAGCAGAGTTCTCCTAAAAGACGTAATCACCTGTAATTGAAAAATTATCGCATAACACGTAATTGTTATAAAAACTTAATTCCCCTGGTTGGCGTTTCCAGGAATTGCCCCTTACAAGCAATTTAGGAAAATTAAAAAGAGCTTAATTGCTCTTTTTTTTATTTTATAACTATTCTATTTAAAGATTTAAGAGTTAGGGCATTTTTATCAATCAGGTTTTGGATTTCTTTGCCAATTTCAGAGGAAGTTTCATAATCAGTTAGTTTATCAAATTCTTTTTTATATAAAGCTCCCATCTTAATGACCTCATTTTTATAGTTTTCTAAAGTAGAAATTGTCTCTTTATTATCTTTTGAGATAAAAAATGAAACATTTTGATGTAAACGGAAAATTGACATTTTGTCAACTAAGAAAATGTAAAATGCTTGTGATATTTCAATGTTATATTTAACAATAGACAATTTTACTAATTTAGTAACGTCTTTATCAAATAAGACACTATTTTTAAAATTAAAATCACTGATATTGTTATTATTAACAACAACTAAACCTTCATTTTCAAAAGAAATAAGTTCATTTGCCTTATTATATAGATTCTTAAATGCGCTACTTGTTAATATGCCTGACGCAGCGTATCTGTAATATGAAGAGACATTCTCATTGGCAATGGTTTTTGCTATAGAAGAAATGATTTTAAAGTTATTCTTCTTATATGAAATCTGGAGCCCCAAAAATAACAGGGATTTGAACATATACTGTTGTTTTTCTTTATTTCTAAGTCTAAGAGTACCATTAATAGTAGAAAGTGAAAATTTATCAACATTTTTAATACCGAATATGGTATCATTTAACTCATCTAAGAATTTATCTTCATCTAAGAAAGCAATAATGTATATTTTACTTAAAACATCTGTTTGAAAAACCTTAAACTTTTTAAGAGAATCATTATTAATGTATTTTTTTGAAATAGCTGTTTCAATAAAATTATTAACATTGTAAAATGATTGGTATCTATTTCTACCTGAGCAAAAGTCGTTCATTTTTGAAAGTATAAATTTAAAAATATATTCAGATATAGTATCATCAGAAAAGGACGAGATTTCCCAATCACAATTAACAAATCTATTATACATTGCACGGTCTCCTGAAGTTTTCAGTACATCGTTAAGGTTTTCTGTGGATTTACGTTCAAATCTTAAAACAAGTGTTTCAAATTGACAATCTGAAGATGTTCTAAAGGCACATCTTCCTATAATTGCAACATCTGAGAATTTATTATCAATATAATCCCAGTATACATACGTTGAGGTTTTTTTGTATACAGCTTTTAATTGGGCAAGCCCATTTTCTGTTGATAGATATGATTGCATATCCCTAATAGAATTTTTAGAATTAGTTTCTGTTTTTAACATAGTTTATTCTTCTTTCTTTTATTTATTTATTTTACACTTTAATTATAGTAGATAATTATAAAAAACACATATTAAATCAATATGTGTTTTTGTTAAATTAGATAGGCAAGTTGCTATCTTCTGCTTCAGTTGAAGCTGTTGCACTTTCAAATACTGAAGCTGTTGCCACTACCAAGTCAATGAAGGCTTTTCCATCATATTCGTGGCTTGAAACACGGACAGGAGCACTAATTCGTTTACCTTTTGCCCATAGCTTTTGAAGGGCAAGAGCTTCTGCTTCAGTACGTGTGAATACAGAAAGGTTTGCCGCAAAATTATGATATTGTTCACTTTCAACAATTTCTACATCTAAGCGTTTGTTAATCTCATCAGTAACGCCACTTACATTTGCAAATGTACGAACAACCCAAGATTGTCCTGCCGTTGCAACTTCAGCGTCTTTCCCAATAAAGCCCTGCAAATCAGCTTGGAATTCTTTTCCACGTTTAGTATTATATGCTTCTGTGAATCGTGTTAGTGTTTTAAAATCTGCCATTATAGCACCTCGTTTAATTATTTTATTTTGAGACAATATCAGTCTCTTTGCGACATCTTTTCAATCGCTTTATATATATAGTATAGCACAGTTTTTATTTTATGTCAATAATATAATTAACTTTTCTTTTTATTTTAAAGAGTCGAAAAGTGTATCCCAGTTCAAATCTGACCCATCTGCTGTTGTTTTAGAAGAATTGGATAAGTGTGACGTTTTAGACTCTAACTTGTCATTTTTCTTAACTGAATATAGACCATAAACAGATAAGTTCCCTGATGAATCTTCAATTACGTACATAATTTGTTCTCCATCTAATTCAGATTTAATGTGTACGGAATAGACAGAATTTGTCTTGCTATTTGAATAAAAGGCTTCAGATAGTTTATCGGACTCTTCAAATTCTTTTTTAGACGTGTTGAATACAGAAACCTTTTCTTTAGAATTTAATAATTCGGATTTAGAATATTGACGTGTCTCAATAAACTGAGTTCCTCCTTGACCATTTCTAGAAATTGAACTGTTGTTATCAATATATATTTGTGATTGAGCATCTGATGTCATTTGTGAGACAATGAGTGCTCCTGATGTTGGATTAGAAATGTTATTCTTAAATTCCTTTGCAAATGAAACTGAAATAGCCTTTACGTTATCTATTGGAATTTGCTTAATTAAATCTAAGTATTTCTCATACTTCTGTAGGTCTAGACCAATTGATGCTGTTATTAAATTAGGATTAGATGTGAAGTTGTAATTTGTCTTGTTCCGTGTCCACAATGCTGCTGCTTGATTAATGTCAGAATATTGACCTGATTGTAATAATGCAATTAGATTTCGTTGAAAAACATTGCCATTACCGTCAACAAATTCTTTATTACCTTTAGTTGTAATTTGAGGTACATTAAGTAGGAAGAGATTATCAAACCCCTTTGTCTCAACATCATTTTTACTGGTTTTGGTAATTACACTCTTCCAATCCCAAGCATCAATATTATTAACATTGTTATCTTTATCAGATACAACTTTTACTTTTTCTGATTGAGCAACAGGTTTGGTATTCTCATAATGTTTATAGAACATAAAGCAGCCTGCACCAGAAATAGCAAGAAAAGATACGGAAGATAATATGATTATCTTCTTTTTAGAAAGTTTAAAACGTTTCATTCTAGTCCCCCAATGTGTATTCTGGAAGTTGATAACGTTCTCTAAAAACCTCATAGGTATCTTTAAATGAAAGATTTCTATTAGAGATTTCATACATAACGTCATCTATATCTTCTACTGCTATTTCAATAGTATTTGGCATTGCCTTGTGGGTTGGCTTAATTTTGCCAGTTAAAGTTTTCTTTGTTTTCAATAGTGTCCAAATGCGGACATTATTCTCTGCCACAAAGTTTGGTATAGCAACCCAGGTGTTGTCTGCATTTGATAAAACCCACATTTTTAATTCTTGGTCGTATACAAACAGTATATTGTTAATTTCACGAATATATCCATTCGATACCAGTATTTTAAAGTTCTTTGCTGAATTTGTTTTAGCTAAGAATAAATCATTTGGTTTTGTTTTTACGTTTGACATATAATAATATCCTCCATTTTAACTTCTATATAGATTATAGCACAAATTGCATTATTTGCCAAAAAAATCATTTTATATGTTATAATTAATATGTAAAAAAAATACAACAGAAAGTTGGAGATAATATATGAAACTTAAATTAAAACAAGTAAAAGAAAGTGCTTTGTCTTTTCTTAAAACATACAAAGCAATATATAAAACTGAAAATGGTAAAGAATTGGAATATGAATTTGTTTCACGTCAAGGTAATATTTCAGAACAAACAATGTCTGGAAGAAAAACAGATGCTGTCGTAATCTTACCATTTTCAGAAGATTACAAACGTGTTCTAATGATTAAAGAATTCCGACTTCCTGTAAATGAAACAGTAATTGAGTTCCCAGCAGGATTGATTGATGCTGGTGAAACTGCAGAGGAAGCCGCTATTCGTGAATTGAAAGAAGAAACAGGGTATTCTGTACTTAAAGTAGTACACGTATCTAAACCTTCATACACAAGCTCTGGTCTTACCAATGAGAAAATTCAATACGTTCACGTCATTGTAGATGACTCTGGTGTATCTAAACCTAAACTAGAAGAGACTGAATCTATTGACCTAATCTGGGTTGCAAAAGAAGATGCTATGAAAGTTGCAGAGGGGGATGCTCCAATGGATTCTAAGGCACAAGTGATTTTAAAATCTTTTGCTTCTAAAGATTTACATAAAATCTAATATAAATTTAATATAAAACAAAAAGCACTCTAATAAATAGAGATGCTTTTTTATTATTTAAACAATTCAGTTTTAATTTTACCAACATTTACTTTTCGTTCATCATCAACTTCTGAAACACTATAAGTATAAACACCAGTGTCTCCTAGTCCTTTGTCAGTAATCTCATTTGCTCCAACAATGAAAATGTCACGTGTAGAGAAATCACTTAATTGACCAAGGATTTCCGCAACTCTGATAATTTGAGCTGGCTGTGTTGAGTCTTCAATTACAATAAGGAAATGAGGTTTTGTACCTAGTGGGTAATACCGTTTCCAGGCATTTGTTGCATTAAATATAGTTTGAAGTCCCTCAACAGACTCCTTGAATGAGACATCCTCTGTTCCTGCATTAACAACAAAACCAACAAAATCAATTATTGTGCTTGTGTTTTTTCTGTTTTTAAATGAGGCTTGGAAGTCTGTCTTAACTACTTTATTCCCAATACGTAACTCTTTAAACTGTTTATAATCACGTAATGCTAAAGTCTTAGAGTTATTAAAGGAAATTAATAATTCAGTCTGGATTAGATTTTTCTTAATCAAGCTTGTACCAACCATAAGGTCTGTATAACGCCAATTTGTCATATCTTCTCCAATAATAGAATTGAGATACTGACCTCCAAAATCTAAAGTATAAAAATGTAATACCGTCGGGCTCTTCAAGTCATCTTCAAATCCAAATTCAGACAAGATGAATGAGTTCAAGAACATCTCTTTTACCATTTTACTTAGATATTCATCAGAGACATTTTTGTTTAATGCTCGGCTGATTTGGTCTGCTGTTGCAAATTTAGCAAGACGGAGGAATTTAATGATTAAAACATAGTCATCATTGATACGCCCGTCATTCCACATACGTGCTACCTCAGCCTGTGAAAACTGAAGTAATGAAAATGTTGGATTTGCCCAAACTTGTCTTGAATTATCTGGAATTTCGTTGTATCGTCTCCCAATTGTCTTTGGAATAGCTGTTTCTGTTTTTGCCATATTATATTATCTCCTAGTTATTATTTATTAAATTAGCAACACCTTTTAGATATTCAGTTCTAATCCACTCTTTCATCTCAGGGAGAACTCCGTTAATTGAAACGAAATATGAAAAGTCGTCTTTAAGGTTATCATATGAAATATTACGAATTGTAATATCAACAGGCATACCTACAATTAGAAAGTCGTCAATACCTGGGGATGGATGATGTCGTGAATATGCTGATTTGTATTTTCTGTTCCCTGAGTCATCTTTGGCAATTGCAACTAGAATTGATTCAGCACGGACACTTATAACTTGACCAATGATATTATCTCCCTCTTTGAAATTATTAGCATCATAGGGTTTCATAAAGTCAATATCAGGAAGAGGCAGATATGCCTTTACACGTATCTCTTTTCCGTTTTTCTTGAATCTATCAAATGAAATAGGAACACTATCACCAACAGAAAAGATGTCCTTGAACGCGACAACTCCGTTTTTAGAAAATGACGGTCTTGTTAACACCAAATTCCGAACATTACCGAAACTTAGAATTGCCTGGAAGTCTGAAATTACTTCAACCTTGCCTAAAACAAATTCAGAATTCATTAATTTATCCAATTCTTCTTTGCGCGCTTCCAATTCTTGTTCTTTAATAGAGAAGATAACAATACTCTCGCCAGATTTAGTGCTAACCTTGTCTTTAACACGTACAGTCGTCTTATAGTTGATGTATTTTTTAGTTTTGATAAATCTATTCCTATAAGCAGAAAATTCACTTTCTGGAATCATACCGATAAATGAACCATCTGTATGAACGGATAGATAACGTTCGCCTTTTAGTAAAACTTTAGGAATACTCCTATCAAAAGTATGGATACCATTAGCTAGAACATCAATTTTCTCAAATTGAGATAGAGACTCAATGGTACTCAAGCTAAGTTTTGTTAAATCTTTCACATTACTCCCCCATTTTCATATCGTTAATTAATTGTTCAAAACTTGTAAATTCTGTGTTTTCCACAGAGTTATCCATATCTTTAATAGTTTCCAGTTTTGGGATATCTGTTTCAGTAACTGGTATACCGCGTGGAGCTCGTGGTGATTTCTTTTTAAGTAAATCACTATCATTCATAACTGCACGTTTAGCTCCGCCAAGTTCTTTATTAGTATCAGCAGCGAATCCCTCACCAATTTCGAGAACTGTGAATTCTTCCTTTTCTGTTTCTTTTTTAGCAACAGGTTTTGGCTTTTTCTTATTTGGAGTCTTAGGTTTATTCTGAGTTTCCTTAGGTGCAGCGCCTAAATCATCAAGAGAAATGATTTCAATTTCATCTTTAACTTCTGGTTTAACTACAGGTTTGACAACTTCTGGTTTAACTTCAGGTTTTTTATCAATTTCTTTTGTTGGTTTAGTATCCTTTTTTTCCGTTACGGCTTCCAGGCTTACAATCTCAATTTCTTCTGTTGGTTTAGACGTAGGTTTTGCTTCAACACTTTCTGTTTTTGGTTTAGCCTTAGCCTTAGCTTTAGGTTTTGGCTTAGGTTTTGGCTTAGGTTTTGGTTTAACATCAGTGTCTTTGCTGTCAATGCTTGTTTCTGGTTCAGAGTCTAAGATTTCTTTTTTAATTTCATCGTCAAGCCCAATACGTGTATTTAGCTTTTTAACGGGTTCAATGATTGTTGTCTCTCCAATTTGTGAAGGATTATACTTTTGAAGAACTCGTTCAAAATCAGTTAATTCTCTATTCTCTGGGTCAATGAATTCACTGTTGTTTTTAACTTCACCAAGAACAATTGCAAAAAGCTTATTAATGTTAATTGGGTCACCAACATATTCCATACTGTCTGAATTAAAATTAGTTGTAGTTAAAACTCTAACGTATTTTGGAATTGCATCTCTAAATTCAATTTCCAAACCATTTGCCCAAGAAAAATCATTTGTATCTAACAAAATGAAATCACGGGGACGAATTAGATTCAGTTTTACAAGAGGAACAATGCTGTGTGAGAATACAGTATTCAGGCTAACTGCATCACGTGCAGAAAATTGTTTGTTAAGATTTTCTGTTGGGTCTAATATAAATAATGTCATATTTTTCTCCTTATTTTTAAAAATAAATTTACTTTTCTTATTTAATTCTAGCACAAAAAAAACAAATATAAAAGATTTTTGTTATCATTTTATCTGCACGTTATTATAGATATCTATTCTTGAATTATCAGAATTATTTGAATTGTTAGAATAATAAGAATACTCTAAGATTAAATTAAAAGAATATTAAGTTTGTGAAATAATTCACAATAAGTCCTTGTAAAGGAAAACAGAACCCAACAAAAGACGAGCCCGCAAATCCTACTAAGACGTGGGAATACCCTTGTGCGTGTCTGGGATAGGTACACTACTCTAGGGCTAAAAAATTCCCTATTTCAGAAAACGTTGGCTCAACCGTGGGCTTTGTCACACAACCCTACCGTTATCACGTTTCTAGCACTTACTATTTTCTTAATATTCAGAATTATCAGAATAATAAGAATATTCTAACAATACATTAAAAGAATATTAAGTTTGTAAAATAATTCACAATAAGTCCTTGTAAAGGAAACAGAACCCAACAAAAGACGAGCCCGCAAATCCTACTAAGACGTGGGAATACCCTTGTGCGTGTCTGGGATAGGTAC
>RRZU013181953.1_pt1 | contig 15226 bp, 18 predicted proteins | sample 2165561 | NCBI WGS metagenome assembly RRZU01 (sample SAMN10456909, study PRJNA506462) | wastewater metagenome | isolation source: wastewater sludge | place: USA: Moscow, Idaho
CCAACGTTGGTTAGGTGGAACATTAACAAACTTCAGAACAATCCAAAAGAGTATTCGTCGTTTAGTTGAAATTGAAGAAATGGAAAACTCAGGCGCAATCAACATTTATCCTAAGAAAGAGGTTGCTTTATTAATTAAAGAAAAAGACCGTCTACAAAACTTCTTAGGTGGAATCAAAGAAATGAGAAAACTTCCTGATGCAGTTTTCGTAATCGACCCAATCGAAGATTACAACGCTGTAGCAGAAGCTAAAAAATTAGGAATCCCTGTATTTGGTATCGTTGATACAAACGCTGACCCAGATGTTGTTGATTTCCCAATCCCAGGTAACGATGATGCAGTACGCTCAATTCGTTTAGTCACAGCACTCTTAGCAGATGCAATGATTGAACCAACAGGTGGTGTCATGGCAGTTGCTTACCAAGATAAAGAGGAAGAAGACATTACAATGGATGATGTTATTGTTAACGTAGAAAGACAAGCGGCAGAAAACGAACGTCGTCGTCGTCAACGTAATGAAGAACGTCGTCGTCGTGATGACCGTCGTCGTCAACGTCGTTTCACACCAAGACAAGAAGAATCCAAAGCTAAAGAAGGAAATACTGAAGAGAAAGGTGAGGCATAATATGGCTGTTATTTCAGCAAAACTTGTTAAAGAATTACGTGATCTTACAGGAGCAGGAATGCTTGACTGTAAAAAAGCATTAGAAGCAACAGAAGGAAACGTTAAAGAAGCCGTTACTTGGCTACGTGAAAAAGGAATTGCGAGTGCACAAAAGAAAGCAGGGCGTATTGCTGCAGAAGGTCTATCAAATATTTTCATTGATGGAAATAAAGCTGTAATCATTGAGTTAAACTCAGAAACTGACTTTGTTGCAAAAAACGAACAATTCTTAAACTTAATTGATAAAATTGGTCAAACAATTTTAGCAAATAACCCAGAAACAAACGAAGACGCACTTGCATTAAGTGTGGGTGAAGACACAATCAATGATTTAGTTGTTAACGCAACAGCAACCATTGGTGAAAAAATCACATTCCGTCGTTTTGCAGTTCTAAACAAAGAAGACAACCAAGTATTTGGTTCATACAAACACAATGGTGGAACAATTTCAGCAGTTGTAGTCTTAGATGGCGACAACGAAGACCTAGCAAAAGACATGGCAATGCAAGTTGCATCCATGAACCCAAGCTACGTATCAATCAAAGATGTTCCTGAAGAAATTGTAAACAAAGAAACAGAAATTCAAGTTGAGATCGTTAAAAACGATGCAGAACTTTCATCAAAGCCAGAGAAAGTAATCCAAGGTATTATTAAAGGACGTGTAAGTAAAACACTTCAAGACGTTTCTTTAAATGACCAAATTTTCTTTAAAGATGGTAGTTCAAAAGTTTCACAAGTACTTAAAGATGCAAAAACAACAGTTGTTGAGTTTGTACGTTATGAAGTCGGTGAAGGAATCGAAAAACGCGAAGAAGATTTCGCTGCGGAAGTTGCAAAAGCTTCACAAGTTTAATGAAATAAGGACACTTTCGTGTCCTTTTTTAAAAGAAGGAGACTATGATGTATAAAAGAGTACTGTTAAAACTAAGCGGCGAAGCCCTATCAAACGAAAGTGATATCTTTGATAAGACAGTTTTAAATGATTTAGCAAGACAAATTAAAGAAATTACTGAACTTGGTGTAGAGGTTGCCATTGTTGTTGGTGGTGGAAACTTTGTCCGTGGTAAAATGGCCGAAGAAATCGGTATTGATCGCGCACAAGTTGACTCAATGGGTATGCTTGGTACTGTAATTAATGCACTTGCAATTCAAGGATCACTTGAAAATATTGGTGTGGAAACACGTGTTCAAACTGCCATTGAAATGCAAAAAATAGCCGAACCCTTTATTCCACGTCGTGCAACACGTCACTTAGAAAAAGGACGTGTCGTGATTTTCGGTGCAGGAACTGGTTCAGCATTCTTCTCAACAGATACAGCTGCAGCACTTCGCGCTTCTGAAATTGATGCAGATGTGATTCTAATGGCTAAAAACGGGGTAGATGGCATTTATAATGCAGACCCTAAACTCGATCCAAATGCTGTTAAATATGACTCACTTACATACATGCAAGTACTACAAGAAGAACTTCAAGTCATGGATTCTACCGCAACTTCTATGTGTATGGATAATAATATTGAGCTAATAGTCTTTAATATGAACGAAAAAGATAATATAATAAAGGCAGTGAAGGGTGACTCAAAAGGAACTCGAGTCACAATATAGGAGGAAATTATGAATACATTATTACAAGATGGCCGTGCATTAATGGATGCAGAGATTGAAACATTTAATAATCGTTTGGGAACTTTACGTTCAGGACGTGCCAATGCAGGTGTTTTATATGGCATTCAAGTTGATTACTATGGTTCTCCAACACCTTTAGAACAAATGGGACAAATTTCAGTTTCAGAAGGTACACAACTTGTGATTAAATTATTTGATCCAAGTGTGATTAAAGATGTTGAGCGTGCTTTAAATGAATCTCATCTAAATCTTCCAATCATCAATGATGGAACATTATTACGTATCAACGTACCACAATTAACAGAAGAAACACGTAAATCTGTGGTTAAAGATGCTACCAAATATGGTGAAGAATCAAAAATTCAAATCAGAAACATACGTCGTGACCTTAACGATGAAGTGAAGGCAAGTGATGATCTACGTGAAGATGATGAAAAACGTATGATGGATGATATTCAAAAATTAACAGACGAATATATTAAGAAAATTGATGAAATCGTCAAAAATAAAACTGACGAAATCATGACGGTCTAATATGTCTGAATTAAATCATATTGCTATTATCATGGATGGCAATGGTCGATGGGCAACCAAACAAAATAAAAAAAGAACGTTTGGCCATTACTATGGATCAGAAAACGTCCGTGAGATCGCTTTAAGTGCATTAGAGGTTGGTGTTTCGACACTAACCCTTTATGCATTCTCAACAGAGAACTGGAAACGCCCACAGGAAGAAATCGATTACTTAATGAAACTTCCAGCTGTTTTCTTTAAGAAATTCTTAAAAGAACTCAATGAAAAGGGCATCCGTATCACAACAATTGGTGATTTGTCTAAAATTCCAGAGAAAACACGCCGGGTAATGGAAGATGCAGTTGAAAAAACAAAAAACAATACAAATTTAACACTCAATTTTGCTTTAAACTATGGATCACGCGATGAAATCGTGCGTGCTATCAATAAAATCATCAAAGTAGAAAAAGCTGAAATAACAGAAGTCGACTTTGAAGATTATCTTGATACAAAAGGCTTGCCTGATGTCGATTTACTCATTCGTACAGGAGGCGATAAACGCCTTTCAAATTATCTTTTATGGCAAATGGCTTATGCAGAAATGATGTTTTTAGATATGCAGTGGCCCGATTTCACGCGCGATGTATTCTTAGAATGTATCGAAGACTTCAAGACACGAAACAGAAGATTTGGAGGCTTATAATATGCTGAAAAGAACCTTAACCGCGATCGTTTTAATCGCAATCTTTGCGTTTGCGTTTTATCTTGGTCCCACAAGTCTTTCTTATTTAATTCAATTTTTAATCCTTTTAGCTGGATACGAAGTGTTTCGTATAAAAAAAGATACATGGCCAATCACCGTACTTTTAACTGTGATTATCCTTTTAATTGGATCGAATTTTATGCCTGAAAGTTATATGATACCCTTTGTTTCCATCACAATTTTCAGCTTTTTATTTACAGCAATCTTCTTAGAAAGTGTCTCACTTGATGATGCACTCTTACTCTTTTTTATGGTAATTATCTTATCACTGGCGATATTATCCGTAAGAAAAATCTTAAAACTAGAGCTTGTTGTATTCATTTATATTATTATCGCAACTTATGCAACAGATACCTTTGCCTATTTAGGGGGGTCATTTTTTGGGAAAAGAAAACTCATCCCAAGAATTTCACCCAATAAAACGATAGAAGGTGCCATCATTGGTTATGTGATGTCAGTGATTCTTTCCTTAACCTTTGCGAAATTTTATTTAAATCTTGAACCAGCTCTTATTTACACTGCTTCTTTTATCATCCCAATTATTTCTCAATTGGGAGATTTAACATTCAGTTTAATCAAAAGAAGATATAAAATTAAGGATTTTGGTTTCATACTGCCAGGTCATGGTGGTATTTTAGATCGTATCGACAGCATTGTCTTTAGCTTACTGGCATATAACATGCTGCTTACGATATTAGGATAGGTGGTTTCACTTGGACATATTAATAAAAAGTTTAATCAATATATTAGTTTTTGGTGCTGTCATGAGCATCATCGTCATTGTGCATGAACTTGGACACTTAGTTGCGGCGAAATCTTTTGGTGTATACTGTAAAGAATTTGCGGTAGGTATGGGTCCTAAAGTTTTTTCCATTCAAAGTAAACGCTCAGAAACGGCTTATAGTGTTCGTGCTTTACCGCTGGGCGGGTTTGTTGCGATGGCAGGAGAACCAGGGGAAGAAGGCCTTGAAGCAGTTCCTTTTGAACGAACCATTAATGGCATCAAACCTTGGAAACGTTTAATTGTGATGCTTGCAGGGATCTTTATGAACCTTGTACTTGCATTTTTAGTATTCTTTACCATCTTTCAAATCAATGGGATCGTGAATGAACCCAAACCTGTAATTGCTGCTGTTGTTGAAGGCTATCCTGCAGAAAAAGCAGGTTTATTAGCCGGAGATGAGTTTGTAAAACTCACCTTTAAAGATGGCACTACCATTGAACCCAAAGTGTTCTCTGATTTGGTGGTGGCAATTTCTTCATTTCAAGACTCTGAAATAGATGTTCAAGTCAATCGAAACGGTGAAATGAAAGATTTAAAACTGACCCCTGTATTCAATGAAGATTCCCAAAGTTATGTCTTAGGAATCCAATCGGAACAAGGTTCATTAGAAAAAGTTGGTTTTACGAAAACCGTATCTTATACAGTTTCTTTTATCGCCAACATGATTGTACAAATCTTCATGGTTTTAAAGTGGCTAGTGCAAGGCATTGGCTTAAACAATGTTGGGGGACCGGTCGCAATTTTTCAAGAAACTTCAAAGGTCTCAGCATCAGGCTTTGATATGCTATATTTTTGGAATTTAATTGGTTCTTTAAGTATTTCCTTAGCCGTCATGAACTTCTTACCCATTCCTGTTTTAGATGGGGGAAGGGCTTTACTTACGGTAGTTGAAATGATCATCAGACGCCCCATTCCAAAGAAATTTGAAAACGCGATCATGATGATAGGTTTTGCGATTATGTTATTCTTGATGGTGTTCTTTATCTTTAATGACTTAAAACGACTTTAAGATTCGAATTCATTTTATTTATGCTATAATAATCTAAAGGAGCGTATCATGAACTATAAAGTTGAAATTTTAGAAAATATACCATTAACTGTCGCACGTATGAAAATGACGATTCCAGATTATTCTACTGATTTAGATCTCATGGCCGTAAATACGATGAAAAATGAGTTGAAGCGTAAAGGTGTCGAACCGCTTGACACACCGTATGATTTTTCGGTGTCTTATGATTCAACTTATCGTATTGAAGTCATTGATGTTGAGATTAATGTTGGTGTAAAATCTAAAGGTGAGGATAGTGAAATAATTAAGTTTGTTGAGCTCCCCGCCGTTGAAACTTTAATACGCGTGACTGCTGATAACTTCGAGGACATCTATATTGCCCTTGCGGAGTGGATGCATGACAATGATTATGTCGCTGATGGTGGCTTACGTACCATCATTCATTCTGGAAGAGAATTTATTTACGATTGTCCTGTTAAACCTGCAGGAGACTAAGATTTTAAGGACAGTTTCTTTAGAAATTGTTCTTTTTTAATTTAAGAAAGTGGTGACCTATGGATCGTGCAATCTTAATGTTGGCATATGAAAATTTAGATGATTTTGAATTGAATGAGAATATTGAAGAACTCAAAAATCTCGCACTCGCATGCGAAATTGAAGCCCAAGATGTGCTCACACAAAATCTCAAAAAGAAAAGCAATGCTACCTATATTGGTGCTGGAAAAGTTGAAGAAATTAAAATGGCCCTTGAAGCACAAGATGCCAATCTTGTGGTTTTCAATGTGGGATTATCACCCTCACAAATCAGAAACTTAGAAGAATTTCTGGAAGTTGATGTGGTTGATAAAAACATGCTTGTTTTGGAGATCTTTTCACGCCGCGCATCAACCCCTGAATCAAAAGCACAAGTTGAAATTGCGCAATTAAAATACTTATTCCCAAGAATGATTGGATCATACAAGCACCTTGGAAGACAAGTCAGTGGTTTTGGTAATAGAAACAAAGGACTTGGAGAAACACAATTAGAGCTTGACAGAAGACACGTTGACAGACGCATTCGTACACTCACAAAAGTCTTAAAGGATTACGAGAAAACACGTCTTACCACTCGTGCTCAAAAAGCAAGCAGTCATTTACCTCTTGTATCCTTAGTGGGATATACAAACGCAGGTAAAAGCTCACTGATGAACTTACTTTTAGCACAAGATGAAAAACGTCACGTGTTTGTAAAAGACATGCTTTTTGCCAGTCTTGAAACATACTCACGTAAAGTTGATTTGGGAAACAATCATGAATTCATTCTGAATGATACCGTTGGATTTATTAAAGAATTACCCCATGATTTAATCCCCGCCTTTCATTCTACATTAGAAGAAATTGAAGCCTCCGATTTACTGTTACATGTGGTTGATGTTTCCAATCCATTTTATGAAACACACATTAAAACCATTGAAAAGACTTTAGAGTCTTTGGATACCACTGATGCTCCCATGCTAACGGTCTACAACAAGATTGATCTTGTAGAAGATTTAAAGCCAGTCATTAATTCAGAAGCAGCTTTCATTTCAATTCATGAAAACTTAGGGATTGATGCACTCATAAAGCACATTGAATCCATTTTGTGGGCTGAAGAAAAGGTCATCAAATTTAAATTCCCCTACAACAAAATGGATTTGGTAGAAGAAATCTTAAATGTTTATCCAATCGTTGAAAAAGAAAATCTAGAAGATGGCGTTTCTTTAAAGATTAAGGCAAAACCTTCACTGGTAAAGAAATACCAACAATATCAGGTGATACAATGAAAGTACTCTTTATATACAACCCCCATTCAGGAAAACAAATCATTGACCATAAAGACAAATATTTAGATTTTATTCAGGAAACTAAACACGATTGTGTGTTTTTTGAAACGAAACCTCAATATGGCGGTTATGATTTCCTTTTAGAAACAAAAGAGACTTTTGATGTGATTGTTGGAATTGGTGGCGATGGTACGATCAGTAAAATTGTTGATGCCATGATTCAAAAAGATCTTGACGCAAAACTCTTGGTTGTACCAGCAGGATCAACCAATGAATACTCACAAACTTTAGGTGTTGATTTTACGAAGATCGAAGAGAGTCTTTCGTTACTTGATCATGGACACGTTAAAGAAGTTGATGTCGGCATGATGAATGGGGAACACTTTATTTATGTGGCCGCATTTGGTAATTTTACCGCTGCTTCCTATGAAACACCCCAAAAATGGAAAAATATCATTGGACACTTTGCGTATTGGATTTATGGCGTCGTAAAACTTCATACCATTAAAAACTATCACTATAAGGTCACAATCAATGGTACAACACATGATGAAACATACCTATTTGGTCTCATTTCAAATGCCACTCAGTTTGGGCGCATCTTTAAGTATCAAGATGATGAGGTGAGTTTGGATGATGGTTTATTTGAAGTCTTGTTTATTCGAAAACCAGAATCTGTTAAAGACTATATTCAATTACTTCAAAGTTTACTCTTAAATCAATATGAAGGGGAACTTTTCTTAAAAGAAAAAGCCAATCACATCTTACTTGAATCTAAGTATCGTGAATACAACTGGAACTTGGATGGTGAAGATGGTGGGCGCCATGAAAAAATTGAAGTCAAAGTCCTTAAAAAGAAACTCAAAGTGCTTGTGCCATGAGTGATGTCTTAATCTTTGCGCATCGCGGTGTGTATGATAATCGTACAGTATTTGAAAATACATTGTCCAGTTTTAAAAAGGCCATCAAAAGAGGCTTGGCTATTGAACTTGATATCAGAATGACACAAGATGAAGTCATTGTGGTACATCATTATGAAAACTTAAAACGTATTTTTAAAAGTAAAAAAAGAGTATTAAAATCAAAATGGGATGACATCAAAAGCATTCAAAGAGATGGCATCCATATTCCAACATTAAAATCTGTTTTAGATCTTGTGAATGGGAAGGTACCCATACTTATAGAACTTAAGGTGGACACAAATTCAAAGAAAATGACAAAGAAACTCATTTCTTTACTTGAAAACTATGAAGGTGATGTATGGATACAATCTTTTTCACCCTTTGTTTTAAGACGTTTTAAAAAGCGCATGCCAAAAATAAGACGCGGACAACTCTTAATGCCATACAAACGTTATCCTTCAAGAACATTTGGACGGATCATGCAAAGTATGATCACACATCCTATCTCAAAACCAAACTTCTATAGTTTTGATAAAAACGTAGGGAAGTCACAGTTTTATCGCTTTTATTTAAATCGCTTTGCGAAAAGTTATGGCGTTTGGACACTGAAAGAAAATTCAAACGCAAAGATGCAAGATTACGACTTCAAAATTATGAAAATAACGCTTTAGGAAAACTAGAATCAGTTTTCCTTTTTTAATGAAATGTGCTAAAGTTATAAAAAAAGAAGAGGTATAAAATATGAGATCAATTGTTACGGTAGTTGGGTTGGATCAAGTGGGTATTATTGCAGGTGTTTGTAACTTACTTGCGAAGCATAATATCAATGTTTTAGATATCAACCAAAGCATTATGAATGAGTTTTTTAACATGATTATGATAGTCGATATTGAAGATGCAAATTTAGATTTTGAAGCCATCTCAGAAGCGTTAAATGAACTTGGAGATACATTGAATGTGAAGATTCAAATTCAACACGAAAGTATCTTTCAAAATATGCACAGAATTTAGGTGACAATATGATAAACACATTAGAAATTCTCGAAACAAATCGTATGATCCAAGAGGAGAAACTGGATGTTAGAACCATTACCATGGGCATCAGCCTTCTTGATTGTGCAGATCCAGACGTAGATGTCTTTAATGAAAACATCTACAACAAAATTACCACCAAAGCTAAAGATTTGGTTAAAGTAGGCGAACAATTAGAAAAAGAACTTGGGATTCCCATTGTGAATAAAAGAATCTCAGTGACACCCATTGCGATTGCGGCAGCGGGATGTAAAACAGATTCCTATGTCAGTATCGCAAAAACCTTAGATCGCGCCGCAGAAGACGTCGGTGTTGATTTTATTGGTGGTTTCAGTGCACTGGTTCAAAAAGGTTGTACACCTTCAGATAAACTTTTAATTGATAGTCTACCTGAAGCTTTAAAAGTCACAAACAAAGTATGTGCCAGTGTGAATGTTGGTTCTACAAAAAATGGGATGAACATGGATGTCATTAAAGACATGGGAGAAACTATTTTAGCTTGTGCTAAAGAAACAAAAGACAATGACAGTATTGGATGTGCCAAACTTGTCGTATTTTGTAACTCAGTAGAAGACAATCCATTTATGGCCGGTGCGTATCATGGCGTAGGAGAAGCAGATACCGTCATTAACGTGGGTATCAGTGGACCTGGTGTTGTAAGAAGTGCACTGAAAAGCGTTCGTACCAGTGACTTTGAAACACTATGTGAAACCATTAAAAAGACAGCCTTTAAAATTACACGTGTGGGACAACTGGTCGCACAAGAAGCTTCTAAACGTTTAGACGTACCATTTGGTATTATTGATCTTTCTTTAGCCCCAACCCCAGCTGTGGGTGATAGTATTGCGGATATCTTTAGAGAAATGGGTTTAGAAGAAGCAGGTGCCCCAGGTACTACGGCAGCTCTCGCATTACTCAATGACAACGTGAAAAAAGGTGGTGTCATGGCATCATCATACGTAGGTGGATTAAGCGGTGCTTTTATTCCAGTCAGTGAAGATCAAGGCATGATTGAAGCCGTACAACGTGGTGCTTTAACTTTAGAAAAATTAGAAGCCATGACATGTGTTTGTTCTGTGGGACTTGATATGATTGCGATTCCTGGAGATACAAAAGCAAGCACAATTTCTGGTATTATTGCGGATGAGTCCGCCATTGGAATGATCAACCAGAAAACAACAGCTGTAAGGATCATTCCCGTATATGGAAAAGAGGTCGGAGAGATTGTTGAATTTGGTGGTTTACTGGGTTATGCCCCCATTATGCCGGTCAATGGTTTTTCAAATGAAAGATTTATTAACCGCGGTGGACGCATTCCAGCACCCATTCACAGTTTCAAAAATTAATGGAATTACGTAAAGATGGATTTGCTCAAAGTTTAGGCTTTGAGATACAAACACAAACAGATGATGAAGTCATTTTAACCTTAGATTTAAAACCACAACACTTAAACATTCATGGCTATGTCCATGGTGGTGTTTATTTTAGCTTGAGTGATATTGCCAGTGGTTTAATGTGTCTTAATGTGGGTGGCAATTGGGTTACTTTAGACAGTAACATCAATTATTTAAAATCAACACAAAGTGGACGTATTGAATTTCACGCAAAAAGACTCTCACTCACAAGAAAACTTTCGGTGATTGAAGTCTCATCCTACCAAGATGAAACACGCCTCACACATGGTACCTTTACCATGTATCGTATTGGCGAGTAGAAAGGGATATATGTCAAAAATTAATATTTATTTAGCACGTCATGGAGAAACACTTTTTAATAAAAAGAATTATATCCAAGGGCACTCTGATGCACCTTTAACATACGAAGGCACCTTAGGGGCTGTGAACCTTGGACATGCTGTGTCACATATTCCATTTGATTTGGCCATTTCAAGTCATTTAACGCGCGCCATCACGACTAAAGATCTTATCTTAGAAATGAATCGTGACCAAGGTATTCCCAGTGAAATTGATCCCATGTTTGCAGAACTTGATTTTGGTGAATATGAGGGTGATAGTGGGCATTTATTTTGGGAGAAGATGGGCGAGAAACTGAATCTTGATTTTGTTGATATTGGAAAAAGAAGTCTCTTTGAAAAATACAGCTACCTCAATCATCCCATAGATAACCCCACCGCAGAACCTGCAGATGCTTTTAAAAAGCGTATTACTAAAGCCGTAGATGATCTTGTGAAAAGAGCACAAGATGAAAATCTTGAACATATCTTGGTGGTAAGTCATGGGATCGTGGTGAATGGTTTGGTAGAAATTTATGATCCAAATCATGAATTTGAAGATTTTATACTCAATGCGTCAGTCACCAAAGTTGTATATGAAAAGGGTGCTTATCATATTGAATATATAGGAAAACGAGAAAACCTATAATTAATGCCTAGATACGAGGATAGATAAATTATTTTGTCATCTATGATATGAAGAGAATTATGAAAAATATGAAAAATGTGGACGCTCATTAAAAACTTATTGACATTACAACTGTCGAAAAAGTATAACTATAAAAGAGAGAGATAAATACATAAATTAAAGTAAAAGGGGAGATAAACAATTTACTTAGATAATTAATAATGCCATGTCGCTATTCATACTATTAATAGATAATAAAGAGCTCAACTGATTTATACATTTTTCTATAAAATGACATAATATAGTTATGGAAAAAACAGTTAAAAAAATTATTTATTTGGAGTGTTATCCTTATTCTTAGTATTTAACAAAATGACAGTGAATGCTTCTGAACCAGAAATTACTGATGCAAATAAACTTGCTAAAGCCGTTTGCCCTTACTCTACAGAATCCTGATCAACACAAGATGTATCTACAACTTCTTTGATGACTTATATTTATGCACCATCTTCCAAAAATTCGAATCCTGGAATTAATAAATCAGGGGAATTTGATCATAGAGGCGGTTCTTTGGCACAATCTAAAACTATTTCATTCTCACGAACATATAGTTTTACAGGATCAATTTCGTCGTCTGCAGAAACCGGAGTCATTTTTTCTAAGGTTGGTGTTTCTTTTGAGGCATCATTGGGGATTTCTAAAACAGTGCCAACATCGTCTACTTTTAATGTAGCACCACGAAAATATGGATATTACCAAGTAGGAACTAAAAGATTGGTGACTTCTGGAAAATGACACCATATAATTTAACAAATTGTACAACAGGTACACCATATAATGTAAGTGTATCTTATACTACTGGTGTTTATGACAAATATTGGGAAAAGTAGGAAACAAGAATTATAACAATAGAATCGTTTATATATTGTTGTTTTTGTTTATTCTTAGTGGATGTACACAAACGAATATAAATAAGAACGACAAAAATTTTAACTCAGATGATTTAACCTTAAAAGAACTAAAAGAAATTTATGGTCCAGCATCGGAGTATAATGTTAATACCACTACAGTTGAATTAACTGAAGTCATACTTGATAGTAAAGAAGTAATTTTTAACTTTAATTTTAACAGTAACCGAAACGTAGCAGAGCTTTTTAGACTTGAGTTCTATGAAAAAAAATATAATGTAGAACTCAATGTCGCCGATGAAAATCATCATATAATATTTGAATCAGAGAGATTTGATGCGAATATTGGTGATGGAAACGATCCTTTTCAGTATGCTTCACGCGATGAGGAATTAATGAGTATATTTAAAACAGAAGCAATTATATATCACTTTAAATTTCTACAATTCTGAGGATGAGCTTTTCACACAGTACAATTTTGTTGGTAGTGCTCATAACTTTGTTAATTAGATTCTATGAAGGTTTATAGGATTAAGTATTAAAATTGAATAAGTTACTATGGGTTTTAAGTGGCCATAGTAATTAAGCAGGAGACTGGAAGTTTATCGCTTTTGGTCTTTTTCTTTGCGATAAAGTTTAATACCTCAATAGACCAAGTGGTCTATTTTTTTTGTGTGTATGTCTTGCAATGAAATCAAACATATTATATGATATACCCACTTTGCAAATGATTTGCAAATAGGAGGATTATGAAAAAACTTACTATCATAACAATTGTTCTGTTAATTTTAACAGGATGTCAAACTCAAAAAGAAGAAGATACCTTAAATATTTCTGTCAGTTTTTATCCACTATCTTACTTTACACAAGAAATCGTCGGAAAACATGGAACCGTTTTTAATGTGCTTGATAAGGGAAGTGATGCCCATGATTATGAGCCTTCCATTCAAGATCGCATTCAAATAGAAGAATCAGACATATTCATTCATAATGGTTTTCATTTAGAGCACTGGGTTGATAAAACTTTAGACTCGATAAAAAATGATAACCTTGTGGTTGTAGAAACATCTTTCGGAATTGACCCCATTTTAAGAGGACAACATCCTGACCCACATATTTGGCTCGATCCATTTTTAGCTGAAACACAAATTGATAATATTTATGAAGCCATTATCTATAAAGATCCAGAACATCTGGAATATTATGAGAAACGTTATTTAGACTTAAAGACAAAAATGCATGACTTACAGGCTTCTTTTAATGAATCACTGATAGACGCAAAAGGGAAATCCATTGTTTTAGAACATGAAATCTTTTCTTATATCTCAAGTCGCTATGGTTTTAAACAAGTCAGTATTTCAGGTATCTTACCTGAAGGAGAACCTTCAATTCAACAACTCAGTCAAGTGGTTGAATATATCAACGAACATGAGATTAAGCATATGTTGCTTTCGAAATATGATGCAACAAAAGTCATCGATACAATTTCAAAAGAAGCAGATGTAAACGTATTACTTATTGATTCTATGGAAATTGGAAATGGTGATTTTAATTATTTTAAAATTATGAAAGCCAACCTAGAATCGATAAAGGAGGCACTACAAGATGAATGATGTTTTAACTATTAAAGACCTTCATTTTGCGTATGAGAAAAAAGAAATCCTTTGTTCGGTGGATTTAAATATTAAGAAAAAAGACTTCTTTGTTTTAACAGGCGATAATGGATCTGGTAAATCAACACTTTTAAAATGTATTTTGGGGTTTTTAGATCCTCAAATTGGTGATGTTAAACTCAATACAGATAAGATTGGTTATATTCCTCAAACAGGTCTTACTTCTTTAAAAGACTTTCCAGCCAGTGTCTATGAAGTGGTTGCGATGCGTCTTGAAAAAACAAACTTCTTTAACATCAATTCAAAGCCAATCCAAAAGGCTGTTAAAAGTGCTTTAGAAAAAGTTGGCATTGAAGATTTAAGAAAGAAAAGAATTTCTGATTTAAGTGGGGGACAGCTTCAAAGAGTTTTAATCGCAAGAGAACTCGTTTCAAAGATTGATTTTCTTATTTTAGATGAGCCGACCACAGGACTTGATCAAAAAAGCATTCAAAGTTTACTCACACTTTTAAAATCAATCAATGAAGAAGGGATGACCATTGGGATGGTCAGTCACTACATTGATGATGTCAAAGACAGTGCAAGCCATATCTATCGACTCAAAGATACACATTTAGTTGAGGTGAATTATGAATCTATTTAAATATGATTTTATGGTTTTAGCCTTTTTAGTGGGGACCCTGGTTGCCTTAGTGGTACCATTTATTGGCTCCATCATGGTCTTTAAAAGAATGTCCATGATTGGTGAGGCACTTTCACACATCTCACTGGCAGGGGTCATTATGGGTTTAATCTTAAATATTGATCCAATTATTGGGGCCATTGTGATGACTTTATTTGCGACCTTATCGATGGAGTTTATCAGAAAAAGACTTCGTGGCTATGATGAACTGGCACTCACAATTATTACTTCTGTGGGTATTGGTTTATCTGGAATCTTACTGGGCTTTTCAAATACCGGCGCAAACTTTGATTCCTTTCTCTTTGGAAGTATCTTAACCATTTCAAAACAAGAAGCGTTGATTGCATTTGTGTTTGGGATTTTAGTAATCTTTATTTCAATCTTATTTTATCGTCAATTCTTTATGATGAGTTTTGATGAAGACAGCGCAAAGCTTTCAGGTATTAATGTTCAAAGATATAATTTAATCTTTACCATTTTAACAGCCATTACGGTATCGATTACTTCTAGAATTGTGGGTGCTTTAATTGTTTCTTCACTCATGATTATTCCTGTTGCATCTGCTTTA
>RRZU010414400.1_pt1 | contig 15224 bp, 14 predicted proteins | sample 2165561 | NCBI WGS metagenome assembly RRZU01 (sample SAMN10456909, study PRJNA506462) | wastewater metagenome | isolation source: wastewater sludge | place: USA: Moscow, Idaho
CTTGTTCAATCTGGCATGGCAACAGTCGATGCTGTTACATACCACGTTGCAGTCATTACAAATTGCGGCCAGTGCCGGCATGCTGTCGTTAGGTCTGAGTGTCGGTTTGCTGCTGAGCAGTCGTCATCTGAGTGTACGTTGTCATGCTCCGCGTGCCGGGCGACTACTCTCCGGTACCGGCTCGCTGATCCTGCTGATCCCGACGTCAGTTCTCAGCACCGGCCTGTTTATACTGCTGCAGGAAAAAATCGATCTGTTTGCGCATGGTTTCTGGCTGGTCGTGCTGCTGAATGCGCTGGCGGCGCTGCCCTATACGCTGCGCGCGCTGCAGGAACCAATGCAGGATCTGCTGGTCCGCTATGACCGTCTGGCCGACAGTCTGGGGCTGTATGGACTGTCGCGCCTGCGCTGGCTGGAGTGGCCATTACTCTGTCGCCCTGCCGGCCGGGCGCTGGCACTGGGCATGATCTTTTCACTCGGCGCTCTGGCGGCCATTGCCATGTTTGGCAGTGATGAATTACAGACACTGCCCTGGCTGCTGTATCAGCAACTCGGCCATTATCAGATGGATGCCGCATCAGCAACCGCGCTGGTGTTACTGCTGATCTGCATCACCCTGCTCTGGCTGATAGAATGGCTGGCAAGCCGGAATGAACATCGCGAACCGCCTTCACTACTGGAATAACAATGCTATTTGTTGAAAAGTTGCAGACCCGTCGTCAGGGGCGGTTATTTGAGTTTTCCCTGCAGTTGCAACCGGGTGAAATCGGCTTGTTGCTGGGGCGCTCCGGCAGCGGCAAATCAACCCTGCTGGAGATGCTGGCCGGTTTCCTGCCCATCAGTGGCGGGACGCTGTTAGCGGATGGGCAGAATATTGCGGCGCTGCCTCCGGCACAGCGTCCGTTTACGATGCTGTTTCAGCAAAATAATCTGTTTGAGCATCTGACCGTACGCCAGAATATCGGCCTTGGCCTGCAGCCCAACCTTAAGCTTTCGAAGCCGGAGCAACAGGCATTGTTGCAGGCCGCAGAGCGGTTACAGATCGGTGAGCTGCTCGACCGGCTGCCAACCTCGCTGTCCGGCGGACAACAACAACGCGTCGCGCTGGCGCGTTGTCTGGTACGCCGTAAACCCTATCTGTTGCTGGATGAACCCTTCTCCGCGCTTGATCCGGCACTGCGTCAGGAGATGATGCAGGAAGTCCGGCAACTGGCGACCGAACATAACATCGGTGTGCTGCTGGTATCGCATCAGCCGCAGGAAGCGAAAGATCAGGCTGACTGGCTGGGCTTTGTTGAGGATGGCCGGTTGACATTCACCGCACCGATGAGCGCGCTGACACAACCGCCAAGCGAGGAATTTGCCGCCTATCTGGGGATGTAATTAAACATCCACGCTACAGACAACCCCCGGATAAAACCGGGGGCTGAGCGGCTTAATCTTACAGATTCTCTTCGGCAAACGACGCCAGACGACTACGGACCACGCCATTCAGGAAGATATTGGCGCTGCCTTCGAAGTCTTTGAAACGTTCCACGATATAGGTCAGACCGGATGTCACCGGGGTCAGATAGTTCGAATCAATCTGCGCCAGGTTGCCGGAGCAGACAATTTTGGTCCCTTCCCCGCAGCGGGTAATGATGGTTTTCAGCTGGGAGGCGGTCAGGTTCTGACACTCATCCAGCAGGACAAGGGTATTCTGGAAGCTGCGGCCACGCATGAAGTTCACCGATTTAAACTGGATGTTGGCCTGTTCCATGATGTATTGCAGCGAAGTTTCCCGGCTTTCATCATGTTTGTGTAACACTTCCAGCGTGTCCGTTACCGCAGCCAGCCACGGCAGCATTTTTTCCTCTTCGGTACCGGGCAAAAAGCCGATGCTTTCGGCAATTTCAGGGGTATTGCGGGTCACAATGATGCGCTCATAAATCCCCCGCTCAATCACCAGCTCCAGCGCTGCTGCCACCGCCAGCAAGGTTTTACCGCAACCCGCCGGGCCGGTCAGAATGACCAGATCCAGCGTGGGATCAAGCAGTGCATCCAGTGCCATCGCCTGATAGATATTCTTCGGATGCACACCCCAGGCGTGGCGGTTCATCATGCGTTCATATCCAATATCCTTGATGAACAACGAGCCCTGTTCCCGCTTCTGCACCCGGCCGGCAAAGCTTTCTGCCTCATCGATCAGATACTGGTTGATATGCGTCCCCTGCAGCACAGATTCATCCATGCGATGAAACACATCCCGGCCGTGCGATTCGGTTTCGCACTGCCCGACTTTATCCCAGAATGCGCCTTCGATTTTCTGGAAGCCTTTGGCCAGCAGACGGATATCATCGATCAGCTGGTCGGTACGGTAATCTTCTACCTTCGACAGCCCGGCCCCTTTGGCTTTCAGCCGCATATTGATGTCTTTGGTCACCAGCACGACCAGACGATCTTTACGGAAACTCTGCAGATAAAGCGCCAGATTGATGATGCGGTTATCCGCTTCTTTGTTGGTAAAGACTTCTTCACCACCGGGCAGATGATGATCGGCGACAATGGAAATCAGCCCGCTGCAACCCCCACCGGAAGTGTCTTTCAGACAGATGCCGCTGGTAATTTGTTCTGGTGTCGCATCACGGAACAGATCTTCCAGCGTACGGATAGCCACCCGCGCTTCACGGCTGACATCTTTCTGTCGATCTTTGATGTTGTCGAGCTCTTCGAGCACCGTCATCGGGATGACGATATCGTGTTCCTGAAAGGAGTAGATGGAGAGAGGTTCATGTAACAGCACGTTGGTATCAAGGATGAATAACTTACGTTCATCGCTATCCATAGGCAGCCTCCTTTGGCCTGATGCACCGGATGACAAATTCATGTCAGCCAACATACTTAATGATTGATAAAGATTGCCATTGGTTTCATAGATTTTTTTGAATTCAAAAATGTAGTCTTTCTGGAAAAAAATTGAATTCAGTTCGGCAAAAAGCATAAATTTGAATACGTCGATATGAACACCGGTATCCGTTTCCAGCTTATCTGAAAACCCATACACCTCTTTCAGCATCAGTTCGCTTCGAATCGCTTTAATAAAAGCTAATTGGTTCAATTCATGGTTTTCAGCTAAGCCTATCTGATGAGCATATAAACCTCGGTTGATAAACTCATCTACAGCCCGCTTCATCCAATAGTTCCATAGCAGCCTGAGTTTCTTGTTTGTACTTCTCCACTCGATATTCCCCTGCTCAGACTTATTGAATATGACTGACTGAAAAGGCGTATCGGTATAATCACACTCCTCATCAAAGCAGAACCAGTGAATACTGTTTTCGTAATCAAGTAGCTCACCCGTTGCATAGACCAGTTGAGCAAACCTATCCAAATTTTCCGCACAATGTTTCGTGATTCCGGGCGATGGAAAAATGATTGGTGACAAATTTTTTTTCAGACTTTTAGCGATATCCATTTCAGTGATGGCAAAATCTTTGTCACTACATTTCTGAATTCTGTTAATAACGATACGGTGGTATATCTTCCAAAGCCTTTCACTTTCATTTGCATCAAATGACAACCCTTCGTAAGCCAATACACTCAGATATGAAAGAAAATCAATAAGGCTTAAAGAAGATAATTGAACTTCGATGTCTTCAATGATTGCCTGAAATGGTTTAAGAACACCTGTTAATTCGTTACATACGTAAAAGAATTTATCCCAATCACGACTTTTCTGACTGAATTTCAGATAAAGCCACAACTCCGATTTTTCTCTGGTAAAAAACTTTGAATATCGAATTGCCCATCGCAGCACATCCGGAACATTAGCAGCTAAAAAATCGAGCTGTTCGTGACTGATGGCATCGTCATATTGCAAGACTTTAGATAACGCAAGTGACACTCTCTTGGCTGATGACACAGCTTCAACATCACGTAAGAAACATGATGAAACAAACGCTGTTGCGCGGTCTCTGTTCGACAATTTCTTATTGGTCGGGCGTTGATCAAGAAAATGCTGAATACATTCATCCAATGCCAACTGCGGCTCATGCAACCGCGCCAATTCCATTTGATAAACGTTTTCGTAGTAGTCCTTACAGCGTTGGATAGTTGCTTCAATCACGTTCTATATTCCCGATTATTTGAATAAATCCCGTTTGAAACACTATCGCACAATCGATAAGCCCTGCCAATTTGTTGGCTAAGACGCTGACAAATGCCTTATGCAAAGTTGTTCAAATTTTGACTAATCAGCAAATTTATCGAATACTATCCTTATATTAATTTTGCACAGAAAAGTGAGCCTGAAAATGCACAGAATTTTAGCAGAACACACAGTCAGTATGACTGAGCTGCGCAAAAATCCGGCGCAGTATTTCACCGATGAACCCATCGCAGTTTTATCGAACAATAAACCTGCCGGGTATATGCTTAGTGCCAGCTTGTTTGAAGCGATGATCGATCTGTTAGAGAAACAGCAAGCCAATCAGCAATTCACCGCAAAATTTCGCCCGACAGCAGAGCAATTGAAAGCCATTGCATTACATGGACAGGCGCTCATCGAACAGGCAACGGATGAAGACCTGAGTGAGTTCAATGAATGATCCGGATTTTTAAAAGTCAGATCATTCTCCGACAGTTAACATCAGAACAATTAGAGCAGTTGGTAACAGATTTTCGTACTTATAAAGAAGCCGGTTTGCTACCGGATACCTTTGGCCGAGATGTGAAATATGATCATCCGCATACCTATCCATTAGTTCGGGCTGAAGATGTTGCACACATTCACCTGACTGATCGCGAACATCTCTGGCCTATTCACTATGTTCAGTTCAAGCGAACCAGCGATATCCATCTTGTTTACTGTCAGGGCGCATCTAATCCAGAGCATTATTTACTGATTGCAATTCTGACACCCGATGCCCACGAACAGGCACGCCAGAATAATGTGATGGCCAATATTGGTAAAATGGCAGAGCGGTTTAGGCAGTTGCATTAAAAAAGATACCTTTTCAGGCCAACACCATAGTTCAGGATCTTTCATGCGTTTGATTTCAAACAATCCCACAATCACCTTCAGTCATTCCGTCAATAACAGACATTGCTGCTGTATTTAAGATAAACATACGGAAATGGGTAAAAAGCGGGAAGCATAGAACGGACAAATAAAAAAGCCTGCAGAACAAATGCAGGCTTTGAGTCAAAGGAACAACGGATCAGGCATATGCCGGTGCAAACTCGCCCATCTTCTCCAGATCGGGTTTGTTCTGCACCCAGTACGGTGACAGTGAACGCAGACTTTCAATCACCGGTGGCAGTTTTTCCAGCACATAGTCGATCTCTTTCTGGCGGGTATAACGCGACAGTGAGAAGCGCACGCTGCCATGCGCGGCAGTATAAGGGATGCTCATCGCGCGCATCACATGCGATGGTTCCAGCGAGCCGGAGGTACAGGCACTACCACTGGAGGCGGCAATGCCCAGCTGATTCAGCATCAGCAGGATCGCTTCGCCTTCGATAAATTCAAACGCGATATTCAGCGTATTCGGTGTACGGCTATCCACATCGCCGGTGACGATAGAACACGGTACTTTTTCCAGTAAACCGGCCTGCAATTCATCGCGCAGTTCTGCCAGATGCGACATCATCGGCATATGCACTTCCGCCAGTTCACACGCCATGCCCAAACCGACAATCCCGGCGGCATTTTCAGTACCGGCACGACGACCGCGTTCCTGATGACCACCGCGCAGCAGCGGACGGAAACGGGTACCGCGTTTGACATACAGCGCGCCCACCCCTTTCGGTGCATGAATTTTGTGGCCGGAAAAAGAGAGCATATCGATATCGCTGCTCGCCAGATTGATCGGGAATTTTCCGACTGCCTGCACACCATCGGTGTGGAACAGAATGCCCTTCTCTTTTGCCATGGTAGCCATGGTTTGTACCGGGAAAACGGTGCCGGTTTCGTTATTCGCCCACATCACGCTCACCAGCGCCACATTGTCGCTGAGCAGTGACTGGTAGTGAGCCAGATCCAGACGTCCCTGAGTATCCACCGGCAAGCGATGAATAGTGTAGCCACGACGCTCCAGATGTTCGCATACTTCCAGAATCGCCGGATGTTCCACTACAGAAGTAATGATCTCTTTACGCTCCGGCAACGCCTCCACTGCCGACAGAATGGCGGTGCTGTTGGCTTCGGTAGCACAGGAGGTAAAAATGATTTCGCTGTCGTGCGCGGCGCCTAATAAACCGGCCACCTGTTCACGGGCGCGCTCAATACCTTTGCGCACCGGTTCGCCGAAACCATGAATAGAAGATGGATTACCGTAGTTTTCGGTCATAAACGGCATCATCGCCTCCAGCACCATCGGATCGAGACGGGTGGTGGCATTGTTATCCAGATAGATCGCTTTCATGTTCCGTCTCCTTAAGCCAGTGTGGTTTCAGCCTGAGTGATACTGACAACCTGAATGTAACGACCCATTTTTTCCATCAGGGTCTGCTGGATCCAGGCAATCGTCATGTCGGTCATCATGCAGCCTAAGCAGCTGCCTGACAGCGCCACTTCCACTTTGCTTTCAGTCACACTGATCAGGGTGACATCACCACCATCGGCCTGCAGACGCGGACGCATCTCTTCCAGCACGGCAGCCACGGTGCGCCAGTTTTCATCTTTCTTCGCCAGATCGACATGCGGCGCAACTTTGCTGCGTTCCATGCTGGTTGTTGCGATACGCGCTTCGTTACAAGGCTGGGTTGCCAGCACTTTCTGTAACGCCTGTTCAATCTTCTCATGACAGGCGCCGCAACCGCCGCCCGCTTTGGTGTAGTTGATGACATCGGCAATCGAGGTCAGACCGTTCTCTTTCACTGCCTTGATGATTTTGACTTCATCCACGGCAAAGCATTTACAGATCAGCGCGCCTTCTTCATGGTCGTCATGCCATTCTTCGCCACGGAAATTAGCAATTGCGGCGTGCAAGGCTTCCTGCCCCATCACCGAACAGTGCATTTTCTCCGGCGGCAGACCATCCAGATAATCAGCGATATCCATATTGCTGATCTTCAGAGCATCATCCAGCGTTTTGCCGATCACCATCTCGGTCAGGGCAGAAGAAGACGCAATTGCGCTGCCACAGCCAAACGTCTGGAAACCGGCATCTTCGATAATTTCGCTCTCTGCGTTGACTTGCAACATCAGACGTAACGCATCACCGCAGCTGATAGAGCCAACGTCACCGACAGCGTTCGCATCGGCAATTACTTTGGCATTGCGTGGATTAAAGAAGTGATCCTTAACCTTTTCTGAATAGTTCCACATGACTCGTCTCCTTTGCGCGTATTTTTAATTCACACTGGCGGTTGATGGGCAATTGGTTGATTTTGCTGCCGGATTGCAACTGCCGCAATTAGCAGGCTGTGGCTGAATGTTGAATCCGGGTTGCCCCTGACGTTCTGCCAGTGAGATCTGACAATCTTTTAATAAGGGCCACTGACGGCGATCGGCCAGAAAAACCAGACCACTCTGACGATACAAGACGTCGTCAGGCTGTTGCGTGGCTGTCCAGCCCATATCTACTTTGATCCCGGAGCAGGGATCACCTTTGGCAATCAGACGCAAACCGATACATTCCTGCACCAGTTGTTGCTGCAGACGTTGTAGTTGCGTCAGTGCGCTTTCTTCGATTTGAATCATGGCATTTCTCCCTGTGACCGTGATCACAAAGCTGCAAATGAAGTGCCACATACAAAATCATTATTTTTCAATTAGATGGGTGCAAGACAGCACTGTTTTGTCTGACAACGCAGCAGGCTTTGTCGGCTTTTGTCGCAGTTGAGACAGGATGTCTGATCCGGACAGAACAGACGACATATCAGATTGAATGTTACAATTCAGCTTCTTGCCCGGTATGACTGACAAACGGAGAACATGGTGGCGGCATCAGCAACAAAACAGGTAGCGATCATCGGTGGCGGTCCGGCCGGACTCATCGCGGCAGAAGTATTAAGCCAGCACAATATCCGGGTCGATCTGTTTGATGCGATGCCCTCTGTGGGACGCAAGTTTCTGCAGGCCGGCAAAGGCGGCATGAACCTGACCCATTCCGAGGCATTTCCTGATTTTGTAAATCGCTATCGGCATCGTCAGCAAGAGATGTTACCACTGCTGCAGACCTTTGGGGCCGACCAGCTTCGTCAGTGGGCACACGATCTTGGTTTTGACACCTTTGTCGGCAGTTCCGGCCGGGTGTTTCCGACCGATATGCGTGCCGCTCCCCTGCTGCGGACCTGGTTACAGCGTTTACGCGAAGCCGGGGTGAAGTTTCATGTCCGTCATCGCTGGACCGGCTGGGATCAGCAACAGCAGTTAGTGTTCGCTACCCCGGAAGGTGAAACCACAGTCAAAGCGGATGCCGTCTTACTGGCGTTAGGTGGCGGCAGCTGGTCGCGACTCGGTTCGGATGGTGCCTGGGTGTCACAGTTACAGCAAAAAGGCATTGCGGTAGCCCCGTTGAAAGCGGCGAATTGTGGGTTTGAGTGTGACTGGTCGGCGGATTTCCGCAGCCGTTTTGCCGGGTCTCCGGTAAAAACCGTCGTCGCCAGCCTCACTGACAGCGCCGGTCAACGCACTGAACGGCAGGGCGAATTCGTGATCACCGAACGCGGGATCGAAGGCAGTCTGATTTATGTGTTCGCCGCTGAGTTGCGGGATCAGCTTGAACAGAACGGCGAAAGCACACTGACGCTGGATCTGCTGCCACATAAGACCGCAGAGCGCATTGAGCAGGAACTGCGTTCCCGCGGTTCAAAATCACTTTCCACGCAGTTGAAAAGTAAAATCGGCATTGATGGCGTCAAAGCGGGTCTGCTGCGGGAGTGTCTGTCGAAAGAAACCTTCACCAGTGAGCGCTTACTGGCGCAGGCGATTAAACAGTTTCCGCTACGGGTTCTGCGCACAACGCCGATGGATGAAGCCATCAGCACCGCCGGTGGCGTCTGTTTTTCTGCCTTAAATGAGCAGTTGATGCTGCAGACTTTGCCGGGCGTGTTCTGTGCCGGAGAGATGCTCGACTGGGAAGCGCCGACCGGGGGGTATCTGCTGACCGGCTGCTTTGCCAGCGGCTTTACCGCCGGTCACGGCATTCTGCAGTGGCTGAATGCCCAAGCGTAACGAGGACATAAAAAAGCCCGGGTCACCCCGGGCAAAACGCATTCGGGTGTTGCCACCCAAGATTGCAAAGGACTCTTTTAATTACGCAGACATCGAAGCATGAGAATGACAGTTTTTCGGGCAAACCCGTGAGCAGGCGCCGCAGCCGATACAATCGTCCGCATTCGCCACTGTCATCACCATCATGGCATCATCTTCTTCATCATCCAGATCGTCATCCAGCACATCGGCTCGGTCGACCAGATTAAACACATCACGGGAACACACTTTGTAACAACGGCCACAACCGAGACAGGTGTGCGCGTCTGCCGCGGTAACAAATTCCGGTGTCCAGGCAGCGCCGCCACGAGTAATACCGGTAATAAATCCACTCATATATCTCTCCTCTGAGCTAAGTTTTTTTGTGTTGCTATCGATAATTACTCGTCCCAGCCAGCCTCTTCCAGCTGGTTAGCCAGACTGTCGGCTGATGTGGTTTTCTTCTGCTGTTTTTGCGGGATCCGCTGCGGCCACTGTTCCTGTAAGGCCTGGATCAGGCTGGTAATAGTGGTGCCCGCTTCAACACGGATAGCTCTGATCCCGTGCGCCATTAACTGACGGAACACTGCTTCTCCCACCGCATTGCAATACACCGCAAAACAGCCATCAATCACATCAATCCGGCTGGTCACTTTCGCCGGCAGATGCCCTTCGATGACCTGAAACTCGGCCGCCTGCAGCAATTCATAACCATCCGGTTCTACGCCATACACCAGCAGACTTTCACAGGAGCCAAAATGCTGATTCACGGTCTTCATATCGGAACTGGCAAACGCCACTTTCAGATGGGACATATGTTCATCACTGACACGTAAGTGTCTTTGCAAATGGATCATGCAAATGCCTCCTCAGCACCCAGTGGTGCCTGTGCAAAAGGTTGTTTCAGCGGCGAGTGATACACCGGCCGGCCATGGCAGGCCTGTTGCTGATAGTTGGCGATCTCGAACAGATTATCGCGGATACCGGCGTAACCCTGACGTACCCGGCGGAACTCACCAAAACGATCGAAGATCGGGAAACCAATCCGCATCAGCGGCAGTTTCAGTTGCTCAGCCATTACCGCACCATGGGAATTTGCCAGCAGCAGATCACAGCCCCGCTCTTCCGCCTGTTGTTGCAGATCTTCCAGATCACCTATCAATACTTTGTCGACTGACAACGCAGCCAGACAAGGCTGATTGACCGGCGCCACGACCGACACCGGCTGCATGCCCACACTTTCGGCAAACGCCAGCCAGGCCACCAGCAGATCGGCCTCGGCACCAATCGCCACACGGGTATCGTTCACCCAGGTATGCGTATCAATCATGGTGTCGGTCACCTGCCCGCGCTGCCGGTCGATCCACTCCGGTACCTGACGATCAGAAACCTGCTGCAGGGTCTGGATAAAACGATCCATCTCCGCCAGTGTCATCAGATGCGGGAAATAAACACTCTCGACACCGCTGCGGGAACTTAACAGTTGTCCGGCGCGCTGCATGGAAGGACCCACCACCAGTGTCAGACTGCTCTGACCTAATTGGCGCAGCATATTGACGTCCGTCCCACCCTGACTGACCGAGAGATAATCCTGTTTTACCAGATGACCATCCATGGAGCGGGACAGATCCGGCACCAGGATCGGCTGCAGACCAAACGCTTCGGCATACTGACGGATCAGCTCGATATCGCCCGGTGTCAGCATGTGACTCAGCAGCAGATTGATGCGTTTTTTACGGATGCTGCGGATCTTCTGTTCCGGCACCAGTTGCGAAATCAGACTTTCCACCAGTGCGCTGTAACCATTTTCCAGCGAACCGTAGAAATCCGGTGTATTCACCGTGACGATCTCATTACGCTCAAATTTCGGATATTGCCGGCGGAACTCTTTCAGCGCGCGGTTCATGTCTGTGCCTTGCGCTTCCGACAAGCCGGAACTCAGCAACACCACCAGCCGCGGATTACTTTTCTCGCACAGATGCGCCAGCGCCTGGATGATATTCTCATCCGATCCCATCACCGTGGTGATCGGATCCATCGCCGTCGATTGCAGCGGGATCGGCTCACTGAAATGCTGAATAAAGAATATTTTTGCGAACGCACTGCAACCCTGAGCACCGTGGATCAACGGAATGCAGCGATCAATACCAAGGCTCGCCAGAATTGCACCCAGCGGTTGTCCGCTCTTAATGGGTTGGGTCGCCAGTGGTTTATGTGTTTTGATAATCTGAGCCATAGGGGGGTCTCCTGCGTTACTGCCACGGGGCGCGTTGTTTTACCTGCGTCCAGATTGGACTTTCCAGCGAGCGGCAGATCTGACGCGCCAGCTCGACCATGCCGTCATAACCGGCATACGCATGTTCACGTTCCTGATTGATATCGAGGAATGGCAGACGGGCCTTGTAAGCGGTAAACATGTTACGGCCACCGGCGATCATCAGGTCGGCACGATACTGGTAAGCCACGTCCAGCAGATTGCGGGCGTTGCCGTCTTCCAGCATCAGGGCGTTATCCCCCATCAGCTCACGGATACGGGCTTTGTCTTCTTCGGTCGATTTACGCGTGCCGCTGGCCACCACTTCCATGCCCAGATCCTGCAACGCAGCCACCACCGACCAGGATTTCACGCCACCGGTATACAGCAGCACCCGTTTGCCTTTCAGACGGGCCCGGAACGGTGCCAACTGGGCTTCGGTTTCAGCTTCTTTGCGGGCAATCAGTGCTTTGGTGCGAGTGATCAGATCGGGATCGCCCAGCATTTCTGCGACAGTCAGCAGGGATTTCGAGGTATCGCTCACGCCATAGAAACTGCCTTCAAACCACGGCGTGCCGTATTTGGTTTCCAGTTTGCGCGCCACGTTGATCAATGCGCGGGAGCAAACCAGCATATTGAGTTCAGCGCGGTGGATGGTCTGTACTTCATGGAAACGGGCGTCCCCTGACAGCGTGCAGAGAATACGCACACCGAGTTCATCGAACAGTGGCTGAACGTTCCAGAATTCCCCGGCAATATTGAATTCACCAATCAGGGAAATATCATGGCCCTGTTCTGCCGGAACAGAATAATCCGCAGGCCACGGTGCCGGTTCAGCAGTACCCACCACCTTATCAACCATCACCTCACCGGCGATGCGGTTACCTAAATTTTTACTGCCGTAGAAACCAGCCGCATCCACCGGGATCACCGGTACACCGACTTTGATTTCTGCTGCTTTACAAATCGCAATAATGTCGTCGCCTTCCATCGCCGGCACACAGGTGTTGTACACAAACACCGCCGCGGGATGGTAACGTTCCACAATATGTTTTACCGCGTGATAGAGACGGCGTTCACCGCGCCCCATGATCACATCCTGTTCATTTAAATCAGTGGTAAACCCCATCCGGTAAAGTGCCGGACCTGAACTGCGGGCGCCCCGGTTGTCCCATGAACTGCCGGTACAACCGATTGGACCATGCACCAGATGCGCAACATCTGCGATGGGTAACAGCGTGATTTGTGCACCATCAAAAGCACAACCACCTGCGGTAGCACCCGGTTTCGGGGCACTGCAGCCGGATTTGGCTTTACTGTTATGGCCACAGGCGGGTTCATCCATCAATGCCGCTATTTCGTTGCCTTTCATCGCTCCCTCCTGAAATGTGCGCGAGCTCTCATTTTTGAGTGGTGCAAGGAGCAGTCCAGTTGTAACATATTGATTTAAATGATTTTGTAATTGTCATGATCGCAACAAACACGACAGAACAGGACGCTATCACCCCTGCTGATTTCACCCCCCAGCCAAATCAGCAAGGGTGATAGCTTTGATACCTGATGCTTATTGCCAGCCCGCGGATGAATTATTCCAGCTCGGACAATTCATCACTGAAACGTTTGCCCAGATCATCTTTGCGTCCCAGCGCCTTCGCCAGCCATGGCGGTAACTGCCCCTGCATCAGTTCCTGCAGTGCATCCAGCTGGGTGCTGATGCGGTTATCTTTCTTGATTTTTACCGGATGAATACCATGACGGATGATGCGCGCCGCCGCCGGGCCACCAATCGCTTCACAGAACAGCAAATGACAGCTGTGCAGTAAACGGGCGCGGGTTTCGTTATCTTCCTGGGTGTCATCAGGTACAAAATGGCGGATATCAATCAGCTGCGAGCCTTTCTCTGTCACCTGGTAAATGAAGAACAGGTGGCAGTTGCCGAAATGACCATTCACGGTTAATCCGTCATTGGAAGAAAACGCCACGCGCAGTGCATCCGCTTCTGCAACCGCCGGTTTCGGATCGAGATGTACCGGTAACTGCCCTTGCAGACATTCCAGCAACACCTGCCAGCGGGCATTACTTAAACCGGCCAATTCTGCCGGCGCTGACGCTTTCAGTGCTTCCAGCGTGAGTTTTTCCATCTGAGCAATGCTCAGCGGGCCTTGCAACGCCCCACTCACCCAGTCGAACAACACGGATTGTCCAACTTCCGGCACTGCCTGTGCTAAGGCGATGAGACGCCAGTAAACCTGACTTTCTAACAGAGTTTTCATCACAGCCTCCCGTAACCTGACTGAGTTATTCGCCTGCGCGTTTCAGACGCAGTGTGATTGGCAATGAAGGTTTTACCTGCGGTTCCAGGAAATAAGCTTCGCCATTGTCGAGATCAACCCGGCCACCCCAGTTGTCATCCTGCTCGAATTGCAGTTGAGCCACTTTGGCTTCCAAGTCACGTTTGGCGATGTAGCAGTACAAACCATCGTCGTGCTGACGGAACATAATGTTAGGCATGTGACAACCCTTCCCTTTGCAATCGATTGAATTTCTTATGATTGAAACAAATAAGCCCGGAACTGCAGCAAGTACGGTTCCGGGCTTATGAAGGGGCAGACCAGCTGCCCCTGATTACAGTATCGATTAACGAACCAAATCGAAGTTGTAATCTGTTTTGCCCAGTTCCATGGTTTCGCTGTCAATTTTTTCCATCACGGCGTTAACCAGTGTGGTCAGCATGTACATGGCACCTTCGTAACCGAGGGTAGTCATGCGATGCAGGTGATGACGATCGAAGATTGGGAAGCCCAGACGGATCAATGGCACTTCAAACGCTTTGCCTTTCGCCAAGGTGTCACGTTGAATAAATTTGCCGTATGAGTTACCAATCATGAAATCTGGTTTGTTAGTGAACATCAGTGAACGGAAGTGCCACAAGTCGTGACCCACGTACACTTCGCTGCCCTGACCGTATGGTGAATCAGCCAGCATTTTCTCAATGGATTTTTTCCATTTTTTGCTGCCGTTATTACACAGGATCACGCTTGGCTCACAGCCCAGTTCGAGCAGGAATTTAACCAGACCTTCGACGAAATCAGGGTCACCATAGACACCGAATTTCTTGCCGTGCAGCCAGGTGTGGGAGTCGGTGATCATGTCAACCAGACGGCCACGTTCCAGTTCCAGTGAAGCAGGGATCGCTTTACCAGTCAGTGCTGAGACTTTCATCAGGAAGTCATCAGTCCATTCCAGACCCATCGGAATGTTCAGCTCGGTAGCTGGCTGACCCCATGTATCTTTAACCATTTTCTTAGTTTTCACTAAGTGCCATGGTTGCAGCATCAGGGTATCGATCGCGTTTGGCGCGTCTTTCATTTCATCCTGAGTAGTACCACCCGCATACATGCGGTATTGGCCATCAGATGGGGTGTCTAATACTTCTGATGGGTCAGACAGCATAGAGAATGGCACACCCATTTCGGTCAGCATGCGTTTGATAACGCGGTAGTTACCCAGATAAGTTTCAAAGCCGGTAACGATGTTCAGTTTGCCGTTGCTACCTGGTTTGTATTCAACATCTTTCGCAGTGAAGGTATTGCAGAAACCTTCAAACATGTTGTCCCAACCCGTAATGTGGCTGCCCACGAAACTTGGGGTATGTGCATAAGGCACTGGGAAATCTTTCGGTACAAAACCATCTTTCTTGGCGTTGTTGGTGAAAGCTTGTAAGTCGTCACCGATAACTTCCGCCATACAGGTGGTAGAAACCGCGATCATTTCTGGTTTGTAGAGTGCTAA
>RRZU010799451.1_pt1 | contig 15223 bp, 15 predicted proteins | sample 2165561 | NCBI WGS metagenome assembly RRZU01 (sample SAMN10456909, study PRJNA506462) | wastewater metagenome | isolation source: wastewater sludge | place: USA: Moscow, Idaho
CTATTTGCTGATTGCCGGCAGTTACACCCCGTTCTGCCTGGTAACCCTGCGCGGTCCCTGGGGCTGGTCCCTGCTGGCTGTCGTCTGGGGGCTGGCGCTGGTCGGTGGCGTACAGGAACTTCGCCCGCGCAGCGAAGCACGCATCCTGTCACTGGTGATCTACATTGTGATGGGCTGGGCGGTGGTGGTGGCGCTGGTGCCGCTACTGCAGGCGCTGGGGATGGCCGGCTTCGCCTGGGTTGCAGCAGGTGGCGTGTTCTACACCAGCGGGATCGTTTTCTATGCGCTCGACACCCGCCTCAGGCATGCGCATGGTGTCTGGCATCTGTTCGTGATGGCCGGCAGCACCGCCCATTACTTTGCGATCCTGTATTACGTGCTTTGATTGGCGTGGCTCAGTCGTCCTCAGTGCAGCATCTTCCACCCTGGATGGTTGAAATATTGCCCATAACGGTTGACTGCCTGCACCGCCTGCACGGCGCCGGTCGCTGGTTTACTTGCCGACTTACCCTGCATCGCCTCGGCGCCCGCGACGAGTTCGGCTACGATCAGATGAAGGTTGGCGTCCGCTGCGGGTTCGAGCTTGCACTCGGCGACGATGGTGGCGACCTGTGCATCGACCGCCGCGCCAAGCGCCTGGTAGTCGACGGATGTCAGCGTACCTTTATGGATGCCTTCCAGTTTCGCGGCCAGAGCCTTGCGGATTTCGCTCATGCCTTTGCGCAGTGGCTCGTCGCTTGCCCATTTCTTGCCGTGGTTGAGGGTGAGCTGGCTGGGCTCTGCGGCGGCGTGCTGGTGCGGATCGGCAGCGAGTGCATTGGCGCCGATGCCGGTGCCAAGCGTGAGGGTAGCGAACAGAGCGGTGGCGATCAGGGCGTGACGAGTTTTCATGGGGATCTCCTCAGTGTTGAAGCACAATGATGTCCGAATCGTCTGCGTGCTCGATTACGAGCGCTTAAATGCATGGCTTAATTCTCCTTTGAATTGTCCGGCTTGCCAAATGCCCGCCTTGGTGTCAAGATAGTAAGTAATTATTTACTTGAATGCAAGCCCCTCGATATCATGTCCACACCAGCCAATCTCGAAACGATGCCACGCCATCGCCTGAGTACCGACCAACGGCAGCGGGAAATCGTCGCCAGCGTTCTCGCGCTGGCTCGCGAACGTGGCCCGGATGCGATTACGACCCAGGCGATCGCCGACCGGATGGGCGTCACCCAGGGGGCGATCTTCAGGCACTTTCCCGACAAGCAGGCGATCTGGCTGGCGGTATTTGTCTGGGTGCGCGAATCCCTCGGCGCAGCGTTGGCGGCGGCGATTGACGAGACGGCTTCGCCGCTCGCAAGAATCGAGCAGGCATTTCTCGCACATGTGGCTTTTATCGCCAACAATCCCGGTGTGCCGCGCGTCCTGTTCCACGAGCTGCAGTACCCTGGCGATTCACCGGTGCGCATCGAAGTACGTGCAATGATTGAGGCGTATCGCCAGCGGCTCAGCCAGCTATTCCGGCAAGCGAAGACAGCCGGCGAACTGCCGGCTGACCTGGACAGCACGCTGGCACCGGTACTGTTCATCGGCGCGGTACAAGGCCTCGTCATTCAGACAGCGCTTGCCGCCGACGAGGCAGGGATGGTGGAACGTGCGCGACGGCTGTTTCCGCTACTGCTCGACGGCTATCGTGGGCCGGCGAAATCGTTAACCGGCGCGTGAACCTGCGCTAATTTATCCTGGATGGACATCAGCATGTCAAAACTTCTTTCAGTCGCGGAGCCCAGCCCGCAAAGAGAAGCGCCGGCCGCTAAATTTGCGCTCTGGGCTCTGGGTTTTCGGCCGTTCTATCTGCTCGCCAGCATTTTCGCCGCACTGTCGATTCCGCTCTGGGTCGCCCAATACGCGGGATATTTACCGGTCACCTTCATGCGCAGCTCAAGCTGGCATGGCCATGAGATGCTGTTCGGGTACACCCTGGCGGTGGTCGCTGGTTTCCTCTTCACGGCCGGCCGTAACTGGACCGGACAAGCAACGCCGACGGGTGGCGTGCTGTTTGCCTTTGCCTTGCTCTGGATCGCCGGGCGGATCCTGGTGCTGACGCCCTACGCTACTGCGGCAGCCCTGGTGAACGCCGCGTTCCCGGTAGCAGTCGCAATCGGGCTCGCCATTCCGCTGGTGAAGAGCCGTAACCAGCGCAACTACTTCTTCGTCGCGCTGCTGATATTTCTCGGGGCGGCCGTTCTGGCCATGCATCTTTCCTGGCTAGGAATGCTGGCCGCCTGGCCCGAACGGGCGAGTTTACAGGCTGGTCTCGATGTCATCCTGTTCATCATCGCGGTGATGGGCGGGCGAGTCATTCCCATGTTCACCAACAACGGTATCCCGGGTACGCAAGCCACTCGCCATCCGCTCGTTGAAAAGTTCGCACTTGGCAGCGTTCTGGCCCTGTTGGGTGCCGATATTCTGCTGGCGCCGGCGACGGTGATCGCAAGCATTGCGCTGGTCGCCGCCTTGGCGCACGCGGCCCGGCTCTATCTCTGGCAGCCTTGGCGAACCTATGCAACGCCGCTGGTGTGGGTGCTGCATGCGGCTTACGGCTGGATTGTCGTGTACCTCGTGCTGCGTGCACTGGCAGCGCTCGGTCTGCTTGCCGAGCCGCTCGCGATGCACGCGCTGACGATCGGGGCCATTGGTGGCATGACGATCGGCATGATGGTACGCACCGCGCGCGGCCACACCGGCCGTCCGCTCCTTGCCGATCGCTTCGAGCTTGCGTTTTTCGTCCTCGTCCAGTGCGCTGCAATCATTCGGGTCTTTGGCGGCATGATCGTTCCCGATGCCTACCTGAGCACAGTCCTCGGCTCGGGGATTTGCTGGTCGCTTGCCTTCGCCTTGTATGCAATTCGCTATTGGCCGGTGTTGTCGCGGGCGCGGATCGACGGCAAACCTGGCTAGGCCCACTATCTTGAACCTTGGCACTGCGCGTGGCCGGAACGACAAATCCAGTGCCAAGCAGCCTGACGGCAGAGGGTAAAATGGCGGCTCATTTTGCCAGGAGTCCACCATGAATGTTTCCCTTGTTCTGACCGTGATCGGAGATGACCGTCCAGGTCTTGTCGAACAGCTTGCTACCGTCATCAGTCAGCACCAGGGCAACTGGCTGGAATCGTCGATGTCGAACCTCTCCGGCAAGTTCGCGGGCATTGTCTGCGTCAGCGTTGCCGAAGCGCAGCTCGCAGACCTTTCCAAAGCGCTTGCTGCTTTGCCCGGTCTGCGTATCACTTTCGAGGTCTCCCGCCTGCCCGCAGCTCAGGCCGGTGATCGACGGTTGAAGCTTTCGCTGGTCGGCCATGACCGCATAGGCATCGTGCGTGAGGTCTCGCAGGTGCTTGCCCGGCATGCGCTCAATGTCGAGGATCTCAGCACCTATACGGCGAGTGCGCCGATGTCGGCCGGGATGCTCTTCCACGCCAGCGTCGAGCTGACCGCTTCGTCAACTCTCGATGTGAGCGACCTGACCCGAGAGCTGGAGAGCCTGTCGAATGACCTGATGGTCGATATCACCCTCGACGAAACCGCTCGGACTTGAGATTTCGCGAATCCTACGGCGACGCCAAGCAGGCGTGGTGGATCACTGCTTCTTTTCCATTTCTCGTGCCGCCCGAATCATGTCGGCATCGAGGACGGCCGTATCGGTTCCGTAGCAGCTGATCATTTCGATTTCCTCGAAAACCGGCGGCTCCTGATTGTGCCCTCCGGCGGCAGTTTTCGCACCGAAGTGCTGGCCTCGCCAGCGCGCGATCAGCATCTCCTGCTCGGTCAGTCCGGTCTTCATGCCCTGCGGAACCTCCGCACCCAACTCGATCAGGGTCTTGATGACTTCGCTGCGGTTGCCGCGAACGGCCATCGACAAGGGCGAGGTCGGTTGTGCGTTATCCGGGGTATTGACTTTCGCGCCACGGCCAACCAGCTCGCGGACGATGTCGGCGTATCCCATGAAGCACGCGACACCGAGCGGCAAGCCGGGGTCACCCCGACCGTCAATCAACTCCACCGGTGCGCCGGCATCCAGTACCGCCCGGACCTCTTGAAGACGCCCTGAGCGGATTGCTTTGAGCAAGTCAATACCAGTGTTCACACCTTATCTCCGATCCTGTGGCCTGGTTTCAGCGTAAAGGCTGCTCACTGACGACTACCCCATCGCTGTCAACATAGATCCACTCACCCGGCCTGAAAGTGACGCCGCCGAAACTGACGGCCAGATCGCGGTCGCCGACGCCTTTCTTGATGCTTTTCAGTGGATGCGTATTGAGCGCGCGCACGCCGAGGTCGATGCGGGCAATGTCTTCCGAATCGCGGATGCAGCCGTAGACCACGATCCCTTCCCAGGCATTCTTGTGAGCCAGGATCGCCAACTGGTCACCAAGCAGTGCGCAACGCATCGAGCCACCGCCGTCAATCAGCAGGACCTTGCCCCGCCCATCTTCAGCGAGAACTTCACGCACCAGCGTGTTGTCCTCAAACAGTTTCAGCGTGACAAGCTGGCCACAGAAGGAGGATCTGCCACCGTAATGCTGGAACATCGGTGTGACGATACGGACGCTGCCATCCTGAATCCTGGCCTCGTTGTTGTCGAGCAGGTCGGGGGTCTTGAAACGCATGCGGCTAGCCTTGTTGAGGTAAAGAAGTGACCATTGTTCAGTGCATGACCCTGGTTATCCGGGGGGTTCAGGCAAGCACCGCGTGCTCTTCTTCGAAAGTCAGCTTCACTTTCTTGTTTTCGTCGATGTCGACGGTGACGTGGCCGCCGGAAGCCAGTCGCCCGAACAACAGTTCGTCGGCCAGTGAAGCGCGGATGGTGTCCTGAATCAGGCGTGCCATCGGGCGGGCCCCCATCAGCGGGTCGAAGCCTTTCGCAGCGAGATCCTCCTTGAGTGCTGTGGTGAATACCGCTTCCACCTTCTTTTCATGCAGTTGTGCTTCGAGTTGCATCAGGAATTTGTCTACCACGCGCAGGATGACGTCGTGGTCAAGCGCTCCGAAGGAGATGGTGGCATCGATCCGGTTGCGGAATTCGGGGGTAAAGATCCGCTTGATCTCGGCCATTTCGTCGCCGGCCTGTCTGCTTGGATTGAAACCCATCGTTGCTTTCTGGATGGCCTCCTGTCCGGCGTTGGTGGTCATGATGATCACCACGTTGCGGAAGTCTGCCTTGCGTCCGTTGTTGTCGGTCAGCGTGCCGTGGTCCATGACCTGCAACAGGATGTTGTAGATGTCGGGATGCGCCTTTTCGATTTCATCGAGCAACAGGACACTGTACGGCTTCTTGGTGATCGCCTCGGTCAGCAGTCCGCCCTGGTCGAAGCCAACGTAGCCGGGTGGCGCACCGATCAGGCGTGATACGGCGTGCCGCTCCATGTATTCCGACATATCGAAGCGCACCAGTTCGTTACCGAGACAGTACGCCAGTTGCTTGGCCACCTCGGTTTTGCCGACTCCCGTCGGACCCGAAAACAGAAAGCTGCCGATGGGCTTGGTGGGGTTGCCGAGACCGGAACGGGCCATCTTGATCGATCTGGCAAGCGCGTCGATGGCTGCATCCTGGCCAAAAACCACGGCTTTCAGGTCACGGTCGAGATTCCTCAGGTTGTTACGGTCATCGGACGAAACGTGGGTCGAGGGGATGCGTGCAATCTTGGCGACGATCTCTTCGATGTCGATCTTGCCGATCAGTTTCTTCTGCCTGGACTTGGGAAGGATCCGCTGCGCGGCGCCCGCTTCGTCGATGACATCAATCGCCTTGTCCGGCAGATGGCGGTCGGTAATGAAGCGTACCGAGAGTTCGACGGCCGAGGTCAATGCCGCAGTCGAGTATTTGATGCCATGATGGGATTCGAAGCGTGACTTGAGCCCCTTGAGGATCTCGACCGCTTCGGCGCTCGATGGCTCGTTGACGTCGATTTTCTGGAAACGCCGTGACAGTGCGTGGTCCTTTTCGAAGATGCCACGGTATTCGGTGTAGGTCGTCGCGCCGATGCACTTCAACTGGCCGGTGGACAGGGCGGGCTTGAGCAGGTTCGACGCATCGAGGGTGCCGCCTGAAGCCGATCCTGCGCCAATCAGGGTGTGAATTTCGTCAATGAACAGAATTGCCTGCGGATTATCGCTGAGCTGCTTCAGAACGCCCTTCAGGCGCTGTTCAAAATCACCGCGATACTTTGTGCCGGCCAGCAGCGAGCCCATGTCGAGGCAGTACACATTCGCTTTGGAGAGAATTTCGGGAATCTCGCATTCAACGATCCGGCGTGCCAGCCCTTCGGCAATGGCAGTTTTTCCGACGCCCGCTTCGCCGACCAGCAGTGGATTGTTCTTGCGCCGGCGGCAGAGTGTCTGAATGACCCGCTCAAGCTCCCGGTCACGGCCAATCAGGGGGTCGATCTTGCCCTGGAGAGCCAAGGCGTTGAGATTGATGGTATAGCTTTCGAGTGGGCCAGCGGCGCTGGGCTGTTCGCTTTCCGCCTCGACTTCAGGCTCGCTGCGCGGTGTGCTCTGCGGCACCTTGCTGATCCCGTGCGAGATGAAGTTGACCACATCGAGGCGACTGACGCCCTGTTTTTGCAGGTAATAGACCGCGTGCGAATCCTTTTCGCCAAAGATCGCGACCAGGACGTTGGCGCCGTTGACCTCCTTCCTGCCGGAAGACTGAACATGCAGGATGGCGCGCTGAATCACGCGCTGGAAACCCAGGGTGGGTTGCGTATCGATCTCGTCATCGCCAGCGACGGTTGGCGTGTGCTCGCCGATGAAGCGGGTCAGGTCCCGGCGCAGTTGCTCAATGCCTGCTCCGCAGGCGCGCAGGGCTTCGGCAGCCGATGGGTTGTCGAGCAGTGCCAGCAGCAGGTGTTCGACGGTGATGAACTCATGGCGCTTCTGCCTTGCCTCGACAAATGCCATGTGCAAGCTGACTTCAAGTTCCTGCGCAATCATTTCAGTTTTCCTCCATTACGCACGCCAGGGGATGCTGGTTACTGCGTGCGAAGGTTGTGACCTGTTGAACCTTCGTGGCCGCGACGTCGCGCGGAAAAACTCCACAGACTCCGCGGCCCTCGGTGTGTACTTTGAGCATGATACGCGTCGCGTGTTCTCTATCCAGCCCAAAGAATCTTTGCAGAACGACGATTACGAAATCCATCGGGGTGAAATCATCGTTCAACAACAGAACCTTGTACAGGGGCGGCGGCGCGAGTTGTGTACGTTTCGCTTCGAGCAGGGAACTGTCTTGATGCTTTGTGGCCATGCGTGAATTCTAACCAGTCTTTACGGATGCGCAATACCAGAAATGCCATTTTCGGGGTGTTAGACGGTGCTGCGGGCAGCAAACATGGAAAACGCTTGACGTCGCTGCCTGATCTAGCGTAAAACGCTTACATGCTCTTAGTTTAGGCAGCTGGTTGGTGTTTGTCCATGACTGGAATCCCTGATCAGCTGGTGTTGAATTAGAAGCATGCAAGTCGGGCGATACCCGGGTTTAGTCTTTTTTCAAGGAAGTGGCAATATGGCAACAGGTACAGTGAAGTGGTTCAATGACGCCAAAGGTTTCGGCTTCATTACTCCGGACGATGGCAGTGAAGATCTCTTCGCCCATTTCTCCGCGATTACCATGGGCGGTTTCAAGACCCTCAAAGAGGGCGAAAAGGTCTCCTTCGACGTGACGCAGGGCCCGAAGGGCAAGCAAGCATCGAATATTTCGCGCGCCTGATTTTTTGGGTGTGCAATAGGGACCCGCCTTCGGCGGGTTTTTTTTCGCCATCAGGCTCGGATCTCGACTGCTTTCCGCCAGGCTTCCGCGCCAGTGCGTTCGATCTAGCGATCTGCTGCTCTCAACCTGCTGTCCAGTGTCCTGACTTGCCGCCAATTTTCTCGAGCAGGCGCAGGCTTTCAATGCGCATCCCGCGATCGACTGCCTTGCACATGTCGTAGATCGTCAGCAAGCCGATACTGGCGGCGCAAAGCGCTTCCATCTCGACACCAGTGCGGCCGAAACACTCGGCACGCGCCGTGCAATGCACGCTGTTGGCTTCGTTATCGATGGCAAAGTCGACAGAAACCTTGGTCAAGGCAATCGGGTGGCACAAGGGGATCAACTCGGAAGTGCGTTTGGCGCCTTGAATCGCGGCAATCCGCGCAACGCCGAGAACGTCACCCTTGCTGGCCGAACCCTCCACAATCCGGGCCAGGGTTTCCGGCTGCATCAGGATGCAGCCGCTGGCCATCGCCTGCCGATGAGTCTCGGTCTTTTCGCCGACGTCGACCATTTGCGCCTGACCTTGCGGATTGAAGTGGGTGAGGGGGTTGGCGGGCATGATCGTCAGTGAGGTAGGCGGGTACTCACCTATGGACGTACCCGAAATGGAGCCAGTGATATTCGGTAACGCTTGGTAACAATTCGCTGGCTGTGCATTGGTTATCATAGCACCATCTCCATTCGCCCATGTCCGGGAGCCGCGTTGAAGCGAATCACCTGTGCCGCCGTATTCCTGACCGTGGCCGCCTTGTTGGGAAGTTCCTCGCTGCCGGCAGACGAGCTTCCCGACCTTGGCGAGGCAGCGCGTGCGGAGCTCTCGCCGCAACTCGAACGAAAGATCGGCGAGCGCATCATGAATGAAATCCGCTTGCGTGAGCCGAGCTACGTTGACGACGCAGAGGTCACCGACTACCTCAATCGTCTGGGCAGCCGCCTGGTAGCAGCCAGTGCGAATCCGTCCCGCGATTGTCAGTTCTTTTTCATTCGCGATAACACCGTCAACGCGTTTGCGATGTTCGGCGGTTTCATCGGCGTGAATACCGGGACGCTGCTGACGGCGCAATCGGAGTCTGAACTGGCCGGCGTACTCGCGCATGAAATTTCGCATGTCATGCAGAATCACCTGGCACGGCAGATTGCCCGCGAGAAGCAGAACTCGATCGCCAGCATGATCGCCATGGCTGTCGGCGTATTGGCTGCCCGTTCCAACTCGCAGGTGGCTAGTGCTGCGATTGCGTCGGCACAGGCGGGATCGATCCAGGCGCAACTGGCCTACAGTCGTGATTTTGAACGAGAGGCCGATCGATTGGGGTTTCAGACGATGACCCAGGCGGGCTACGACGTGCGCGGCATGGGGGACTTCTTCGGTCGCCTGCAGCAGGCCGGGCGGGTGTATGAGAACAACGCACCGGTCTACATGCGCTCGCATCCGCTGACCCTGGAGAGGATTTCCGACATGCAGAACCGGGCGCAGGGTGCCCCCTATCGGCAGGTAGCCGACAGCCTGGACTTTCATCTTGTGCGCGCCAAGCTGCGCGCTCAGATGAGCACGCCGCGCGAGGCAGTCAACGAGTTTGGCAAGCAGTTACGGGAAAAGAAATATGTTTCGGAGGTGGCGACCCGCTACGGACTGGCGTACTCGCTGTTGAGGGCCAAGGAAGTGGCTGCCGCACAGCGAGAAGTCGAGGCGCTGAATGCGCTCAAGGTGTCTTCGCCAATGACCGCCGGTCTCGCGGCCGAGATCAGGATGGCGGCCAATGACCTGGCCGGCGCACTGGCGATCTATCGTGATGCCTTGCAGCGCTATCCGCAGTCCAGGTCACTGGTTTATGGTTACGCCGAAGCACTGCTTGCCGGGGGAAACCATGAGCAGGGCCAGCTCTTTCTGGACTCCCAATTGCAGGTCTACAGTTCCGACTACAAGCTATATGCCCTACAGGCCAGGACCTTCGCGGCGGCGGGCAGGCGCCTCCAGCAGCATCGAGCGCAGGCCGAGTTCTATCTTCTGCAGGGACAGTTGGGGCCGGCCGTTGAACAACTGCAGTTTGCACAAAAGGCTTCCGACGGCACTTTCTTCGAACAGTCTGCGGTGGACGCCCGCCTGCGCGAATTGCGCAAGCTGCAGGCGGAAGAGGCGAAGGAGAAGCGAAATGGCGGGTAAAATACGTCTTTCGTTGGGGATCCAGGCCATGCATTTCGATCGAGAACTAGACGTCAAAGGGCTGAACTGCCCGCTACCAATTCTGCGTACCAAGAAGGCTCTTTCCGAGATGTCTCAAGGGGAAGTGCTGCACGTACTGGCGACCGATCCGGGTTCGCTCAAGGATTTCGAGGCCTTCGCCCGGCAGACCGGTAATGAGCTGCTGTCGAGCACCGAGGCAAACCAGGTTTTCGAGTATTTCCTCAAGCGCAAGTAAGGCGCCGCCTGGCAGACGGGCTCCTGCCACTGTGCTTCCCTCCAGATCGCCGGCTGCTGTCTGCCCCTTCGCCCTGTTCGATGGGGACGGTGGAAATACCCTGCTGCTGAGCAACTGCCGTCGATCCATGGCACTCGACGGCGCTGCCGATCCAGCGCAGGTTTTCGGTACGATCGAGATGGCACTGGCCGCGGGAAACTGGGTGGCGCTGGCGGCCGACTACGCTCTCGGCGCAAGCCTCGAGCCTGCGCTCGCCAGACCGTCGCCAGGGCGGCCATTGCTGCGGGCCTGGGTGTTTGCGCAGGCGGAGTGGCTTGACATGCCGGCAGTCGAGGCTTTCCTTGCCGAGCAAGTGGCAGCGCTTCCCGAACATCAACGGCTGGCCGGAATCGCCGAATTGTCGCCTGGCGTCGATGCGGCAAAGCATGCCGAGCAGGTCAGGCAGATTGGTCACTGGATCGCCGACGGCGACTGCTACCAGATCAATCTCACTTTTCCGCTGACCTTCCGGATCTACGGTCATCCGCTGGCGCTGTATGCGCGCTTGCGCGAGCGGCAGCCTGTTCGCTATGGGGGCTACGTCGGCAGTGGCGAGGAAGCGATTCTTTCCTTCTCGCCGGAGCTGTTTTTCGAGCGCTCGGGCAGCCGCGTCGTGACGCGTCCGATGAAAGGCACGGCGCCGCGTGGCGGTACGCCGCTGGTCGATCAGGAGCGGCGGGCGGCACTGCTCGCCTCGGCGAAGGAGCGCGCCGAGAACATCATGATCGTCGACCTGCTGCGCAATGACCTGGGACGACTGGCGCAGCCGGGCAAGGTGCGCGTCGAAGCCTTGTGCGAGGCCGAAGCCTATCCCACGCTCTGGCAGATGGTGTCTACGGTGGCCGCAGAATTGCCGGCAACGCCCCTGCTCGAGCTGTTCGGCGCGCTGTTTCCCTGTGGCTCGGTCACCGGCGCACCGAAGATACGCGCCATGCAGCGCATTGCCGAGCTGGAAGAATCGCCGCGCGGCCTGTATACAGGCGCTCTGGGCTGGTTGGCGCCGACTGGCGACTGCCGTTTCAATGTCGCCATTCGCACCATCGAAATGGGAACCGGCCAGCGGGCGCGCATGGGGGTGGGCAGCGGCATCGTCGCCGACGCGGATGCGGCGTCCGAGCATGCGGAATGTCTACTGAAAGCGAATTTTCTGACCGCTTTCGATCCGGGATTCGAGTTGTTCGAAACCTTGCGCCTCGAAGACGGGGGGTATCCCTGGCTGCCTTTGCACCTGGATCGTTTGCAGGCATCCGCTCGCAGCCTCGGTTTCGCCTGTGCGCTGCCGACAGTGTCCGCGGTGCTGGCGGCAGAAGCTGCTGGGCGGCCGCGTGGGGTCTTTCGCGTTCGTCTGACGCTCGCGCATGACGGCAGTTGCCGCGTCACTGCGTCGCCTTTCATGGACCAACCCGGCCGCCAGTGGAGCGCACGCCTGGCGGCTGAAACGCTGCCTGACGACGACTACCTGCTGCGCTACAAGACCACGGCGCGCGCCCGTCATGAGCGCGCACTGGCGGCGCTGACGGCATGTCCCGCGGTCTTCGACACGATCTTTCTCAACACGCGCGGCGAGGTTTGCGAAGGCGCACGCAGCAACGTCTTCGTCGAGCGCGGCGGGGTGCTGTTGACGCCGCCTCTGCACTGCGGCCTGCTGCCCGGCGTGCTGCGCCGCCAACTGCTCGAATCGGGGCGCGCGCTCGAACAGGTGCTACGGCTCGACGACCTGTGCGGGGCTTCCCGGCTGTATCTGGGCAACGCCCTGCGCGGTCTGCTGCCGGTGTCGCTCGAATGCTGACTGCAGCGGCAGTGCCTGGCACCACCACGTCCAGGTGCCTTGGTCTCTGAGTTCGCTGCGCAACAGCAGCCCGGTGTCTCGTCCGCAAGAATCAGGTCATGCTGCAGCGGCATCTGGTAAGCGTACTGATTGCCAGTGCGGGCGAGAACGAGAGCGATCTCCAGTCGTGCCGGCGATCTCTTTCATCTGTTCCGGTGAGTATGTTCTTTGGCAAAAATCACCTTATACTTGCCATGGTGGAGTGGGATTTTCATCCCTGCTATATGATCGGTTCAGGGGGGACTCCTCCGGGTGTCGATCATCCCGAAGGCGCGCCCTCCTCTCGTCCCACCGGTGCACCGTCCTGGCCAGATGGCTACGATCCGACGGCATGCGTGGGCACCGGTGCTAGTTCCGGGGGAATGAACTACGACTACCCGTGCGGGCCCAACCGCGTGGAGCGCCAAGTGCCGGTCGGTTACGACGGTCCGGACTCTGCCCGTCCGCCCTGTCCGCCGGGCTCCCCAGGGGTGTTCGTGAGTGGTCCTGACGGCGGTGGCAGCGGTCTTGGTAGCGGCGGTGGCGGTGGTGGTGGCGAGTCGTCTCCCAGTGGCCCAGGGGTCCGCTACATCGGCAATCCGCAGGAAGAAACGCCGACCAACGTGCATTGCGACGAGCCCGGCGAGGTTCCGGATTGCCTCTTGCCACTCGGCCTGAAGATCGTCGGCGGGTTGATCATCGGGGCCGCGCTTCGACGGGGTGACGCAGGTCGACGATTTGGCCGAGCGGGCACTCACGCATGCGGATTTCCGCGCGTACCAGATCGATGCCTACGACCAGGCGCTGCTGAACAACGTACGCGAGGCCCAGGTCGAACTGCAGATCGAGCAGTTGAAGCAGGTCGAAGGGGTTTGCGCGACGATTCGCCTGCGGATCGAACAGGACCTGGTGATGAGCCGGCAAGCCTTCATCGGGTCGCTCACGCTGGAATCGGACGACGAGGATTTGAGTCAGATCGCACTGAACCTGGTCATTACCGACCTTGCCGGCAACGTCGTCGCGAGCAATGTGTTCGGCATCAGTAACGACTATCTGTCCGGGATCGACGCCCTCGATGGGACCGACGGCCTCGCTGCCGGCGGCTCGTTCACGTAGGAGGACACCTTCCTGCCCTCGACACTGGCTGCCCCCGAGGGACCGGCGGCCTACCGGATCGGAGGAACGCTTTCGTTCCGCGACGTGACCGAGAGCCACGATCACCTCATCCAGCTCGATCCGGTGACCGTCCATGTGCTGCCGCAGGCAGAGTTGACGCTCGACTACTTCCAGGAGCGCAATGTGGTTTCGGACGACCCGTTCACGGACGATGTCGTCGAGCCAGCGAGCCCGTTCCTGCTCGGCGTGCTTCTGAGCAATGACGGGAGGGGAACCGCCGATTCGCTGCGCATCGAATCCGCGCAGCCGAAGATCATCGACAACGAGAAAGGCTTGCTCGTCGATTTCAAGATCATCGGTTCGCAAGTCGATGGCGAAAGCCCATCCGGCAGCCTGACCGCTGTTTTCGGCGACATCGGTCCCGGCGATACGGCAGCCGGCGCGTGGTTCCTCGAATGCTGCGGGCACACTCGTGGGGCCGTTGGCGACGGGCGTGGCCGCGAGCATCGCCGGCAGTTTCGGCTTCCTCGTCCTGGGGGCAGACGGCGCGTTCCGCTACACGCTCGATGATCAGAAGGAGCGTGTGCAGGCGCTCGACGCTCAAGGGCAATTGGTCGACGTCTTCACGTATACCATGAAGGACGCTGCTGGAGCGACGTCGACCGCCACCCTCACCGTGACGATCCATGGCGCAAACGACGCCCCGGCCGGCCTGACCGACGACGACCCGGCCGCGAACAGCGTTGCCGAGGGTGCCGCGAACGGAACGACGGTCGGAGTGTCCGCCCGGGCAACAGATGTCGATTCGCCAGCGCTGTCCTATTTTTTGTCTTTGCGGGGCAAAGTGCCAACGTGTTCAGCGACAGCGTCACGTGGTTCGAGATTCGCGGCAATACCATCATCCAGGCCGACGCCGACGGAAAGATCGAGGCTGACTTCACGCTGGTTCTCGTGGGCACGAGTCTCGGTCTCAGCGCAGCGGATTTCGTCCTTTGAGGAGCCTGCACGTGCGACCGATCGACGTCAATACGGCGGGACGCAACAATATTCGCCAGGTGGAGTGTCGGTTTTTTTTACAGTGTCAGTCGAATCGTTATTGTAACATACTGATCAAAAAAGAAATTAATGACTGGCACGGTCATTGCTTACGTGTTGGGCAACCAAAAGCTGGGGATTTCCGGCCGCAATTGGTGACCATATACCTAACGAAAGGAAAAACATCATGTTCTTGACATGGAAAAGATTGGCCGTTGTGGCCGCACTAGCCACCGCAGCGCCTTTGGCCTCTGCTACGGTATTGCCGCTTGGCTCGTGGCAAACCTTTAGCTTCGGCACTGCGCCGTCGTTCATCGATACCTACACGATTGACGTGGCCCCAGGTTCGCATGTGAAAGTGAAGATCGTCGACGGCTTCGTCATCGGCGACGAGTTCTCGTACTCGGTCGACGGCGGAGCACTGCAGTTCACCTCCGATGCGGATGCCAACGACGGCATCCAGTCGAATGCTTTCGACGGCGACGCTGCCTGGGCTGACGCGAGGCTGAGCAAGGCCCTGATTCTCCTGCTGCCCGGTTCGCATACCATCGACATCGCCATTACCGAGAATGCCTTGGGCACTTCGGGCGGAGGTGCGTTCATTCGGGCGGACCTTCCCGAACCCGCAACGCTTGGCATGATCGGCCTGGTGCTCGCTGGCCTCGGCTTCAGCCGCCGTAAGATTGCCTGAGCGTCGGTTAGGCTACCCCGCCGCAAGGAACGAAACCCCGCTGCGGCGGGGTTTTTTGCGTCTTGCGGCTCCTGACGGGAAGCAGACCGGGTGCGGGCAGAGCGAGCGGCGAGCGGGGTTGCTCAGGAAAGAGCGGTGCTCGCGGGCGGCGAGTTGTGGACTTGCCCCGGGGGTGTGTGCTGCGTTGCACGAGGCCACTACGCGGAGGAGAGGCGGCCGAAGCCGAAGATCTGGTCGGAAAGGCATCGGTCTTTATTGCCAGGGCTTGTTCTCATTGATCATGATGATATCCCATACGCAAAACAATCTTGACTCAGGGGGCC
>RRZU011883534.1_pt1 | contig 15221 bp, 8 predicted proteins | sample 2165561 | NCBI WGS metagenome assembly RRZU01 (sample SAMN10456909, study PRJNA506462) | wastewater metagenome | isolation source: wastewater sludge | place: USA: Moscow, Idaho
CATATTCTGCTGCCATTTCAGCACAACGTTCACCATCAACACCAGCAGAAACAATACCACCAGCATAGCCTGCACCTTCACCACATGGGAAAAGACCTGCAATACGAACATGTTGGAAAGTTTCTCTATCCCTTAGTATGCGTACAGGACTTGAAGTTCTTGTTTCAGCAGCTATCATTACAGCTTCATTAGTAAGGAATCCATGTGCATTCTTGCCAAAAGTTTTAAAGCCTTCCTGCAAACGAGAGCTAACAAATTCTGGCATCCAGAAATGTAACGGACTACTTATAAGTCCAGGAGCATAAGAACTCTTTGGAAGATCGTAACTAAGATGTCTGTTTACAAAGTCGGACATACGCTGTGCAGGGGCAGTCTGCTTCATATTGCCTTGTTGCCAGCAATTCTTTTCAAACTGCTCTTGAAATCTCATAACACTGAGGGCATCTTCATTCTCATCACCAGACATCTTTGCACAATCATCAGGATGAACTTCAACAACCATACCACTGTTACTCCATGCTGTTCCACGATTACTTGGGCTCATGCCATTTACAACAATCTGCTCTTTATCAGTAGCAGCTGGTATAACAAAACCACCAGGACACATACAGAAACTATATACGCCACGTCCATCTACTTGGGTTACAAAAGAGTATTCTGCAGCAGGAAGATATTTTCCCCTACCGTCTTTATTATGATACTGTATCTGATCTATGAGTTCACTCGGATGTTCAAGACGCACGCCAACTGCAATGCCTTTAGCCTCAATCTCTATCTTAGAATCATTAAGATAACGATATACGTCACGAGCACTATGTCCTGTAGCAAGAATTACTGGGCCATGGAATTCTAACTGGCTATTATCTTTCAAAGAAAGAGCCTCAACACCAACAACTTTATCACCTTCAAAGATAAGACTTGTCATCTTAGTAAGGAAATGAACTTCTCCACCACAAGCAATAATCGTATTACGCATGTTCTCTATCACCCCTGGTAGTTTATCAGTTCCTATATGAGGATGAGCATCAGCAAGTATCGATTCTGAAGCACCATGCTGACAAAACACATTAAGAATCTTATCAACTGATCCACGTTTCTTACTACGAGTATAAAGTTTACCATCACTATAAGCTCCGGCACCACCTTCACCAAAACTATAATTGCTTTCGTCGTCAACTTTCTGTGTCTTGGTAATCAATGCTAAATCCTTCTTTCGCTCACGAACGTCCTTTCCACGTTCAATAACGATTGGACGAATACCAAGTTCAATTAATCTTAGAGAAGCAAAAAGTCCACCAGGTCCCTCTCCTACAACAATTACTTGTGGGCAATTTTCAACATTAGGATATTCTGTAGTAACATACTGTTCATCTTGTGGGAACTCATTAATATATGTACGAACCTTCAGATTGACGTATACCTGTCTATGTCGGGCATCAATACTTCTATTAAGCACTCTCACCTGATTAATGGTGCGAACGTCTAATCCTTTATCTTCGGCAATAAACCGTTTAATATTTTCTTCAGTGAAAGCCACCTGTGGCAAAACACGAATTTGATATTCATTTATCATGGGTACAAAGTTACAAAAAATGAAGCTAATATCGAAATTATCAATGATTTAGTTGGTCATAATAATAATTCTTAGTATTTTTGCCCCAGAAATCATTCAAATTGAAAGGTATTGATTAGTTTTTCGAGTTATTTGCCACTTTTGTAGTGCTGGTTTTAAAACTCGGATATGATTATAACTGACGATTATAGTTTAATTTCAATAGCGATAAGCCACTATTGTCAAGTGGTCGCACAACATTAAACCATTAGTAAATGAAAGTATTAAAATTCGGTGGAACATCTGTTGGTTCCGTACAAAGCATTCTTAGCTTAAAGAATATTGTAGAGAAAGAGGCTAAAAGACAGCCTGTAGTAGTTGTTGTAAGTGCACTTGGTGGCATAACGGACAAATTGATTTCCACATCAACATTGGCACTACAACACGATGATAGTTGGAAATATGAATTCGACCAAATGGTTGATCGTCATCACAAGATGATAGACACAATTATCACAGATACAAAAAATCGTGAAGACTTATTCAACACTGTGGATTCTCTCTTTGAACAATTGAGAAGCATTTATTTTGGTGTTTATCTGATACATGATTTAAGTGAAAAAACTCAAAATGCTATTGTTAGTTATGGTGAACGTTTATCAAGTAACATTGTAGCAACTCTTATTAAAGGTGCGAAATGGTTTGATAGTCGCGAATTTATAAAGACCGAACGAATTAATGGTAAAAATGCACTTGATAGTGAATTAACAAATAAGTTAGTAAAAAATACATTTAAAGACCTTCCTCATATTTCATTAATTCCTGGATTCATCAGTCGTGATCGCGATACTGACGAAATAACAAATCTAGGACGTGGAGGAAGTGACTATACTGCTGCAATTATCGCTGCAGCACTCAATGCCGAAGTATTGGAGATATGGACTGATGTTGATGGCTTCATGACTGCCGATCCAAGAGTTATTAAAACTGCATACACAATTAACGAACTCAGTTATATTGAGGCTATGGAGTTATGTAACTTTGGTGCTAAAGTTATATACCCACCAACAATATATCCTGTCTGCATAAAGAATATACCTATTAGAGTTAAGAACACATTCAATCCTGAAAATCCAGGAACTGTTATTAAGAATAAGATTGATGATGACAAAAAACCTATTAAGGGTATAAGTTCTATCAATGGAACTGCGCTCATCACTGTAACAGGTCTTTCTATGGTGGGTGTGATTGGTGTGAATCGCCGAATTTTCACAGCTCTTGCTAATGAAGGTATTAGTGTGTTTATGGTTTCTCAGGCTTCTTCTGAGAATTCTACAAGTATTGGCGTACGTGAAGAAGATATTGAAGAGGCTGTAAAAGTGCTGAACGAAGAGTTTGCTACCGAAATAGAAGATGGTGCTATGTTCCCTATGCATGCAGAATGCGGTCTTGCAACAGTAGCTATCGTCGGCGAAAACATGAAGCATGCTGCAGGTATTGCTGGTAAACTATTTGGCACACTAGGACGAAGCGGTATTAGCGTCATTGCTTGTGCTCAAGGTGCAAGCGAAACAAATATATCATTCGTTGTAAAAAGCGAATCATTAAGAAAATCATTAAATGTTCTTCATGATTCATTCTTCCTTTCAGACTACAAAGTTCTAAACTTATTCATTTGTGGAGTTGGAACTGTTGGCGGCAAACTTATCGAGCAGATTCGCAATCAATATGAAGAATTAAAGGAAAGAAGTCAATTGAAACTGAATGTTGTTGGTATTGCAAGTTCAAAGAATGCGATCTTCTGTCGTGACGGAATTGATCTATCTAACTATAAGGACGTTTTAAAGACATCAGAAACAAGTAGTCCTGAAAAGCTAAAGGAAGCTATTTTGGGAATGAACATTTTCAATAGTGTATTTGTTGACTGTACAGCTAGTAAAGATATAGCAGCTTTATATCAGAGTTTCTTAGAAAACAATATCAGCGTAATTGCTGCAAACAAAATTGCTGCCAGTGGTGAATATGACAAATATGTAGAGCTGAAAAAGACAGCACTGAAACGTGGAATCAAATTCAGATTTGAGACGAATGTGGGTGCAGGTCTTCCTATTATCGGAACGATTAATGACCTAAGGAACTCTGGTGATAAGATACTGAAAATAGAAGCAGTATTAAGTGGAACATTAAACTTTATCTTTAATGAAATCAGCAGTGATGTTCCTTTCTCAGAGACTGTAAAAAGAGCAAAAGAAAAAGGATATAGCGAACCTGATCCACGTATTGATTTAAGCGGTAAAGACGTGATAAGAAAACTTGTAATTCTTGCACGCGAAGCTGGTTACAGAGTAGAACAGGACGACGTGGAGAAGCATCTATTTGTACCACAGGAATATTTTGACGGAAGCATAGATGATTTCTGGAAGAATCTTACAAAACTAGACGCCGATTTCGAAACAAGAAGAAAGAAACTTGAAAAAGAAGATAAGAAATGGCGCTTTGTTGCAGTTATGGACGGTGGAAAAACAAGCGTGGAACTAAAGGCTATCGAAAGAAATCATCCATTCTATAACCTTGAAGGAAGCAATAATATCGTACTTCTTACAACAGAAAGATACAAAGAATATCCTATGTTAATTCAGGGTTATGGCGCAGGAGCTAGCGTGACTGCAGCTGGAGTATTCGCAAATATTATGTCTATAGCTAACATTTAGAATTATGAAACATATAATCATACTTGGTGACGGTATGGCTGACCATGCTGTTGAAAGATTAGGGAATAAGACACTGCTGCAATATGCAGAAACACCATACATGAACATGTTGGCTAAAATGGGTAGAACAGGAAGACTTAACACCATTCCAGAGGGTTTTCTTCCAGGATCAGAAGTAGCTAACACTGCCATTCTAGGATACGATTTAAACAAAGTATATGAAGGTCGCGGACCACTTGAAGCTGCATCTATTGGATATATCATGCAGCCAGAAGACATGGCTATCAGATGCAATATTGTAGAGTTAGAAAATGGATTGATTAAGAATCATCACGGCGGACATCTAACAACAGAAGAAGGAGACGTGCTGATAAAGTATCTTGACGACAAACTTGGCAACGATAAGATAAAATTCATCACGGGTATACAATATCGCCATCTATTAGTCATTAAAGGTGGAAATAAACATATTACTTGTGCTCCACCTCATGACCATCCTAACGAGGAATGGAAGAAACTTCTTGTTAAACCAGAAGAGAATTATGTTGAAACTGATTCTTCAAGAATGAGTCCACAAGAAACAGCTGATTTGATAAACGAACTGATATTAAAGAGTCAGAAATTGCTCGCAGAACATCCTTTCAATAATGGAAGAGCAGAAAAAGCAAACAGTATATGGCCTTGGAGTGGTGGCTACAGACCTTCAATGAAAACTCTTATGCAACTGTTTCCTGACATTAAATCGGGAAGTGTTATTTCGGCCGTTGACCTTATACGTGGCATAGGACATTATGCTGGACTTGACGTGATAAAAGTTAAGGGAGCAACAGGACTAGCTGATACGAATTATGAAGGGAAGGCACAAGCTGCTATTGAAGCTCTAAAAAAACAAGACTTTGTTTTTCTACACATCGAGGCTAGTGACGAAGCTGGGCATGACGGAGATCTAGATTTAAAACTCAAAACAATTGAGAATCTAGACTCAAGAATAGTTAAACCTGTATATGAAGAGGTGATAAATTGGAATGAGCCTGTTTGTATTGCAGTTTTACCCGACCACCCTACTCCCGTAGAAATACGCACTCATGTGAAAGAGCCTGTACCATTTATTATTTGGTATAAGGGTATAGAGCCTGACGATGTAAGCACATACGATGAAGTGAGTTGTGTAAGCGGAAGTTACGGTCTGCTGAACTTGAATGAATTTATGGAAACATTTATGAAAATAAAATAAGTTATGAAATACTATAGCACAAATAAAGAAGCACCAATTGCAACTCTTGAAGAAGCTGTCGTAAAAGGTCTGGCTCCTGATAAAGGCCTGTATATGCCAGAAAACATCAATAAATTACCAAAAACATTCTTTGATAACATACAAGATATGTCGTTTCAAGAAATAGCTTTTGAAGTTGCAAAGGCTTTTTTTGGTGATGATGTAGAGACAAGTGCATTGAAAGATATTGTATATGACACGTTGTCTTTCGACGTTCCTGCTATAAAAGTTGAGAATAACATCTATTCTCTCGAACTATTTCATGGTCCAACTCTTGCATTCAAGGATGTTGGTGCAAGATTTATGGCTAGACTTCTGCAATATTTCATAAAGAAAGAAGGACAAAAATCAGTTACAGTTCTTGTCGCTACTTCAGGTGATACAGGTTCAGCTGTAGCAAACGGATTTCTTGGTGTAGAAGGTATTCATGTAGATGTGCTTTATCCAAAAGGTAAAGTAAGCAAGATTCAGGAGAGCCAGTTTACAACTCTTGGCAAAAACATAACAGCTATAGAAATAGATGGTGTGTTTGATGACTGTCAGAGTCTTGTAAAACAAGCATTTATGGACGAAGAATTGAATACAAACAAGAAGCTAACATCTGCTAACAGTATAAACGTAGCGCGTTTCCTTCCTCAGGCATTCTACTATTTCTATGCGTATGCACAACTCAAGAAACAAAACAAGGCAGACAACATGGTGGTATGCGTACCTAGTGGAAACTTTGGAAACATCTGTGCTGGAATATTTGCTCATGGAATGGGATTACCTATCAAGAGATTTATTGCAGCTAACAATGCAAATGACATATTTTATAAGTATCTGCAAAGCGGAAAATATGAACCAAAGCCTAGCAAACAGACTTTAGCAAATGCTATGGACGTAGGTGATCCGTCAAACTTTGCACGCATATACGACTTATTTGGAGGTAGCCATGCAAAGATTACCAATCTTATAAGTGGAGCCACATATACTGATGATATGATCAAATCCACAATGACGACATGCTATAATGATACTAAATATATTTTAGATCCGCATGGTGCATGTGGCTATAAAGCTTTAAAAGAAGGACTCAAAGACGGAGAAACTGGAGTCTTTTTAGAAACAGCTCATCCGGCTAAGTTCAAAGAAAAAGTTGACGACATTTTGAAAATAGACATTGAAATACCGTCACGTCTAGCAGAATTTATGAAAGGTAAAAAGCAAAGTATAGAAATGAAAAATAGCTTTGCTGATTTCAAGGAATTCTTGCTCGAACAGTAATTTATAAAAAATATAAAAGATTGCGTATATTGTCATGAAAATTAAGTAACTTTGCCGATTAAGACAAGAATAGCAAAGTTATTATGGACGAATATATTGAGATAAAAGGCGCACGCGTAAATAATTTAAAAAACGTATCACTTAATATCCCTCGCAATAAATTTATTACCATAACCGGAGTTTCCGGTTCGGGAAAGTCTTCGCTGGCTTTCGACACATTATATGCCGAAGGTCAGCGAAGATACGTAGAAAGCCTCTCATCATACGCCAGACAGTTTCTAGGACGTATGAGCAAACCAGAATGCGACTTCATTAAAAGCATTCCTCCAGCAATAGCAATAGAACAAAAAGTTATTTCGCGAAATCCACGTTCAACAGTAGGAACAACTACCGAAATATATGAATATATGCGTTTGCTGTTTGCACGCATTGGACGAACTTATTCTCCTGTAAGTGGCGAAGAAGTTAAGCGTCACACACCTGAAGACGTAGTGAAATGCAGCCTTACATATTCAAAGGGTACCAAATTCATGATCATTGCGCCTTTGCATGTTGTTGAAGGACGTAGCGTTGAAAAGCAACTTGAAATGTATATCAAGGAAGGTTATTCCAGAGTATATGTTAATGATGAGGTCGTAAGAATTGAGGATATCCTTTCTGATAATCAAGCAAAAAATATCTCGGATATATATCTTGTCATAACAAGAATGAGCGTTGATGACACAAAAGATGCCATATCAAGACTTACAGACTCTGCAGAAACTGCGTTCTATGAAGGTGATGGATTGTTAAAGCTAGTATTTCTTCCAGGAAATATCACGTATGAATTCTCTACTAGATTTGAAGCAGACGGCATTAAGTTTGAAGAGCCCAACGATAATATGTTCTCATTCAACTCTCCTCTTGGAGCATGTCCCACTTGTGAAGGCTTTGGAAATGTAATCGGCATTGACGAGAAACTTGTCATTACAAATTCTTCACTAAGTGTTTATGATGGATGCGTTCAATGTTGGCATGGAGATAAAATGGGAGTTTGGAAAACGGAATTCTGTCGTCGTGCAGCAAAAGATAACTTTCCTATTTTTGAACCTTATTATAAACTGACACAAAAACAAAAAGACATGCTATGGCATGGTTTACCATGCGAAAGCAAACTGAATATAAAAGAAAAGATTTGTATTGATAGTTTCTTCCAAATGGTGAAAGAAAATCAATATAAAATACAATACCGTGTGATGCTAAGTAGATATAGAGGTAAAACTGTATGTCCAGACTGTCATGGAACCAAACTAAAAAAAGAGGCAACATGGGTGAAGATTAACGGTATGAGCATCACTGATTTAGTAGAAACTCCTATCATAAACTTAAAAGAATGGTTTGACAAACTAGTACTTGACGAGCATGATGCTGGAATTGCCAAACGTCTTTTAACTGAAATAAAAAATAGACTTGGATTCTTGGTTGAAGTTGGATTAGGATATCTTACTCTCAATAGACAGTCAAACACACTAAGCGGTGGAGAAAGCCAGCGTATAAACCTTACAACATCACTAGGTTCATCACTTGTCGGTTCGCTATATATTTTAGACGAGCCTAGTATTGGTCTTCACAGCAGAGACACAGACAGACTGATAAACGTATTAAAAGATTTACAAAGTCTGGGCAACACCGTAATGGTTGTTGAGCATGATGAAGAGATAATGAGAGCTTCTGATTATCTAATTGATGTAGGTCCGGATGCAGGTTCAAATGGTGGAGAAATTGTCTTTGAAGGTGACACCAAACAACTAAACGACAAGGATAAATCATTAATCGATAAATTTCCTCGCTCATACACCGTTAAATATCTTACAGGAGAATATTCTATCGCAAAAGCCAAATCAAGACGAAGTTGGAATAAGTTCATCACACTCAACGGAGCGAGAATGAACAATTTAAGAGGTATTGATGTAAAAATACCACTGAACATATTTACATGCGTGACTGGTGTATCAGGCTCAGGAAAGTCTAGTCTTATCAAGGGTATATTATACCCTGCTATGAAACGCCATTTAGATGAGGTTGCTGATGCACCTGGAGAATATACATCTCTTGACGGTGACTGGAAAGACATTAAACATGTTGAATTCGTTGATCAAAACCCAATAGGTAAAAGTACACGTTCAAACCCTGCAACATACGTAAAAGCGTATGACGCCATCAGACAATTGTTTGCAGAGCAACCACTTGCTAAGCAACAAGGATACACTGCACAATATTTTTCTTTTAATACAGAAGGCGGTAGATGTGAAGAATGCAAAGGAGCAGGCGTCATCAATGTTGAAATGCAGTTCATGGCCGACTTAGAGCTAGAATGTGAAGCATGTCACGGAAAAAGATTCAAACATGACATCTTAGAAGTAAGATTCCAAGAAAAGAATATTTACGACGTGCTTAACATGACTGTGCTTGAAGCCATTGATTTCTTTGGAGAATACAATCAAAAGGTTATTGTAAACAGGCTTAAGCCGCTTGCTGAAGTTGGACTTGGATATATCAAACTAGGTCAGAATTCTAGTAGTCTTTCTGGTGGAGAGAATCAAAGAGTTAAACTGGCTTACTTCATTGGTCAGGAGAAACAAGATCCTACAATGTTCATATTCGACGAACCAACTACTGGACTCCATTTTCATGATATCCAACGTCTGCTAAAGGCATTTAATGCCCTGATAGAAAGAGGTCACACAGTACTTGTAATTGAACATAATCTTGATGTGATAAAATGTGCTGACTACGTAATAGACCTTGGTCCTGACGGAGGAGACAAAGGAGGAAATCTTATATGTGAAGGCACTCCTGAAGATATTGCTGCATGTGAAGAAAGCATAACAGGAAAATTCTTAAAAGATAAACTTTAAAAATCCTTATTATCAAAAGCGAACTAAGCATAGTAATCCCATGCTATAACCAGATATGCGTAGAATTGGTTAAAGCGCTTAGTACTCAATGTGAAAACATTGAGGGATTACACTATGAGATAATCGTTGCTGACGATGGAAGCAGCAACGAACATACGCGCGTTGTCAATAAGGAAATTTTAGAACTTGACAACATACAGTACATTATCAGAAAAAGTAATGTCGGACGAGCTGCTATAAGGAATTTCCTAGCTAAAGAGGCACAGTATAAATGGTTGCTATTTATTGATAGCGACATGAGCGTTGACAACGATGAATTTATACTGAAATATTTAGAACAAGACGACAAGTTTGATGTTATATATGGTGGTTATAGTTTAGCTTTCGGCGACAGTTCTAACCTAAGATATATATATGAGAAAAATGCCGAAAAAGCACACGTTGCTTCAAAACGCAAGTGCCACTCATATTTAGATTTACATACAGCCAATCTATTAATTTCACGCGAAGTGATTCTATCTATTCCTTTCGACGAGAGAATTAAGAACTATGGCTACGAAGACGTATTACTTGGGAAAAAACTTAAAGAAAACAATATAGAAATTCTGCATATTGATAATCAATTGACACTGGACAATTACGAATCAAACGAAGATTATCTTGAGAAAACAAAAGAAGGCTTGCATACCTTAAAGGTGTTTTCAAATGAACTTCATGGCTATTCACGACTATTGACAATAGCCGAAAGACTATCACAATATCATCAAAGATGGATTATCAAACTGTTTTGGAAGATAAGCCAAAAACATTTAGAAAGAAAACTAATAAGTAAAAAACCAAGTTTATTTACCTATACAATTTACAAACTAGGCTATTTTATTTCAATTTTCTAGGAATAGAATTTAAGTTCACAAGCCACTTATCATTTATATAAACCATATTCAACACAAAGGTTGCTTTCCCAACAATATGTGAATCTCCCCCTATCGTGTCTTTTTCTAGATAATTGGTCACGTTTACTTTAACAGTAGCCAAAGAATCATCATTAAGATAAGTAACCTCTCCTATTTCACAAGTAGCACCTTCTTCCATAGATTTAAGCATATCCACATCAACTTGATGAACTTGACTAGCTTCGAATCTCAACCATTTTTCAGACTCAGGAGTAACATAATGAAGTGCTTTTTGATATTGCCAATTAAAGTAATGGCAAGAAAAAGAATCAGCATTTTCAGTGAGACTGTCTTCACTTCCAGGATGATTGCAAGATATAAAATTTAACATTACAATAATGAACATTATTGTAGAAGATATATTCTTTAATGCCTTTGAGAGACTAAAAATCATATTAAATTCATTAATTTAGGACAAAGGTAGCCAATTTCTTTGGTATTTTCATCTTTTCTTAATAATTTTGTAGAAAAGAAATATCATAATGCTGAAGTTTATCTCGTTCGGCAGTGGAAGTAGTGGCAATTGTTACTATTTATATACAGAAACTGACGGATTACTTATTGATGCAGGAATAGGGGTAAGAACCCTGAAAAAGCATTTTAAGAACTATGGATTACAAATGACAAATGTACATCATTTGCTTATAACTCACGACCATGCTGATCACATAAAATCAGTTGGAAGTATAAGTAATGATTACTCTGTCAACGTGTATACAACTAATTCTGTTCACAACGGAATTGAAAACAATTATTGTGTTAGAAAAAAAATAAACAATGGCTGTGTGAAAGTCATTGAAAAGGATAAGCCCTTCACACTTGGAGAGTTTAGGGTTACGCCTTTTGAAGTTCCTCATGACAGTACTGACAATGTAGGATATAAGATAGAACACGACGGAGTAACATTCGTCTTGATGACCGACATTGGTCACATTACTGATGATATGCATAAATACATCAGCGATGCCAACTATCTTGTAATCGAAGCCAACCATGACGAGGAAATGCTATCCAACGGACCATATCCAGCACATCTAAAGATTAGAATTTCTGGACCTAATGGTCATTTGAGTAATTCTGAATGTGGAAGTGCATTGGCAGAATATGCAACTCCTAAATTGAAGCATGTTTGGCTATGCCATTTAAGTGAAGAAAACAATCACCCTGTATTGGCACAAAAGACAATAGAAACAACGCTTAAAGCGCATGGCATCATAGCAGGACTAGACTTCAAATTGGAAGTCTTGAAACGCAAAATTCCTAGTGAGATTTGCAATCTCATTTAGAATGGCAATCCTACTGCAAAATGAAAAGCAAAATCTCTGCTTAGATTCGGATGGAATATGGCATAATGTTCTTTTTCTGTTTCATAAGCAGGATTTATAGCTTTCATTGCCATATCAAACCTTATGATGAAATAACTGAAATTCAATCGCAACCCTACTCCATAAGCTAATGCAATTTGCTTATAGAACTCATTTATTTTAAATTGTCCTCCAGGTTGTTCCTCGTAATTGCGAAGCGTCCAAATATTACCCGCATCTACGAAAGCAGCACCGTCAAACTTCCAGAACAATGATGTTCTGTATTCTACATTCATATCAAGTTTCATATCACCAGTCTGGTTGATGAAATCTATTCGTCCATCAGTTCCTTTATACTTTCCTGGTCCCAACTCTCTGACGCTCCATCCTCTCACACTGTTTGCACCACCTGAGAAATATCGCTTTTCAAATGGCAACACATCACTATTTCCATAAGGCCATGCTATTCCAAATCCCAAATGCATAGCTAAAGAGTTGCTCGTGTCAAATCTTAACAAGTGAGTGTAATCAAAATCAAATTTAGCATACTGCGCATAAGCTATATTAAATAAGGTATATTGTCCATTGCTATTTTTCTTGAAATCAAAAGCTCTAGACAATCCGTTAAGAATATTACCAGCAGTCTCTACATTAGCTCTCACAACATTTATACCATCATTATAAGTGATACCGGCACCCATTTTCATGATAAACAAATCTTCATAGTTATATCTAAGTATGGCATTTCTATTACTTACACTATCAAGATAATCATGCTTAAACGTCGGACTTATCCATGGCATATAGACATAGTTAAGATCCAGCAAGTCTATTCTATAAGACAAATGGTGCTTTGGCTCACTCCATCTGTGTCTCCATGCAGCAGAGAATATTCGTCTATGGAATTCAGGACGATTTTGCAGATTATAATTCAATGATAATTCTGATGTTGCATTACTACGTTTTTTAAACGCATTCGAAAGAAAAGGAGCTAAGAATCTAGGAAACTGAAGTTTACCCTCAATATTATATTCCTCATAATTCTGATTCTGATAACCTTCAAGACCCGTTATTGCCTCAAAAGCACCACGTAACTGAATACTGAATAATTCTGAACCTTTAAAAAGGTTTCTGTTCTCCCATGTCAAACTTGCTGCTGCACCCAAATCACCAGCAGTATTTGTTCCTTCTGGTTGAAAAGATAATGTGTTTGGTTTATTGGTGCTCAATTGTATATCACAATCCAACAAGGTTGTATCGGGATGCTCCCTAAAACTAATATTCGTAAATCTAACAGCCTGTAAGCGCGCAAACTTATTATATGTATTTTGCAACTCGCTATTATTATAAAGCTTTCCTTCTTCCAAAGCTGTTGTATAGCGTAGCACACTGTTTCGAAGATGAATTTTCACGGTATCGCCGCTGAGAAAATTTATTTTATTTATCGTATAACAAGGATGCAACGTGTCTGGTGAAGAACTAGTAACACGATACGGCAAAAGATGCAACACGATGTTTATATCCTTACTATTTCTTGCTGAGTCAGCACTATAAATAATATAATCCTTGTGAAACTTATAATAACCGTTATCAAGAAGAAAGTTTGTTATATTCTTGCGTTCTGCATCCAACACATCAACAGTAAATTTGCTTCCACTAAGAAGTTTCGGCTTAAAAGGATAGCGCATATTCTTGTTTACAAGCAGTTTAGCAATTACACTATCCTTGATATCATATTTCACAGAGTTGATATAATATGGATCCTTTGGATGTAGCAGGTAAATAGCTTTTATTTTCTTTCCTCTAACTTTTGTCTTAATCTCTGCCGTTGCATGCATATATCCCATATTATGCATTGCCGTAGTCAAATCATTAAGTGAACGATTTGCCATCAAAGTATCATATACAACTGGTTTTTCACCAATATTCTTTAAAGTTCTATTAATCCATTTTGCTGAGTCTTTTCCTGCTAATGAATATGTTCCAAGTGGTATTTTGAATATTGAGAACCACTTAGAGTTTGCTTTCTGGCGAACATACGCCTGAAGCATCGCCGGATCAAGTTCCTTGTTGTCTGATTCAACTCTTACACTTTCAAGCAAATACTTATTCTCTGGTATAAACTTAGAAGCATTACACGACATCAAAAGAACTATTGCCGATATATATATATATAACTTAATTTTATTCATTTATCATTATTTTCATGCAAACGAGAACAAACAAATCAAATTTAATCAAATGTTTTGTCAACTGTTACCTTATCTTATGCAAAGATAGTGCAAGCGGAACACAATACAAAATAAAAAATGATTTTTATAGCTAATTCGCATGAATTTAACGTCTAAACTCTCTTATAAAAACAGTACTTCAGATATGTTTTCTGCATAAAGTCTGCTAAAAACAAATATAATATTGTATTTTAAAATCAATATTCGAATAATTATTCAAGAGGTTTCTCTAGTGTTGTTTTTATAATTAGCTACGCAGCTACGTATTAAGTTACTCGTCTAATTATCAATACTTTACAAACTTAAAACAACAAAATCAACTACGGTAAGCTACGTTTTTACTACGTACTTTTTTCCGTTTTACGAAGCAATGCACTCCAATATGATAAGAAACGCAATGCATTACTTCGTAAAACGCACCCTAAAACATCGTGTATTGCAATGCATTGCTTCGTAAAACGCAAACCTTGATTGATATTTATGTAAATATAAAGACAAAATGCGTGACTTTTCGCAATATGCCACATAGGTTTTTAAAAAGCGCAAGCGTCTAACTGTCTATTGTCTGACTATCAGTAATTTAGGATGACTTTTCGCATTTTTTAAGTGTCGAAAATGTGTCGTAATTAATAAAATCAGCTAATATGTAAACAGATATTTGCATTACATCGTAGAAACGCCAATTTTAACGACACTTAAGCGTCACTACATATAGCAAAAATACATGACATAACCATCTGATTATCAACGTATAGACACTTAGATGCTAAAAAAACGAGAAACGATGTTCGCACACATAGGCGTACATTATTAATTTAGGTATGATTTTAAGCTCAATCATACTTGAAAAGTATAAAATCGCCTTTTTTGCATTTTATCAATACATTAATCGTTTTCAAAGAGACCTTCATATCAAAATTATATCAATACTTAACTCGTTGAAACGATTTGTATAATGAACCCAAAATAAAATACGAAGTTTTTTAATTTCTCAATATTAATTATTACTTTTGCAAGTATGATTAGCAAAGCTA
>RRZU013421668.1_pt1 | contig 15219 bp, 18 predicted proteins | sample 2165561 | NCBI WGS metagenome assembly RRZU01 (sample SAMN10456909, study PRJNA506462) | wastewater metagenome | isolation source: wastewater sludge | place: USA: Moscow, Idaho
CCTTACCTGTATCACAAATTTCCCTAAGTGATGTCCCATCATCCACTATATCACAACCCGTTGGTAAATCTGGTATCATATATATATTTGGGTCATTTGGATTGATTATCAGCCTCTTACATAAATCAATAATATCACTGATATTATATGGTGGAATTGCAAATGCATTCCCTGGCGCAAACCCCATTCCCCCATTGATTAATATGTTGGGGAATTTCGCCGGTAAGCTTAATGGTTCTGGCCCATCAATAGATGTATTGAATAGGGTTTCAACACATTCTCCATCATAATCACTAAAGAAGCATTCATATGCATAACGCGATAGAGTTGCCTCAGTATATCGAGAAGATGCGTAGTTCGTGGGATTACCTGCATTACCAAAGTTTCCAAACCCAGTTATTAATGGAACTGGAGTTTTCCACGGCTGAGCTAAACCCACGAGAGACTTATATATAGGCACATCGCCATGTGCATGCAAAGACATTGTATCTGATACGATTAATGATGTCTTCTTAGATTTCGTCCCGGGTCTAGTCCCAGTAGAATACATCATATATAATAATCTCCGTTCTACGGGCTTAAGACTGTCGGACAATTTCACTATCTGTCTAAAGTAATTTGTATTTGCTGAGAATATGGTCATCTTTTCTAAATTATAATCTACCATATTTTCCTCTATTACATTCGATTCATCTTCGAAATCTTTATCTGTTATTCCTTCCCATAATAAAACTCTTTTTACTTTTTTACTTTTTTTCCCTGACAATATATTTCACCCCTTAATTATCGATGTCTGAATAGGATATGTGTGCATTACTTAAAAGTTCGCTACGCATTACTCTCATTTCAGCAGATTTCCCATGTAGTAAATCAAATGATTTAACTGCTTCTTCAATGTCATTGATATTCATTCTTAGAAGACGCCTAACCTTTGGATTTAATGTAGTGGTGAACAGGATATCTGGCTCTGCCTCACCCAACCCTTTAAAACGTCTATCTATTTTGATATTAAAACTTTTATCCATCTGAGTCAGAAATTCTCCAATAGTCTGCTTTTCGAATTTATCGTTAGGTTCATTCTTATTCTTACTATAGATATAAAATGACGGATTCTCATTCATTAGATTTAAAAATCTTGATGCAATCTTCATAAATATCTCGTCAGTAATTAGTGATTTATACTCACCATGAAACGAACCGCTTAAATTTGACTCGTAGATATCATATTCAAGCTCAGAGAACTGTTTTTCAATCAAACTCTTAAACTTTTCAGGATTACCCCTCGCCTCCATAAGATACTTGCATACATATTCCAAGATTAATGGATCTCCTGCAGTTCTTGTAACTAAACTATCTAGCTCTAATAGATAATCTCCATTTAATTCAAGCCACCTACGAAGTTCTTTTCTCTTTAATATATCCTGACCACCGTTATCGTTATCTATAGCAACCTCAACGTTTTTTGAGATTATTTCATTTGCTAATTCATAGTAGTCGCTCTTATCAAATAACCATGGGTTGCCTTTGTAGTATTTTCTAATAGGCTTTGAATCTATTAGATATAGTGGTGGCATTGCCTTATATACATAACCTTCGTCTATAAGAGGTCTCATAAATAAGAATATAAATAATAGAAATAGAGACGTTATATTATCACCATCAACATCTGAGTCTGTGAGTAGGATAATCTTCTTATATTTCAATTTAGTTATATCGAAATCCTTACCTACTATCCCACATCCTAAAATAGTTGCTAAATCACGGAAAATTGGTTTACTTAATAATTGCACTATATTTAGACCATGTGTGTTATCTGGAACCCCTATTGCAGCACATACTGCCTGATTAATATGGTTTCGGGCATTCATAATCGCACCATATGCAGAATCTCCCTCAGTGATGATTAGTTCGGTATAACCACTATAATTCCTATTTGAAATATTTGAGAATGTTAATTTAAGTTCTGAATCATCTAGGAATGTGGAAGGTCTCTTTAATGAAACCCCTTTTATTTTATTTGACTCCTGTCTAATTCTAGAAATCTGTCTTAGGTATGCAACTATCCTTCTTAATAAAGCGTTATTATTATTGAAGTATTTATATAGTGCACTATTAAGACCTCTCTTACCATCTTGCTGAACATCCTTATTGTTAACTTTAGACTTATGCTGACCTTCAAATCCTGGGTCAATATGTCTACAGTTAATTGCCATGATTAAACCTTTCTTACAGTCTTCGTAAGTTACTTCGAATTTATTCTTCGGGTCTAATTTACGAGCTTCTCTTGAGAAGAAATCACACACTGCTCTTTGGGCAGCTATTTCATGGGTTCCCCCTTCTGTTGTATGGATATAATTACAGTATGAGTCTACTGCCATACCATCTAACGTTTTATCGTATGAAAATGATAATAGTAAATCAAAATCATCACTTATATACTCTATATCTATCGGGGGGTATTCTAATGTAGTTGACATATATTCAACGTTAGAACTCAACCCTTGGTACTTATAGTCTCTTTTAATTAACTTATTATCCTCACCAGACGGTTCCCCATAGAATACTATCTTCAAATTCTCTGGTAACAGATATGATAGGGGTCTTAGATAGTCCTCCACTAAGTCGATACCTAAGTTAATTTCCCCCAGATATTTCTCTGATGGTACAAATTTTACAGATAGACCATTTTGAAGTTTCTTTAAATTAGTAATTGGTGATTCTTCCAATTTACCATCCGTGAAAGCTACAGTCTGCACTTTCTTCCCCCGATATGATGTTAACGCCATATAATCGGAAAGTGCTGCTGTAACTACTAGCCCCACTCCGTTACGTCCAGCCTGACCTTTCATCCAAGGTTCGGATCGTACAAATTTAGTGGATGTATGCTTCTTCATACTAACTCCCTTTAGTTCTGAGAATGGGATTCCTCTACCCTCATCAGTAACTGTGAATTCACAATTATCTTCATTGAATGTTATATAAACTTTCTTTGATGGAGACTTTATTGAATTAGGATTCACGCTCTCATCTATTGCATTATTAATAATTTCTTTAACTAAGTGCATTGCACCTTCTGTCTCGTCTTTACTAATATACATTCCGAGACATGTTCTGACATGCTCAAATTCATTTTCTAATTCCATGTAAATATCATCAGAATATACCTGATTTTCTACAGGCTTAGATTGATTCATTGTTGTTTTCAATCGCATTTCATTCCTTTCTTTTCATATTTTAATTCATAAGAGATACATTTAATACTTACAGGTATGTATGCTCTTGTATATTTAAATAATATATCATCTCATTCCACAACAAAAAAAGAATACAAAATCAACATCATTTTGTATTCTTTCCCATATACTATTATGTGGATATATCGACACAATAAATAATTAGTGCTTATTCTCTAGAGTTAATAATCATCTAATATTTATAATACGTTTGGTCTATTCCATCCACCTGTATTGTCACGATTATTATTTCTTCTATTATTTCTATTACCACCGCTATTCTTCTTCAGTGATGCATTGTAGAATGCTCTAACTTCATTTCTTAATCTGTACTGAATCTTTGCCATTTGCTTAATCATTTTCTCATCATCATCTCTATTCGGATCTGCAGATATCTTTATAGTATCTATCATTCTATCTATTATGTCTATAGACTCATCTATCTGAGCTTCAGATAATCTAGATATTACAATATCTTTTTGACATTGCTTACAAATGTAGTTTGCAGAACCTTCTTGCCCACCTCTATTTGACTTAACTAAAGTCAACTCACCTTTCTTAGTGTGAGTGCATGCCGATTTAAGACTTTCCCTTAATTTGGTTAGGTCTCTTTCCTGTTTTGATACTTGATCAACTTCCTTCTTAATGTTTGACATAGTTTTACTTCCTCCTTTAAATAAGTTATTTAGAAATACTAATTAATCATAGGGTTCAGTCATTTATAAAATTATATACGACTCAGTGATTAATTGTCATGATAATAATATATAGACATCTCTCGATTTAGTTGGGAGAGTTCCTAATATTTGATTTCGGTAAGAATTTTATCTTTTGTCAAATCAGTTTCAAACTTTTTTACTATCTCAGTATATAACCCTTCTTCTATATCACTATATGCTATTATTGGCTTATCTGTGAAGAAATCCTCATATATAGCATCTATTCTACTTCGTACCAATAACATGATAATACCACCATCGCGTTCATCTAGAAGTCTGGTTAGTATTGGTATCGAATTACCGTCTACTTCATCTAGGAGTAATATTAATCTGAGGTCCTTATCCTCATCCAAATGACTATTTAGGATTTTTAATTGTGTAGCCTTCTCTTTTACATTATCACGTACACCTAATTCATTACATATTTCAAATGATGCATTTTTCTGCGAGACTGATTTTTCAACTTCTGTATATAATCTATCATATTCATCACCCATACCATTGTGAACTAATATAGGTCTATTTTCCAACATCTTTCTCACTTCATCATTAATTAATTCTTTCGTTATTACGACAATCGGTTCACTATCATTCTTTTCCTGAACTAAACTCAGTTCTTCAACCACCTCTTTTGTTAATATGGGAACGAATTTAAATCCCACTTCAACATCACGCAGTTCTGGATCGTCCAATACCTGCAAATTAATAATTTCTGCCATTTTATTATTTCCTCCCCTTTAAAATTATTGTAATAAAGAACTATGAGAGTTATCTCGTTCTTTATTACAATAATAATGTATAAATATAACTTACTTCACTTATCTAAATAATATAGGGTCTACACCATATTTGACATCTTTTTCATCCATTATCCCAACTGCCTGAATTACGCTTGTAAGATGCATATTTGCATAGTCTATAGTTTTACCATCATTAGTATTTGTCTTCTTAACTTTCAGGAAATCGACCCCACCTATAGTCACTAGGCTGATATCTTCTAGTTTCGGGGTTCCCGAATAACCTATAAGAAGCACCCTATCATTATCAAAGCTTATACTAAATAATCTTTTCCCATACTCATTAATTAGTGCCTGCAGTGCTGCATTTGTCATACCACTCCCCCCTCCACCTGTCGTATGGACATCATTATTCTCTATATGATCATTTAATTGACCTTCTAGAATTTCTATTTCTGCCATATTATATTACCTCTCTTTCATATAAAATGAATATAATTATTATTACTAGAAATGTTACTATTCTAATTAGTTTTAATAGAATACTTTAAACATTTCATTCTGAAGCATATCTCTTTCCGTTTTATGATGAGCCTCAATCGCCTTTTCTATATTATCAACTGAGTTGGGGTTGGACTTCTTTAATGTCTCCCCGATGGTTACAACTACATGACTTAGCGACTGCGAATATTCGATGTTAAATGAGCTTATGTCTACGAGTTTATTCAAACTCTTATTGATTTCCTTCATATCTACAGCTCCTTCTAGCTTTTGTATCTGATCTTGAAGTGTGCTTACATCATCTCTAATTGCATTAATTGTATCATCCCTTTTTTTATCAATAGCATTTCTTTTATTTTCCATCTCCTTCTCGTATTTATCTCTAAGAATCTTATTTTCCTTCTCATGCTTCTCCTTTTTAACTGTAAGATAAGAAAAATATGCAAGTAATAAAGGAGTAAATAAACTAACAATATCTTTGAAATAAGAGAAAAAAGTAGCAGTTTCAGCTTCCATGATATTCGACCTCCTATACATTTATATTTTAGGGAATATTGAGATATTTATATAAATGTTTATGTAGTGGAGTAAAATGAAAATTACAACCATTATCAATATGATAATGGTTGTAATGTGGTATATTCATACCCGATATAATCCCTAGTTTTTGTATTTCTATTAGTATTTACTCCCTTAGTCTTTCAGCCTGTTTGAATAACTGATTTATATATACTGATGCAGCTGCACATAATACCCCTTGGGTTACTGATGTAAAGATTGCAAGAAATATGTCTTGAGTTGAATTTATTGGAGATGATGCAAATACATAAATACCTGCAATCACTATACCAACCAATCCTAAAATTAAAGGAATGTATTCATCTTTGACTAATTTCGAGTTCTTAATACCAATTCCAATAAAGTACATTGCTACTGCAAGTACCAGTAGTTCTGGCTTAATGAATTCTTGTATAATAGATATATCCATATGAGTAAACCCTCCTTTCATTTAATTAGTTACTTGTTTATTTAAATCCTTAGAATAAACTTATAGTTTCATTAGTTTTATCTATTGAGTAGGAGAGTCTATCTTTATCTTTATTTGTTAGATGATCTCCATCATATATAGAAATAAACTTATTACTCATAGTATATTGATACCTCGCTTTCTTATAAATTTTATAAATACATTTAACTCTTTGTTTTTTGAATTACTCTTTAGCAGGAAGACAAAAAAAAAAGAACCTAGATCGATATCTAGGCTACGAAAAGGGATGAAGCATTAGTATACTTTATCTTTATAATAAATCCTACCTAAAGCTATCATTAAATATCGTATACTATTAATAACCCAGTTTACCGTTTAGGTTCTTTTTAATAATATCTGTAATATATTTTCATAAGGGTTTCAGTCACTCCCGTGTAGAAACCAGTCCAAATTACTTCTATATTACCTTACTATCACTAAAATGATATATACTCATAATTTACTTTTTTACTATCCCAATATAAATTTCATTGTTTCTATAAGCTCAGTATAATCAGAGCTGGTCTGCTCAGTAGAATACTTTCCTTTCAACTTTTCTTTCTTTCCAGTATTTATCATAGCAGCTTCCTTTGCAAGTTGGTCTGCCATATCATTATATTGGTTTCCTGAATGAGACTTTATTTTGGTAAATTCTATATTAATATGGTTCTTATAAAAATTATAATCATCTTGATATTTTTGAGTATACTTATTATTACATTTCCACATTCCAAGTGCCCACTTCTCTATACCTATATAGTCATAGAAAATATTCATCTCAGATATTTTATTTTCATATGCATATTTCATTGCTTCTGTCGCTGAAAGAATTTCTCCACCAACATTTCTCATGTTTGTATATCCAACATCTTCAACATTGAACCCATAGCAAGTAGCTACAACCTCATCTTCATGTACTATAATTACCCCATATGAGCATAAATGAAGTTTTTTGTTATAGGAACCATCTACATAGGCATCAATTTGTTTATACAATTTTACCCCACCTTTCTTTAGTTGTAAGTCGGAAAACGGTTATAGTATACTCTATATATTAAGTCTCTATATAATAGATTGAATTTATCCATAAGTACTTCAATAGAAACTTTATCCTTGAAATACAAAGTAAATATTTCGTAATCTCTCCTAGCATTCCTGTTATATTGAATCGAGTTCTGATAAACGATTTCGATAATAGTTTCCATATCTTCAATCGGTAATATTTTATCAAATAGGCAGTGTGGAAATGCCAATTTCTGCAACAATGAATTTCGTATTCGCTTCTCTCTCACCCTGACAATCATTATATCCCTCCCACCTTATATTAATATAAGTATTAGTAAAATCATTATCGTAATAGATAGTGTCATTATACTCACAATCTTATATGTCATATACGATATCACTCGCTTATATTCTATAATACCATTCAGCTCAGCTATCTTTGACTCTAATAATTTAATTCTACGAAAATTACCCACAAGAAATGCTATACTAATCTCCCAATCCAATACACCTATTTCCTTCTCTAATGCCTGGATAGTAGGGTTTCTATTGAATATATTCTCAAATACTCTATTTAATACATGATTCCCTTTTTCTAATAACATTTACTCACCCCCCTTAAATATTATTTACAATTGTAATGGACTTTTTAGCTCTGGATATAGCAGTATATGCAGACCTCTTAGTCATAGATTTATTCCAAAATGGCTCTCGTATATATAGTACTCTATCATACTCAGACCCTTGTGATAGGTGGGAAGTGATGGCATAACCATATTCAAATTTATTTGAGCTTGACATACCATAATCAGCTCGCTCAGAATGCTCTAAACGGATATAGTTATAATCTAAACCAATATCATGGAAGGATTCATCCATAAAGTCTGGTCTAAAATCTATTGTCATGAACCCTTTATAAAGTGTACTTTTATCAATACTCTCAACAAACCCAACCAACCCATTGGTGAGGGAGATATTTCCAATATATTCATCCCAATTATTTTGTCTACAAATAAGCTTATCTCCAACAACTGGATTTATAGATGGTCTTTTAAGTATCTCTTCTCTAATCCTATTATTTATCATATCTCTAGTTTTATTCTTACCACAAATGATAATATCATAGTCAGTTAATAACCTCTCATCAAATGGGATATAGTCAACTATTCTTGAATCTCCATAAATTCCATTTATTAACGGTCTATCCTTTAATATAGACTGACAGAACTGCACTATTGGATCATTTTCCTTCTGTCTCATTATCTGGGTCAAGATAAAGTCTGGATTCGTCATAACTGACGATGTTCCAAATATTGGTCCAAGTTGATTCATATCTCCTACAAATACTACAGGTATTCCAAATGATAATATCTGGTCTTTTATTTTATCGTTTACCATAGGAGCCTCATCGATTACAATTAATTTCAGCTGTGGAGGCAATGATGGTTTTAAGCCAAACTTCATTTTCACCTTCGGTTTTTCATAATCATTCGCTGGTTTCTCTTCTTCGAAGAAAATATAATATATTAGAGAATGTATAGTAGAAGCGTTCAATCCTTTTCTCAATAGGACTAATACTGCCTTACCCACATATGCCGCAGTTATAAATTCATCATATGTCAACCCCAGTTCAGAAACAGCTGTCTGTATTACGGTGGTCTTACCTGTCCCAGGAGCACCCGAATACGAATAGTATGGTTTGGTACTCTGATGATACCAATGCTTTAAATTATCGACTAATATTCTCTGCTCATCGGTTAATTGAATTGTCATTCTTATTATCACATCCTTCTTTAATTTTATTATTTAAGAACCTTTTATTAATAGAATAATATATAATACAAATCTGAGGTGATTATTTATGAGTATGTATACCCCTTTAAATATGGAAAAGTGGGAGTTGGGTGATACGGAAGTCGGTAAGTATTCTCCGGTTCCCTATGGACCATCTAATGCGAACCCACTTTTATTAAATATACCAAAATTAATGCCTATGATACCTTTAGGTAAACCCACTAAGGTAAGTGGGGGTCTATCAAAAGGATGTTATGCAAACCCCGATGCGATATCGGTGGGGTCAACGATTGTAACTCAAAATTACTTATCCGTCCCACAGCAGGATAATAGGAGTTTTAGATTACCTATCTTCTGGCATGGAGATATAGTCATGGTCGAGATTCATAATAAGAATCCCGATACAAGATTTACTACAACGAAGGTCGACAACTCAAGTTCGCCATAAAATTTAAGGAGTGATTATAAATGCAAATGGGTAAAGAATATACTATAGCAACTTTTATTAAAGAATATAAAGAAGAACCAATAAGTTTTGATACCCTACACTTTAAAGAGGTATTCAAAAAAAATAATAATGAAAGTTTAATTGTCTTATCAGACTCAATATTATTAAAGTACGATAATGAGTTAAGGGAGCATATGGTAACCCTTAGATTATCGGATACCGAATTTAATAAATTCCAATACAATCCAAAGTTTCTATCTTATGAATTATATGATACTACGGAGCTATGGTTTTTATTACTTCATGCAAATGAGTTGTATTATACAGGGCAATTCAACATAAACCCAATAAAGGTCTATACTTCAAATATAGTAATGATTATAGATAGAATATTGAACTTGGAGCAAGATTTTATAGATATAAATAAAGATGAAGTAAGAAAAGCATTATTATAAATGAATAGAACTATACGAAATGTATAGTTCTATTCATATTTTTAACTCGACTTCAATAAACCAGTCATTTCAATTGATTTTAATACCGAATTATTCGAAGTATTGTCCGAAACTCTCTGTACTCTAGGACGAGTAGTTGGCCCATCCTGCAATTCCTTCTCTTGAATCGATTCTAAGTCACTTGCTAAAGATATGATTGATAATGGTCTCTCTCTATCAACATCTATCGCTAAGCGAATATTCTTTTCATTTATAAATGGATGGTTAAAGTAGTCTACGGATAATGGGTCTTTCTTACCCCTTATCTTCAATCTCTTAAAGGTTAAGAATAATTGATTGGTAGAACGCTGTTCCTCTAAGTTGATTAAACCAACCCAATCCGACTCCTCTATTAAGTCCCAACATACTCCTACAGAAGATGCTCCTATAAAATGGGCAACATCTTGTTTATTTTCCCGCATACCTGCATCTATAATTGAGTTACCTTCCCTATTAATCTGCATGGCTGTAATGACCGGTATACTAAAGAATTGTGCTAATGACTTAAGCTCTTTGGCGGCATAAGATATCCTAAGTCTCTCATCTCCCTGATTCTCATGCGTTGAATCAATTCTCTTCATATAGTCTAGTATCACACATATTACTTCCTTACCAACATCTGCTAACTCTTGAATAATAGTATAGATATGAGATGTTGCTATCTCTAAGTTCATGAAGTAGCGTATCTCTATATCAATACCTTCACTATCATTAAATATGAATTTTCCACTCTCCCTTAGAGTTTTTATAACGTCGGCAGGTTTCATATTTTGAATATCGTCTTCTATATCACTATACATATCATATAGACGTATTACTGTCTCTTCAATAGAGTTCTCCATAGTTAGGAATAGAATAGTTTTCCTCATTCCATTCTCAAATGGAATTATCTGTGGATTATATAGCCTTATTTGGTCTGCCATATTAAGTAATGTACCAGACTTAAATTTCCCAGTACCCCCTAGTATTGTATATAGTCTTCCAGAATGAAATCCTGGCGATAGTATGGCATTCAACTGTCTAATACCCGTCTGTAAAATAGCGGAAGGTCTCTGTGCCTTCTGCACTATTATATCCATAACCTCGTCAAAATTATCTCCAGAGAAGTTAAATGTTCTCATTAGACCATTTCCTATACTTGAACTTTGGATGTTAACTAAGAGATTACTTAACTTTCCCTTAAGCTCGTTCATAATTGAATAATATGATAAGACTTGGTCTGGATTATCCAACTTTGCCAATAGCTCAGATATATCGTCCTTAACTCTAAATACATAAATATATTGCAACCTCTCATTAGTTGCCTTGGATATATAATCCGTCTCTGACTTTGATAATTGGTTAGCCTCTAATGATATTTCATTTATGAGATACTCTATCTCTGGATTTTCGTCTAATAAATATGCAGTAATTACCGCAGAGTCTTTTAAGTTAGACTCAACTACAGCATTGGATAAACTATCTAATAGTCTCACCCTATCCTGTATATCCGTACTATATCCATAATTATTCACATCTATATAATTCATTAATTTTCTTACGTTAGATAATTGCGTATTTGAAATAAATTCACATCTCATATATTTAATTAATGCATTAAGCATCGGTACATCAAATTTGATATTTATTTTATTATCGTCTCTCTTTACCCGTCTCTTAACCTTAGGCATTATTCGCGTCCCCCTCTTTAAGTAATTATTTCCCACATTAGTTAATCGTATGTTTTATACCGTTATTTTACCGACTTTTTACTCTGGATTATATGAGTAAAGCTCCAGTAGATTGGGATATAATTCATTAACGACATTTATAACATATGGTGATAATTTCTCAAAGTAAACACAAACATTCGAATCTTGCTTAATGGCACTAACAATCAACTCATCTGGTGGATTATTAATATATTTTATATATGCAGGATTCTTATTAATCATGCTACTCACGTAATCATATCTAAGGTCTTTAAAATCGTAGTCTTTCATTAAAGATGGGTCGTTATCAAATGCTAATTCTCTCAACCCCACATCTAAAATATCCTCAGGAACATAGTCAATTGCCTTTGGACAGTTCCTCAATGCAATGTATACCATTTTCCTAGTTATTTCTATATGCTTAAATTTCTTAGCTATATATTTTAAATTATAGCCATCAACCTCTAAAGCAAATTCACATATAGCGATACTTGGATTTTTCATATGTTTAAACAGTCCCGGTTCTCTCTCGATACAGAACTGCCATATATCATCATCGATATATTTATTCTTAAGTAGTAGCACAAATGAAGGATTGTCTACTAGTAAATTTAATAGTTTATATTTAACATTTGGATTGTCGTTTTCAAACATATTTTAATTTCCCCCTTTATTTAACAAAATTTATATATTCGTATTATTTTTATGTAATAATACGAATATATAAATATTTTACTCTTTGCTCTCTGTCTCGGACTCAAGCTCTCTGATAACTTTTCTCATTTTAATATTTTCTTTTAACTTTATTATAGATAACTCGATTAAAGTTCCAATGAAATAACCCCACAGTGCAGTTAAAAAGAGAATTCTATTTGTTAGTTCTATATACTCCATAATAAACCCTCTCTATTTTATTAGCTTATCTACAATATTCTTTATCTTATCTATTGAAATATATTTATCCTTCGTCTCTAATATAAATTGCTGAATAATCTCGGCTTCCTTTAGAGACTTATCAAATATAAATCCATATTTATTTCTTACCTCAATATTTTTCTTTTTCTTTTCCTCCTTTTTATTTGTCTTTATTTTATTCTTGATAACTATCTTTACTAACTTATTATTAATGAAGTACTGTCGGATAGAAGAGATGAGAGTTTCATTCAAAGGTTTTTCATCCGTTACATTAATGACTACCCTAACTCTAATTTCTATCAAGTCTTTCTCTGCAAATACTTTCTCCACCTCTTTGATTAATAGAGTATATTCATCAATATTATGATATAAATGAGTATCAATTGTGAAAGTTAAGTACTGTGCAGCAAATTCATTAACTATCTTCTTGTAAAAGTATTTATTAGTCTCGGTGTCCATTTGAATAAAACCAAAACCCTTATCATTCATCTCGTTGAAAGCCCATCTATCATAACTTCCAAGATATATTAAGGAGTCTATATGATTACCGTCGTGCCAATGTCCTGAAATCATAGGACCTTGGACTATCTTTGACCAAAAGTCATATTCATATATAATATTTTTCAATGAAGTCTCTTCAGATAGTTGCACTACTATGTCTGGTAATACTATATCGAAACTTCCATGGAAAAATCCTATATTCGGAAACTGTAGTATATTATCAATATACGCCTTCTTATAATCCTTAGCATTGATATTTTCATCGGGGCAGTATATGCATCTCAGTCCCGGCAATGTCTCCTCATAAGTATTCTCATTAAAGAGTTTATAAAAACCACTCTCATCTTCAAGCTCACGAAAGGCTTCTAGCTGTAGATGATCATGTTCTTTAGTGCCTCGTATTTCTCTTATTGCCTTTACACCAACTTCCTTTGCAACCTTAACCAATCTCTGCTTCCATTGTATGGCAAGAATTGCCGATTTACTATTTAGTGGAAGCAGGGAATTGAAATAATCTCCTGATACCACTATCATGTCAACATTTCTATATTTTTCTAGAAATATTATAAATAATTCCAAATTCCTATATTGTAATTCTGGATCAAATGCATCGAAGTGTATATCTGCCAATGCAACTATATTATATTTCAACTATTCCACACCCCCTATTTTTCACTATCACTATACTAATCATATATATCTTATAATTACTTCGGTATTAACATGAAGTTTAGTAGAGTTTTAGTTCTGTTAACAATTCGGATTTCCCTACCCTTAAATTTTGGCTGATTGCGTATTATCTCCTTCAGAGTTGCAAAATTTTCATCGGGATTGATAAGCTGACCCAGGTAGCGATGTTTTTTGTCCCTTCTATTTACATTCTGATAAATCATGTAAATATAATCAGTTCCACCACATACTACTTTTTGATAATTTAGTAGAGAATCATCGAAGAATTTATAATCTTTATGCCATATACCACATCCAGTGGAATTGGTTTGGAATTCTATAAAATTACCCACGTTTGGTATATCCACAGAACCAGTAACCGAGTATTCGTCACGATAGACCATATTATTTGGATAAAAGTAACGGATGATGTCCAATGGATCATGTTCTATATCGAGTTTAGAGTCAATTACTAGTCTAGAGGATGATATGAATGGAACCTTATTACCATTGATAGCCGAAATTGTAAGAAATACTGTGATATTTAAACTCATTATTGCAGTATTTAACACATCGTTATAAACGGTAGTATTGGTAACATTGTAGGTTTTAATAAAATCTATCCTCATTGTATTTAATGGATTAATATACTTATTGATAGCCTCCTCTAATCCTGGAATAATTTTATCATATATATTAGACACTTCAACTTCCGATGAGTCTATTGCACTGAGAGAGATATCGTATACAAAAACTGTATTATCAACAATATTCTCCTCTAAGTCCGTATTCTTTTTACATACATTTAACTCAGATGATGTTGGAATACTATTAAGTCCAAAGGTTGTTGGATAAAATGAGGTAGATATTCTAAGTGGGGTAAAGGAATCTAGATTTCTATAGATAACTTCAGGGTCCACTATAGTTAATTCCAATACCATTTTATATATCCCACTAATTGTATTCGCATCAACATACCCCTTCATTTCAGTTATAGTCTTTCCTAAAACTGCAGATAAAATGAATTTGATTTTATCATTATATATCATTTTATCGATAAACGTAGAAGTGTCTATCATTTCGTCAGGATAGACATTATAAATCATTTTATTATTACCATAACCGTTGAATTCGAAAAAGAATCCATCGTAAGTAAGATTCGTAAGTTCGATATTATTTGTAGTCATAGTTAATATTTCCCCCTTTATCTTCTAATTAATTACTATAAAGTTTACAAGATTTTAATATATTACAGCAATGGAGGTGATAAAATGCGTATGTATGAAATAGATGGAGAATTCTTTCCATCAGTTACTACCGTATTACAATTAGTCTCGACAAATCGAGACCTTATGAAGTGGGCTAATTTTATGGGATTTAAAAGAAAGGATATCGGTAAAATACTAGAGGAATCTGCGTCATTTGGAACTTTTATTCATTCGCATATTCAGGAGATAGTTGACCCAGGTTCGGGAACCCCAATAC
>RRZU011319441.1_pt1 | contig 15216 bp, 10 predicted proteins | sample 2165561 | NCBI WGS metagenome assembly RRZU01 (sample SAMN10456909, study PRJNA506462) | wastewater metagenome | isolation source: wastewater sludge | place: USA: Moscow, Idaho
CTAAGCTTAGTCAAGACGGAACTCCTGCTCAAGCCGGGAAAACAAACCCGGAAGGCGGTTTTCCTAACGGAGATAGCGGCGGTTGTTCCGTGGTTTCGACTGGAGACGCTAATCGAACCGTTTTAGCCAAAGAAGGGCAACGACTTCCCGTCGCTGCCCTTCTTTGCAATACGACGGATTCACTTCATGCAGGCTACGCTGGCCCGCTCCTGCCGAACGCGCTCCAAGACACTCCGCTGTTTCAATAATTCATCAGACTGGATGCCTTCGAAAACGTAATCCCGGACGAAAGCCCCTCCTGCGTTTCCGCCACCTGTTAGAAAAGCACGATCTAACAATGGTGATGTTTGCTGGGGGCAACACAATGCTGTCAGAACAAGGCTTATCGATGAAGCGTGGAACAGAGATAGAAGCCACACGGATTGCATCGCTGGGTTCGATTTAAAACGAAAATAGGAAGGGTAATCAGTGCCCATGCACAACGGCAAAGGTCGCGGACATCACGAAGGGAGGGGAAGGTCTGCTCGCTCAAAGAGGAAACCATTGCACTGGGCTATCGTGGCTAGAACAAACGATGAGGCCAAATTGCCTTACGTCGCCCCCTCCCACTCAACGGATTCCTTTTTTATCACCGGCCACAAAACAAGCGACTTCACCCAACAATGCGAACAGTTCGCTGCAGCTTGAGCGCACAAAAATTCAGAAATAAATACTAAAGCACTTAAATAATTTACAAATCATGGCAATTGAAATATAAACAAGCAGCTCTTTTAAGGTGGCCTTTGCCCAAAACTTAAAAAGGCTGCTTTGTTCGCTAAAATCTACACGCCAAAAATCTACTCTGCTAACGCATATTGCTCGTGCGAAAGCATTTCTTTACCTACGTGACCTAGCAGAAATAAATAACGTTCGTATTGCTTCAAAATATCTGCAATCAGCTCCTCCTGGCTCATATATTGCACGTCATAGCTATCACGCCCATCGCCAAAATAGGTCACCAGCTCGTTAATCACATTGTTTTGGATGTGCGGCAACATTTTTTCATCTAATAAATGTTGAGGTACTTTGCGCTGAACAGATTTAATGCCATACATAAAATCACGCATAGTTTCTTTTTTAATCACCAACTGAACAGCCGGTTCCGGGGTCTCAAAAAACGTCATCACTTCCGCATGTAAACCATATTTTTCCACTAACTCTTGACGTACCTCTGCCATAGCTGGCAAAGCCATGTTATTTAAAAACGCTACCGTATCTTGTGCTTGCATTTGATTCATCATCTGCCCCAAACGCTGCCGCCAATGCTGCCCAGACCAAAAAACACTCGCAGGCGTTAGCTTGGCTGAAAAATAAAGCTGATCCACCATCAAAGCTTTTAACAAGCAAAAGCACATTATCAACATCAGCATAGAAAAAGGCAGCGCCACAATCAGCATCATCGCTTGTATAGCCTGTAAACCACCGTTACTCAGCAAAGCAATCGCCACCGCAGAAATCAACACACCCCACATCAATGTTTGCCAGCGAGGAGAAGCCATACCCTTGTCTCGTGATGCAATATTATTTAAAACATAAATACCAGAATCTGCCGAAGTAATAAAAAATAAAGCACACACAGCTAAAGCCAACACACTGCTGACAGTTGAAAAAGGGAGCTGATCTAAAAACACAAATAAAAGCTTTTCAGGCACCCCAGCCATTGTTTGCAAAGCGCCCTGCACAATATTCTGATCTATCCAAATAGCGCTATTACCGAAAATCGTAAACCATAAAATTGAAAATAGACTCGGAATCACTAACACGCCAAATACAAATTCACGAATCGTTCGCCCGCGCGAAACACGAGCAATAAATAAGCCCACAAAAGGCGCCCATGAACACCACCAAGCCCAATACAGCACCGTCCAGCCGGTAAGCCAATTAGTATTTTTACTTTCGTAAGCAAAAGTCTTAAAACTTAAACGCAATACATTACTTAAATAAATACCGATATTGTCACTAAAGGCCAAAAGTAAATGCAGCGTCGGCCCGGCAAAAAGTACAAATAACATTAACAAAATAGCCAAAACAAAATTTATTTCACTCAGCTGTTTCACCCCTTTACCCACGCCGGAGATAGCTGAAAAAACAGCCAGAGCCATGACCACAATAATGATGAATACCTGTGTAGAGAGGCCATTTTTCTCAATCCAACCCAACTGCTCTAACCCAGCCCCCATTTGTGCAGCGCCTAGCCCCAGCGTCGTGATAATGCCAAACAAGGTTGCACACAAGGCCATTGTATCCACCGCATCCCCGGCCTTCCCGTGAATATGCTTGCCTAAAAAAGGATAAAAACAAGAACGCAATGCCAGCGGTAAGCGATAGCGAAAACTGAAATACGCTAAAGCCAAAGCCACGACACCGTAAATGGCCCAGGCATGAATCCCCCAATGAAAAAGCGTGTGCAGCATGGCACTTTGCTGTACCTGTTCGACATTACCTGAAATAGTAGGTGAAGTTACGTGCAACAAAGGCTCTGCCACCCCAAAGAACATTAAGCCCACACCCATGCCAGCTGCAAACAACATGGCTAGCCAAGACAAAAATGAAAACTCCGGCACTTCTTCATTAGAGCCTAATTTAATCCGTCCAAAGCTACCAAAACACAAAAATATAAGAAAGAAAAGAAAACCAGAAACAACTAAAATATAAAACCAACTAAAATGACTGAAAATACCTTTCTGCAAAACATTTAAACTCGCTTGCAACCACTGTGGCCACAGCAATGCGGCCGCAAGTACAGAGAGTGCTAATAATAAAGTGGCTGAAATCACAACGACATTAAAGGATGATTTATTCTTGATAAAAGTCATCAAGGACATAAGCTGCTCTCCTTTTAGAAAGAGAATGCGAAGCCAAATAGAATACGACACCAAGCCTATTGGCAAGGCTATCACAGCGCACCTTAAAGTTTTTAATCCCTCACAAAGAGATCTTTAAAAGGCCGCTAATTGGCTATAAAAAGAGACAGTAATCCACTGTTATTACTGCCGCGACTACGACTTAAGCTATTGAATAGCTGCTTTGAAAACGTGAAAATAGCATTTTAAGAAATGCGTTAAAAATCACGCCATATTGACAAAATCACACTAAAAGCTGCCTGAGCCATCCGCTCAGCTCAACATTTTTGAGCCCTCATTCTAGCACCCCACCCCTCAGTTTTCCTACCCAATATTTTAGACCCGCCATTTTCAACAAGATATCAGCAGCCTGCTGAGCATTTAAATCAAACGAACGAATAATTCCATTTAAATCCAAACACAAAGCATTTTTATAATGCACCGGGCCCAATAGGATAACTTTCAGCCATAAATTATTAAATACAAAATAAATCAATTTTGTATAACAAATTCCGCTAACGCATCTTGGGAATAACAGCTTCGATCAAGACGAAGCTGTTATTTTTCTAAATATCATCCTATATCTAAGCCATGATAAATTTTAGAAAATAGCCCTGTTTATAAAAATGCCTGGCAAATACCCATGTACCCTTCGGTCGCAAGAATCAACTGGTCTTCATCAATATATTCATCGGTAACATGCGCCAAATATTCGTAACTGGGGCCAAAACCAATTGTTGGAATACCCGCCTCCCCTGCATAATGGGAGCCGTTTGTGCAAAAAGGGAAATAGGAAATCTTTGTTTTAACATTCGCCTTTTGTAATCCAGACAGCGCTTTTTGCACATGCTCATCGTCTGGTTGAGCGCACCACCCCGGGAAAAAGCGAACCGCTGAAATCTCCTGCCCGGTGTAGCAAGATTCACTGCCGCTGGCATAACTCACCTTGGCCCTGAAATTTGGGATGCACTTCTCTAAGCGTTCAATTGCAACTTGGTACGGCTTCAGAACACTTTCTTGTGTTTCCCCAACCAATAGTCGGCGGTCATACGTGGCTCGACAACGGCTAGGAACGACAGAGGCCCCGGGGTAAGGCGTAGAAATAATGTCTGTCAGCACAGAAACGCCTAAACCCAAAACCTCATTTTGCGGTGCTTCAATCTTTTCCAGCTCTTCAATGAGGTGCCGCATAAGATGAACAGCATTAACCCCTTTTTGAGGCAGTGCAGAATGTGCTGGCACACCAAAAGTTTCGACAACAATTTCTGCGCGCCCCCGTTGACCTATTTTTAGCTCTAATCCGGAGGGCTCTCCAATAACAACTAAATCCGGCTTAATGCGTTGGCTAATCGAGCGGGCGGCGATACCCTCAAAGAGTTCTTCATGAACACCTCCTGATACATAAATCTCGCCAGAGAAATTGAACGCCGTTTGTTTTGCAAAATAAACAGCCGCTGTTGCCATAGCGGCCAATGCGCCCTTCATGTCTGTGGTGCCGCGCCCAAAGATTTTTCCGTCAATGCGCTCCGCTGCAAAGGGAGCACTTTTCCAGGCTTCTGGATTGGGCACCGGCACCGTATCAAGATGCCCGTCAAACAAAATTCTAGGCCCGGGACGTTTTCCCTTAAGGCAGCCCACAATGCTGCCATACTCATCTACATGAATGTCGTGAAATCCATGTAACGCCATATAGTCCTTCAGAGCAAGAACGGCTTTTTCCTCATCCCCAGAGGGGCTTTGGCAGCGAACAAGTGTTTGGCACAGCGCAATGACGCTTTCTTTTTGATCCTTACTTAACATGACATCCTCACCATCATTTTTATAATGGGCTTAGTTTATGCTCCTCATATTAACCTAGGCAATTTTAAGTTTGATGTACCCAATATTCGAAAAAAACGCCCCGATCCGGGGCGTTGATATGCGAAAAAATTTTAAGTTTTAACGACGGGTGAGCATGCCAAGCAAATCACCCACGACATTCTCATGCTGCGCTTCCACTTTGCCTTGCGGCGTGAGCTGGTTGAGCAACTCTGGCAACACAGCGGCCAAACCGCCGGCAGCTTGCTTCCCATCTAGACCAAACTGCTGCGCAATACCGCCCAAATCTGGCCCGAGCGCGCTTTGCAGTGCACCGGCATCAATGGGTTCATTTTCGCCCGTAGACTGCCAAGAATCGGCCTCTTTTTGATAACCGGCTTGGCGGAATTTATTTAACAGCCCGTCAATACCACCGCTTTGCTGTAATAAAGCCATCGCCACAGGCAACAATGCGGCCAAGGAAACGCCACCAACACTATGACCACCAGCCTGTTGCATGGGCGCTTGTCCGCCCCCTAAAAGCCCACCGAGCAAATCACCTAAGCCTCCTGCGGGTGACTGTGCACGGCCCCCGGACAGACTGTTGCTCAACACAGATCCGATTAAGTCTCCCAAGATATTAGACATTATTTTTCCTTTTCAAAAATGAGGCGATATGCGAATAAAAATCCTATGCAACTTTTGCCAAACCATCGTTGGCATAGTGCACAGGTTTTACGAAGTCACGCGGGGAATCTTAAATTTAAAAGAATTAGTTTGCTGTTAAATCGTGTGGTGACAAACTTTATTCACACTTTATGCGCTCGAACCCTGCAATGCAGCAAGCTGCGCGGGGGTGCCCACATTGTGCCAAGCGCCGGTAAAGCACTCGCCATACACCTGCCCGGCTTGGATTTGCACCTCCCAAATGGGCCGCAGCGCGAGCTTTGTGCCCGGCGAAATCTGCGCGAAACTCTCCGGGCGAAGCAGGCAGATATTGCCGTAAGTGAGCCTTTCCCCACCCTCTAGCACCAAGCGACCTCCTGCATTTAAGCCAAAATCCCCTTTGGGGTGAAAGTCCGGGTTGGGCACCATCACCAGATGCGCGGCTTGTTCTGCTTCACCCGTGGCCATTGCCCGGAGCTTAGGCACCAGTTGGCAATAATCGTAATCGCTAAAGATATCAGCAGATACGGCCAAAAACGGCGCCTCGCCCAATAAAGGTAGGGCGTAGGCAATGCCGCCAGCGGTTTCGAGCGCGCCGGGCTCCCTAGACCACAGAATATGCACGCCCCAGCGCGCACCGTCGCCCAAAGCGGCTTCGATTTGTTCGCCTAACCAAGCGTGGTTAATTACAATTTGCTTAAACCCGGCCCGGGCCAGATTTAAAATGTGCCATTCAATCAGCGGTTTGCCCTGCACTTTTAAGAGCGGTTTAGGCGTGGTGTCGGTCAAGGGGCGCATCCGCTCCCCCCGGCCTGCGGCAAAAATCATGGCTTTCATCGTTAAAAGGTGAGCCCGGTTTTGGTTTCAATGTTTTCTAAAGTGTCGATTAAACGCAGTAGCGGCGTAAACCGACTATAACGGTGCGCCGTTGCGCGGATATAGCCCATAAAGCGCGGAACGTCTTCTAAATACTTTGCTTTGCCATCCCGATAGGTCAGGCGACAAAAAATACCTGCTACTTTCAAATGACGCTGCAAACCCATCCATTCAAAAGCGCGATAAAACGCTGAAAAATCATCCTCTACCGGCAAGCCCGCCGTGCGGGCGGCTTCCCAGTAGCGCACCGTCCAATCCAGCACGTATTCCTCATCCCATGAATGAAAGGCGTCGCGAGTGAGGCTGGCAATGTCGTACGTGATGGGGCCATAAACGGCGTCTTGAAAATCTAAAATACCCGGCAAACCTTGTGCGCCTTCTGGGCTGAGCATGAGGTTGCGCGACATAAAATCCCGATGCACGTAAACGCAAGGCTGCGCAAGGGCCGACTCCACCAATGCATCAAAAGCTTCTTCTAACACGCTTTGTTGTTTGGCATCTAAGCTCAAGCCCAAGTGGCGGCCCACAAACCATTCCGGGAACAACGCCAGCTCTTTACGCAACAAAGCTTCATCATAAGCGGGCAACACCCCGGGCTTGGAGGCTTGTTGCCACTTCACCAGCGCACGCGTGCTGGCACGCATGTACGGGTCGGCCTGCACGGGGTCTAGCGCAAAAGTATTAAAGTGCTCCAGTAGCGTGGCACGCCCAAGGTCCGTCAGCAACAAAAAGCCTTGCGATAAATCTTGCGCCAAAATTTTGGGCGCCGTGAGCCCGGCCTCTAAAAGCAAAGACGCCACCTGCACAAAAGGCGCGCAGTTTTCTTTGTCGGGCGGGGCGTCCATCAGAATATAGGTGTCGGTCTGCCCCGCCACCATCACGCGAAAATATCGACGGAAACTGGCATCGGCAGAAGCGGGCATCAGCGTTACCGCATGAGGAGCAAAATGGGCATTTAGCCAAGCCTGGGCAAGTTCTTTACGTTTCAAGCGGCGCTTCCTATAGCTTCGTGTAGAATGCGTCATCTTACCAAAGCTTGGCTTTAATGTAGGTTTGCGCATGCGTTTGAAATCACCTTTTCTCTGTCCTCTCACCCTTTCACGCCAGCCTCGCATGCGTCTAATTCCGCTTTTGCTATGCTGCCTCTCCAGTCAGGCTTGGGCAGAAAACCTGCCCAAACTCAACATTGCCCCGGATTTACTCTCTACTCAAAAAGATACTACCCCGGTACCCAGCCCGGCCCTTGCACCAAAATCTTTAGCGCCCGCGCTGCAAAGTGAACAGACCTCAGCTTTGCCAGAAACAAAACGTCTAACACCTCCGCTTCAGGCACGCCCCGGTCCTACGGAAGCGGCCAACCCGTTACCCACGCAAACACACACAACGGATGCCAAAACGCCTGATGTAGTCTCCTCTTCGAAAAATACCGCATCCGCCCCGGCTTCTACTGACACAACGGAAAAAACCAGTCCGCCGCCCGCGCAAACTCAAACATCCGATACAGAGACACAGATCAAGGGCGATCAAATCATTGGCGTTCGAGGCCAAAGCATCGAGGCCATTGGCAATGCTGAAATCAAAAGCCCACAAACCACCGTCATCGCAGACACCCTGCGCTACGAAGAGCTGACCGATATCGCTTATGCCCAAGGACATGTTTGGTTAATACAAGACAAAGCCTTAATCACAGGCCCCTCTGCAAGCATCATGCTGTCTGAAAAAGTAGGCAGCTTTGAAGCACCACACTACACTATCACCAAAAATCTACCTGCAAAACAGGCTGCACCGGCTCAAACCACGCCCTCTGGCGGAGAGGCCCAAACGCTTTTCCTGGAAGGTGAGAACCATTACAACTTGAACCAAGCCACATGGAGCACCTGCCCGGCCCCCAATCCAGATTGGTACGTTCGCGCCCCAGCGCTCGATTTAGACATTGACCGGGAAAAAGGCACCGCACACGACGCCCTGCTCTATTTTAAAGATCTGCCCATCTTTTATTCGCCATGGTTAGAATTTCCATTAGCCAACCAACGGCAATCTGGCTTTTTGACCCCGACTTTCGGCACCTCCAACGTGGCCGGTATCGACATTTCTTTACCGTACTACATTAACCTAGCGCCCAATTATGATGCCACCATTACCCCACGCTGGATGGGGCGCCGGGGCTTGGAGATGCGCGGCGAATATCGTTACATCACCCCTAACAGCGCCGGGCAAGACCGCATAGAATGGGTGCCCAATGATTTGGTCTATGGCGGCTCACGCGGCGCAGCGTCCATACGCCACGCTCAAAACCTTTACCCCGGCCTTGTTGGGAGCCTCAACATCAACGCGGTTTCTGACGATAACTACCTAAAAGATCTCGGCGCAAAAGTTGTCACCACTTCTACGGTCAACCTCGTTCGTGAAGCGCGTCTGAACTACGATATCGGCTCATGGTGGAACGCCGGGGCGTTGATGCAAAGCTACCAAACACTGGACAATAGCACCCCCTACCGCCGCCTGCCTCAGCTAAGCTTTAATGCACAGAAAGAAGAACTGCCCGGCGGCCTAAGCTTAAGTCTGAATTCAGAATTTGTCGCCTTTGAAAATGAAAGTAAAGCCCTGCCCACAGGCAACCGCACGACGTTGTACCCAAAAATCGGCCTGCCCTTAGAAAACGCGGGGTACTTTATCAAACCCCAATTCGGCCTACAAACAACGCAGTACAATCTGGACGATATTCACCCAAACACCTCACGCAACCCCTCGCGCAGTGTGCCCATTACATCGATCGATAGCGGCCTCATTTTTGAGCGCGATACACAATTTGGCGGTCGAAATTTTACGCAAACACTCGAACCCCGGCTTTACTACCTCTATGTGCCTTACCGTTCACAAAACGATTTACCCAATTTTGACTCCGCACTTTACGACATTAATTTTGCGCAATTTTTCTCAGACAACATTTATTCTGGTGCAGACCGGGTTGCCAATGCGAACCAGATAACAACCGCGCTCAGCTCACGCCTCATTGACGCCAACTCCGGCGAAGAGCGTCTTCGTGTAGCACTTGGGCAACGCCACTATTTTGCAGACTTAAAAGTGCCCTTAGCCGGTTTTAGTACCCGCACAGACCGCCACCCAGACACACTCGCAGCCCTGAGCGCAAAAATATCGCCCACGCTCAAATTCGACTCCGCCGCACAATACGACATAAATGAAAAAGAAACAGAGCGTTTTAATGCCACGCTGCGTTACCAACCCGCCTATGCCAAAGCCCTATCCACCAGTTTTCGCTACACCAAAGACACCCTGCGCGATATTGACCTAACCGGCCAATGGCCCTTGGGGGCAGGCTGGTATGGTGTAGGGCGCTACACCAAATCCTTAAAAGATCATCGCATCACAGAGGCGCTGGCCGGTTTAGAATATAACGCAGGCTGCTGGGTATTTCGCACTGCATTTCATCGCTACACCACCAGCGAAGACCGTGCCACGCAATCCATTTTTTTCCAGCTTGAGTTAGGCGGTTTAGTCAGCATTGGCTCCAGCCCAGTCAACTTACTCAAGCGCTCTATTTTCGGCTATGGCAATATTAACAACAGCAGCCACACAGACCCCATTTTTGGGGAAGAGTAAATCCCTTCATTATTTTTTGCTCCATAGGTTCAAATTATGCAATCACGCGCTTGCTACATTTCCTCCCTACTCGGCTGCCTATGCCTTCTGGCCAGCCCCCTGCTCGAAGCGGCGCCTCAACGGCCCAGTAGCGAAAAGCATGTAAAAAATAACACCAAAACACCGGCCCCCCAGCCCCCTGCGCCAGCAGCTGCACCACAAGCCCAAAACGACGCGCTGGGCGACCGCATTGCTGCCATTGTTGGCAATGAAATTATCAGCCTCAGAGAAGTACAAAAAAAATATAAGCAAGTGGCCTCCCAACTGACTAAAGCCGGCACGCCCCTACCCGATGAAAAACGACTCCAACAGCAGGTTTTACAGCGCATGATTATTGAGCGCGCGCAAATTCAAATGGCAAAAGAAAATGGCATCGAAATTGACGACGCCACCCTTGACCGGGCCACTGAACGCATTGCCGAAGTCAACAAACTTACGCGCCAAAATATGCAAGCACAACTGGCCAAAGACGGCATCTCTTGGGACGGCTTCCGAGAAGAACTGCGTAACGAAATCACCATACAGCGCTTAAAAGAACGAGAAGTCGACAGCAAAATTCTGATTACCGACGCCGAAGTCGACAACTTTCTCAACGCACGCGGCAACGACACTAAAAATGAAATCCACGTTGCACACATTATGATCCGCATCCCAGAGGGCGCTGGCGCAAAAGAGGTGGCTAAAATCAAAGCGCAGGCCGAATCCGTCTATAAACAGCTCGAAAAAGGCGAAAACTTTGCCACCCTTGCCGCCAGCTACTCGAATACCAACGATGCAACAAGAGGCGGCGATATTGGCTGGCACGAGCTGGAACATCTGCCCACACTCTACGCCGATGCCGCACGTAATTTGACCCCCGGCAAAATTTCTCCGCTCATGCAAAGCTCAGCCGGTTTCCACATTTTGAAATTGCTTGAAAAACGCGGAACGGATGAAAAAGATGCCGCCCCTGTGACCCAAACGCACGCACGCCATATTCTGATAAAAATTTCCGATACCTTGCCCGACGCAGAGGCACGGCACCGTATCCAAACCATACGCGAACGCATTGTGAGCGGTGAAACCGATTTCCCCGAAATGGCAAAACGCAATTCCGCTGACTTGTCTGCCGCCAAGGGCGGAGATATTGGCTGGCTCAGCCCCGGCGACACTGTGCCAGACTTTGAACAAGCCACGAATGCGCTGCCCATCAACGCCGTCAGCCAGCCCGTCCGCACCCCCTTTGGGTGGCACTTGATTCAAGTGATCGAGCGACGCACACAGGGCATGACAGACGAGCGCCGCAGGATGAATGCGCGCGCCGCCTTGCGCGAGCGAAAAATCAACGAAGCCTACGAAGATTTTCTACGAGAATTGCGTGATCGCACTTACGTCGATATCCGCCTAGAAGAGCGCTAAAAGCGCATCCCCAAAAAATGTCGTCAGCAGCAACTAAGGCTGCTGGCGACGCCACCGCCAGGGCGGCGTGGGCTTGGCATCACGCCACAAACCCTGTCTATTTAAGCGAGCCGTTTCCTCCAACCCGTACAAAGCACTCTGCTTAGGTGCATACGCCGGATACACCCAAGCCATGCCCGCGCTCACCTGCGCTGTGGCAACGTCGGTGCCGGCGCACTTTACCTCGGCCACCACACGACCATAACGGTCTAAATTAATCGGATTAATCTGCGCATTTCGCTTAAAGCAAAGGCTAGAGAGCGCTTTTCGAGCAGCCGTCCCAAAAGGCTGCTCATGCTCCGGCGCATCAATATAAGCAACCCGCACTTTGTGTGGTGGCGCCCCCTCAGGGCGAACCAGCAAGGTATCGCCATCGCTCACCCCCACAACCCATGCTAAAAATACCGCACCAAGGCTCATGCCCTGTACCCTAAAACTCACCGCGTTTCCCCACCTGGGCTGAACGACTCGCACGCAGCAATACTTTGACGAATCAAGCCGGGGCCACGATAAATTAAGCCCGTATAAATCTGCACAAGTTGAGCACCCGCCTGCAGTTTTTCCCGGGCCTGTGCGGCACTCATCACACCCCCCGCTGCAATCACAGGCAAGGCCCCATCCAAATGGCGCACTAAATCAGCCAGCACCTGCGTTGAACGCTCAAAAACCGGGGAACCAGATAAGCCCCCGGCCTCATCAGCATGCGGCAATCCCTTCACCTTCTCGCGCGAAAGCGTCGTGTTCGTCGCAATCACGCCCTCAACAGCATGTTGGACAAGCGCCTTGGCAATCGCCTCAATTTGCACGGGCTCTAAATCCGGTGCAATTTTCAATACCAAAGGCACGTGACGCCCATGCTGATCGGCTAAACGCGCTTGAGCTTCTTTTAAACTGCCCAATAAAACATCCAGCTCCCCGGCCCCTTGCAACTGACGCAAATTGGCGGTGTTAGGCGAAGAAATATTCACCGTGACATAACTTGCGTGGGCATAAACCTTTTCAAAACAATACAAGTAATCATCTTTAGCACGTTCAATGGGCGTATCGAAATTTTTACCGATGTTCACCCCCAGCACACCCCGGTAACGCGCGCGCTGTACCGCCAAAATCAATGCCTCTACGCCCTCATTATTAAACCCCATGCGGTTAATAATGGCTTGCGCCTCCGGCAAACGAAACATGCGCGGCTTAGGATTGCCCGGCTGTGCACGCGGCGTGACGGTACCCACTTCGATATGCCCAAAACCTAAACGAGCAAAGCCATCAATCGCCTCTGCATTTTTATCCAGCCCGGCTGCTAAGCCAATCCGGTTAGGGAAATTTAAGCCCATGAGCGTGACGGGGTTACACTCGGGCGCCGAGGGCGGTGGCAAGACACGCCCCAAATGTGCCATAGCCGCAATGCCTAAATGATGAGCCGTTTCAGGATGAAGTGAAAATAGAAAAGGACGTATGAGTTGATAGAACATTTCGAGATATTTCCACAAAAATTAAAAAACTTTGCTATACAGCGTGCTGAATAGGCCAAATTAGCGCTTAAAAAAACGCCTCTTTACACGCAAAAGCGCAGTTTAACAGCCTAAACAAGCTATTTTCCCGGTCATTCAAAAACAAGCCCACTTTAATTAATACGGGGGAGCATTTCACGGCCATGCCAAGGCGGTGTAACATGCGGGCTTTGCATTTGCTTTTTAAACGTTTAAGGACTGAGTTTTGATCGCTTCAAAGCGCCTGCTTTTTTTTACTCATCGTGCGCATTTTTTCGTGTCACTCGCATGGTTTGCTGCACTGGCCTGCACTGCTTGGGTCAGCGCCACCCTATTTTGGCGTTTAAATGCTCCCGCAACAATTAGCGCGCAGACTCAAACCACCTTATCTGCGCAAGAGGCTGCCCAACGTATTACCGGCGGCACATCTCGCAACGCAGAGCAAGTTCAATCTCTTGCGCAAGCCAGTCAACACACGCTCATTGGTGTAGCCACCGGCTTTGCAGGCAATTTGCCCGGTTTTGCGCTCATTCAAACCAGTGACGAAAAAGTCCATACGCTTCAACTAAACGACTCCTTACCCGATGGCGCACGCTTAGTCAGCCTCAGCGCGGAAGCCGTTGAACTAGAATACGCGGGCACACGCCAAACCGTGCCTCTGGCACAGAACCGCCCGGCCAGCATCGCCCCGCCTATTATTAACCCATCTGCGCCATCGGTTGCCATACAACGTAATCAAACAAGCCCTGCCCGGCTAAACGCTGCCCGAAACGATTGAGACTGTCCCACTATGATGCCTTTTGTCCGTCTTTGCCCACTTGCTCTTGCGATCACCCTAGCACTCCCACAACTCGCGTGGGCGCAGTCTTCTTCGCCCTCCGTAGAAGAACATGCAAACAATGTATCGCTTAACTTTGCCAATGCGGATATTGAATCTGTCATCAAAGCCATTGGCAAGATTTCAGGCCATAACTTTTTAATCGATCCCCGGGTAAAAGGCACACTGAACATTGTCACCAATACGCCGGTGCCCCGCAAAATGACGTATGACATCTTGCTTTCTGCGCTGCGTCTACAAGGTTTTACGGCCGTAGAAGGGCAAGGTATAACCAAAATTGTGCCGGAAACCGATGCCAGACTGCACGCAACCCCCGTGAGCAAAGACACCAAGCCCAAAGGCGGCGAACAGCTCGTGACCCAGGTGTTTACGCTCAAATATGAGCCTGCCACGCAAATGCTCAATGTTATTCGCCCCCTCATTGCGCCGAATAACACCATCAACGCTTTCCCGGGTAATAACAGCTTGGTGATTACCGACTATGCCGACAACATCGCCCGCATCAGCCGTGTGATCGACTCCATCGACGTTCCTCAAAACGGCATGATAACCGTCGCGCTGCGATACGCCGCTGCGGCAGATGTGGCCGAAACAATCACCAAACTCATGGGAAATGGGAGCGGCAGCCCCGGCTCCATGGCTTCCTCACAGGGCGACAGTACACAAATGCTGAATGTTGTTGCCGATGCCCGCTCAAACAGCGTGCTGATTCGCGCAGAAAACCCGGCAAAACTCATGGCGGTGCGCAAACTCATTGAGAGCATCGACCGACCCGGCGCCGGGGGCAATATCCATGTTGTTTATTTAAAAAATGCCGATGCCACGCTTGTCGCACAAACACTCAATAACATTCTTGCCGGTCAAGGCGATGGCACCACGGGCCAAGGCAACAAACTTTCAAACACCGACAATAAAAGCGCTCAAAACAGCAACAGCACCAATAAAACCAATAGCAGTAGCAATAACAGCACGCCTCGCCTAGCCAACAATAATAATAACGCCAATCAAAAAAGCAGCAGCGGCCCGGTTCAGGCAGACCCCGGCAGCAACGCACTCATCATCACCGCCCCCGATGCCATCTACAACAACCTGCGCCACGTCATTGACCAACTCGACCGGCGCCGGGCGCAGATTTTTGTGGAAGCTTTAATTGTTGAAATCACCGATGATCGCGCCTCCAACATCGGCATTCAATGGAACGCCAACAAAGGCAACGTTGTGGGAGGCACCAACTTTAGCCCCACCGGCCAAGGCAATATTCTCAGCGCCATTTCCTCAACCGGCGCCAGCGTAGGCAAAGGGCTTAATCTACTGGTTGGCGGTGGCACCCTGACTTTAGGCGGGCAACAAATCACCACGCTAGGATTTTTGGCGAACTTTCTGGAAGCTGACAACCGCGCCAATATCCTCTCCACGCCAAATATCATTACCCTAGATAATGAAGAAGCCCGCATCGTTGTAGGACAAACCGTCCCCATGAAAACCGGCTCCTACTCCACCACATCCGGCACCACGGTTTCACCTTTCAACACCTATGAGCGCCAAGACGTTGGCCTTACCCTCCAAGTCAAAC
>RRZU012279934.1_pt1 | contig 15216 bp, 14 predicted proteins | sample 2165561 | NCBI WGS metagenome assembly RRZU01 (sample SAMN10456909, study PRJNA506462) | wastewater metagenome | isolation source: wastewater sludge | place: USA: Moscow, Idaho
AAACAAACCAGATAAGCATATTTAATTTATAAATAAAACTTATTCTGAATACCAAATCTAGTTTATATGTAAATCAAACGAGTTAAAATTTTTAAAAAGTAGTTTAAGCTTAAACACCTCTTCTAGGAGGTGATTTTTGATTTATTTCAAAATTTTACTAAAATTTTTTTTTTATACAATTTTCATAAAAACTAGCTATTTCAGTTTCTGCACTAATATAATCTCATAGTTGAAATCGAAGGGGTTCTTAAGGTCTTAAAAACAAATATTCTAAGGAGTGATTGGAGCGCCCACGGAGAGCACTGGTAGGGACTTGGTTGGTATAAATAATCTTTGGCCAACTAGAAATGAATAACTGTTCTCCGATCACTGTAAAATTATATTTGCCCTTTGAATTCACCTTCAGCAGTATCTTTAGTTGAATTTTAATTGGCCTATAAAATTAGCTTGAGCAATACCAGATTACCATCAAATATAATCTCCACAAAATGCTCATACAACATCACCATAGCTAGAGTGTCCAATTCACAATAGCGGAGTAGTTTATCAATTAATTCTTCACGCTCTCTGTCTTCCATATCCGTAAATTGTAATTTGGAATAAGCAGTAAGGGCTGCACCACCATCTGCAATACCATCCATTTCAGAAAGTGTTTTTTCAAGGTCTTCTTCAGACCATTCCTCAAAAAGTTTTGGAAGTGATTTATAGGGGTCTGGTTTTTCATTCTCCAAATCCAACCAAATGTGACTTTCCTTGAAATTCAAACTACTCAAACCAATTTCACCAATGGTTTTAGAATATTTATTTCTTAAAAATTCACTTGATTTCAAAATAGCAGGAAGTACCGCCTTAATGGAGTTGGAGCCTTTAGTTGCTGGATTGTAATAATATAATTTTACGATTTCATTTAGGTCTACCATATTTCTTTCACCTTCCCACTGTTCCGTAGAATTTTGGGTGGACTTAGTAATGGTTCTGATAAAAGAAATTAACTCTTCCTTATCGTTTTCATTACTTTCCATCAATTGTTTAGAAATAGAATTTAGTATAGAATTTTCGTGAGTAGCAAATCTAAAGATAGTTCCATCGTCTTCAGACAAAGCTTGTTTCAATGCTCTGATAAATTTAAAATTTGGAAACTCTCCAGGAGCACCATCGATAAATTGGTCTTTATGTTCAATTTTCCCATTCTCATAATAGATGTGGTGAGAAAACTGAAACGCAACCTGTTCATAGGGTTTCCTCCCTTTGGTGAAAGGCAAAGCTACGGTACTGGTTTCAAAATCAATAAAATGCAATGGAAACTTCCATTGAGCCATTTCTTCTTTCAATTCCTCTTTGAGTACATAAATAGAATCATCATTACTTCTTGATTTTTCTATCTGTATCCATTGTCTTTCTGTCCGGGAAATTTTTCCGGCTTCATCATTATATTTGATATCATCCTGATTAATCTGTTCCAAAAACATTAGATTATTCTGTAAAAGGTTTTCACTTCTGTAATCCCATATTTCAAAAGCATTAGGTTTTTTGAAATCATCATCATTCCATTTCAGTTGGGTTTTAAAACAGTATTCAAAACCAGATTTTTTTCCTTTGTCTTTATCTTCATCCGTACACCTGAACTCGCACTTTTTACAGGTGCTAAATTTCGTTGGCCAATTGTAATACTCATGGTTTTGATAAGCATCCCTAAAGGTATGCATTGCCTTTTCAAAACCTAAATCCGTTTTTTTATGATAAAGGTGTTTATCTGCTAAAATATCATTTACTGCAGAATCCATATCTACAACGGTGAGTACAGAATTCCCAACCTCATTAATTGAATTAATAAGCCTTTTAATATCTGTTCTCTTTTTAAAGCCTTTTGGAATCCTAAACATTTGGTTCAGCCCATCAATACTTGCAGATTTAGATTTGTCAGCAAGTAAAAGAAACGCCTTGAAATCAAAGTTAGGGAAAGCCATTTGGGCTACCTTTTTCTGAAAGGCTAAATCAAAAAGATATGGTTTCCATTTCTTTTCAATTCCACCTTTTTCACCAAAAAATTCATTTGGTTTATTAGGGTCAAAAGACTTGGCTTTTACCTCTATCAGATGGATGAGATCTCCTCTTTTTTCTAAAATATCGGTTCGGATAAAATATCCATCCACCATAAAGGCAGCTTCATAGATAATAACATTTTCTCTTTCTAAAGCTTCATTGGTCAATGCTACAGCTTTTTCATATTCATAGTTCTCTGTATCTATAAAAATACCATTCGGATATTGTAACCTTGCCAATTCTTCTACCTGAAACCCTCCTTGGGCCAGTGCCTGCATAAAGGGGTCTTCAGATTTCTGATTAGCGTATTGTTCATTATTGGTGAAATACAATTTATTAGGACATTCTAAGCCTAATTTAAAACGAGATTTGGTAAGTAGTTTCATTGTGGTGACTAGTTTTTTATTTTTGAGTTTGAAAAAAGCTAAGATCGTTAATTTTATCCAATTAAAAAGGTAATATTGTTTAAACTTATAGAGATTAAAATCCTATTTTCACTCGGTTTCTATCCGTATCCCATTTTTCATTGATGCATAAGGAATGAACTTCTTCAAAGTTTGGATTTTTTTCGTGAAGAATTTTGTACATGACACATTTCCTTGCAATATTTTCCATTTCTCCACCTGAAAATTCAAATTGTGAGGCAAGCTCTAAACATTCTTTTTCATTTAAGAACGCTAGTTTATGATGCCAAATCTTTGCTGCATTTTCTTTTTTAGGTTTTTTAAATTGAACTTTGTAAAGAAAACGTCTTTCAAAAGCTTCATCCATATTTTTCACCAAATTAGTAGTAGCCATAAAGATTCCCTCAAAATTTTCTAATTCATCTAAAAGAATATTCTGAATGGCATTTTCAGTATTACTTACACTAGAATTGGCATGGGTACTTCTTTTACCAATTAAACCATCTGCTTCATTGAATAGAAGTATAGGCCACTGTTTTTCCTTTTCTTGCATCAACTTATAATTATCAAAAATCTTCTTTACGAGTTTCTGACTTTCCCCAAACCACATGGATTTGGTTTCGGAAATATCTACTTTATATACACTTCTACCTGTTTTTTTTGCAATCTGATAAACACTTTCTGTTTTACCAGTACCAGGATCACCATGAAGCAATACGGTTAATCCTGCATTCATTTTTTCTTTACGTAAAGTATCTTGAAGGATTTGAAATCTATCTTCCTCTAATAGATTTTTTAAATCACAAATTTGCTCTTCTTCATCTTTATTATAAAAAAGTTGTTTTTCTTCTATCTTAAGGGGTGATAGTAATCTAATGTCTTTTTCAGAATCTGAGTTGATGAAAATATTTTCTTTTTCATGCAAAAAATTAATTATGGAATTGGAAAGTCTTGCTGTTGCGTTGTTTCCTATACTTGCTTTAGAAACTTCAATCAATCCTAATTTTACTAAACGATGTTCTCCCTTTACCAACTGAGAACATTCTTTAACGGTTTTACTAGCTTTTTTGTAAAAATCTTCTACGGTTCTATAGACATCTGTATTATAGTCATTATGACCTCTTATAAACGCATCCCAAATGGTGTCCATAAGGAAAAAAGTTTCAAATAAATTAAGTTTAAATGAAGCAATATGTTTGAAAAAAGGAAGTTTTTTTCTTTCCTCAATTAATTGACTTAGCGAATGAAGAAATTCTCCTGCACTGATTTTTTCTTCATCAAAATCATCACTGATGCTATTAAAAATTTCTAACACTTCAACTAAAGTTTCTTCTTCTATATTCTTTTTAGGAATAAAAATATTTTTAGAAATAGCAGATACTATTTCTTCATCCACATAAAGAACGGTGTATTTATGACTACGCTGATTACTTCTTAATAATCTTAAAGACAATAATTGATCAATATCTTCTTTATACTTTAAAATATGATGATTTTGCATTCCAAAATATCTGAATACACTTCGTATTTCAGTATCTAAATAATCCATTATGAATATGTTGGCAAAAATAACAGCTTGTATTTCATTTACGTTAAGGTATTTTCCCAATCGTTGGATGTCCTTTTTATTTTCTTTAAAGAACTTTGGATCTAATAGACAATCATTTGAAAGATGATGTAAATTTTCCATTAAATCCAAAACATTGAAACTAACTTTATTTGTCATCTTTAATAAAATTTAAAGGTTCTACATTTAATAAAGCCAAAAGATATTCTTTATTCCAAGCCATAAAACATTTGTGGTTTTCATCTTTGAAAATAAAAAATACAGGTAACAGATTCTTATAATAAATTTTCGACAAAATAAGATGGTCAACGTCTACATTTTGATCATCTAAAAACAATACTTCTATTTGGTATTTTGCAAAAAGTACTTTAGGGCTAATAGCCAATTGATTGGTCACTCGTACAAAAGAATCAATAAAACGATTATCAAATTGGGTATCCAATATTTCTTTGAAAGACTTTTCAAACAAAGATTGTAAAGACTTATTCAAGGACAAACTCTCATTATTGATAATTTGAGATTCCATTACAGCAAAAACAGATGATTCCATTTCAGCAGGTATAATATCTTCATCCGGAAGAAATGAAATTTTGTCACTTCCTAATGTAGAAATACCTGTCATATTAAAAGCATCAATCCCTTCTGCATAACGGATCCCACCAATGTGAAAAAAAGATTCAAAATAGAATTTGTGAGGATATTCTTTATTATCCGAATCCTGATGAAGATTTTGGTGAAGATGCTCTAACCACATTTTAGTAGTATTAGATACATTATTTTTAGAACAATAATGAACAATATCTTGTAAAGAATTGTTTAATACATCAATACAAGTCACTTTGGAAACAGTAGTGGAATATGAAATAGACATAGTTGTGGTGTTTTTGAAATTGGTAAGACAAAAATACACCTTGGGTTAGACAAAAAATGTCAAAATTGGTTTTTGTGCTTAGACAATATTTGTCTAAGAATTGTGCTATATTTGCATCACAAATTCATACTTACAACAATAATTAAATCACATTGACCTTTTTGGGCTCAATCATTAAGTTATTGTTTAATCATTCCAAAACGACAAGTATGAATCAGTACAGCAAAAAAATTACCCCTCGCCCTTATGTTTATCACATTTCTAGCTTTAGAAATAGAGCCTCTATCCAAAAAAATGGCTTATTGGGTAAGGACAATTCTATCATTGGCTATAAAAATGCAGTCTTTGCGCATAATACCTGTGAAGTTTCTTATGATTGGCATCCCTTTAATATAGATTTCTTGGAGGCATGTTTTTCTGGGAGATTACATTATGGTCTTGAAAGCGAGGACCCTATTCTTCTATATTTTATTGCTTTAGGGTATGATGTTTGGAGAATTGATACACGTGCCCTAAAACAAGATTGGTTTGTAGATGAGGTGGGTCAAGAAAATTTTCTTGATGGTATAAACTATCCTTATTATGTGGTGACTTTTGGTAGTATTCCTCCCTCTGCTTTAAAACTTGTGGATATTGAAAATCCTATAAAATGTTATGTGAATAATGGAGTAGCTAACATTATTAATGAGTTTAGATAATAGTTTTTAACAAAAAGACCTTTCATTTCTGAGAGTTTTTTTTATTGAATTTAAATGATTCTAGTTAAATTTAATTAGATAAATACACATATGAATTCATTCCAGATATTTTTTATTATTCACTAAATTTATTTAACATAATAGACAAATAATGTCTAAGTTGTTTTATCTTTGAAAAACAAATCATTCAAAATGTCTGCACTAAGAAAAAAAATCATCATTAAAATTTTAAAGGAGTACAAACGCATTACTATTGATGATCTTTTAGATAAATTAAATGAAACTTTAAGAATAGATTACAACAAAGATCCAATCACTAGGAGAACTTTTGATCGTGATAAGAAAAGCCTAATAGATGAGGGATATAATATTGTTCCGAAAAAAAGCAATGGAAACAATTATTTTGTTTTAGAGTCATTACCAATTAATTTAACAAGAGAAGAAGAACTTACTTTACCTCTTTTATTAGGTTTGTTAGACACAGAAAAAAAAATGAATGCAGTAGAGTGGTTGAAAGATGCGCTGATGGAAGAGTTCAACTTTAGTAAAAAAGATTTAGACCCCTATCCATATTTTGTACATGTACAACCCACCTTAAATGCTCAAGACAAATTGTTAATTCTAGCAGGTGAAATCATTGAGTATATGAAAAAAGGACAAGCCATTAAATTTTTCTATGAAAAAAATTTAGATCAAGAATTTAAACAAGTTGCACCTCTTCAGATTAGATATTATAATAATCGTTATTACTTGTTGGCTAGTACTTTAGATGAAGACTCTTGTTTGCCAACAGGATTTTTAAAATCCTATACATTAGATAAATTTGTCAATAAAGAAGTGTACGCTGCCGTAAAAGAAACAGATGATACTTCGGAAGAAATTTTTTATGATTTTAATGATTTATTCAAAAAAACAGAGCTTGAAAAGAAACTAAATAATAGTATAGGAATATGGTATGATTGGAAAAACAATAATATTCTTAAAACATTTAGATTAAAATTTACAGATTGGGCAATAGGAATAGTAGAGAACAAAAAAGTACATCGTTCCCAAAAAATTATTGAGAGAACAAAAGACTATATTATTATAGAAATAACTGTATGGGATAACCCTGAAATTGAATTTTTTATTAAACAATTCAGAGGGTATTGCGAAAAATGTTGAATAAATTTAATTAAATTTATTCAACATTTTCATGTCAATTAAAAAATAGGTGATTTTCAAACACAATGATATAGATAATTTATTTTTTGTTCTAAAGAAGTTTTGACTAGAAAATCATTGTTGTACTTAAAATCATAATAGTCAGGGAAATTACTTTACGTTACATTATCAGTTTCTATTATTTCAGCATTAAATTCTTTAATTGTTACAATATTCAGGCGAAATAAATTTCTTTTTTAAAATAGCAATCCAGTTTCTATAAAAATCTAAATTTACAATATCATAGCCTAAAATGTTGTGATCAAATAATTCGAAATACTCTTTTGCCATTTCATTTTCATAATTTAACAAATAGTTGATTGATATGCTTAGTAATAAGATATTGTAACGTCCTTTTTGAAAAAAGTCTTTAACTGTTGGAAAATCATTTAAAAGATCTTTTTCAAGATAAATGATTATTTTGTTAGATTGGTAATATGACCAAATTAGCCTACTATAAATTACCAAAAAATCTGCTTTTTCAAAAGGTTCCTTTAATTTTTTAAAAAATTGATGAAGATAGCTTTCAGTATGATAAAGAATAAGCTCCCAAGCTGATATTCTTGCCAGTAATATAGGATGGATTTTGAATTTAAAGTTTTTTAGTAGATGTAAAACTGATTCGAAATAAAATTTAGCTAATTCTTGATTTTGATTAATATATGATTTCTCACAAAGCAATAAATTTTTAAAAATTGAAAAATCTTCTAATTCCTTTTGGTAAGAAATTGCTAACCAATCTCCAAAAAAACCATTGAGATATCTTTCATCTACATAAGCTTGAACTAAACATTTTTGTAATACTAGTGATTGTCCTAAATGGACTTTTACAAAATTTATTACCTTTTCATTATTTTTAATTGCTTCAAAATAAAATGATTGAAAAGACATTACCAAACATTCATAAACCAATTGATTGTTTATTTCAAAATTTAATTTTACAATTTTTGATAGTAGTTTAAAGTCATTTTTTTGAATAGCAAGTAAAATAATGTATTGCAGTTGATAACCTCCATTCCATGTATATAATGAAATGTTTTTTACAGTTTCAAAAATTAGATTATTTGAGTCATCAATCTGATTAAAATACAGTTGTATATTTTGATTGATACTATTTACATTATATTTTTCTTGATAATTTTTAAATTCTTTCCAATCTGCAAAACCTATAGATTTTACTATTGAATCTAAAGTATACATGGAAGGAGAACCTACATTTTTAGGAATCAGATTAAAAAGTCGTCTAATAGTTGAATAGCTAATGGTTATTTTTTTTCTTTTAAATATAAGTTCGCTAAGTAATTTACAGCTCGGTGCACTTTCTATCTTGATATTATATTCTTTTTCAATACATGATTTAAGATATTGTTTTTCTTGATCATTAACTTTAAAAAGACTTGGGGCTGGCATTTAATAATTTTTAGTCAAATTTATAAATCTTTGGTTGTAAAAATTTTATTTTTTTGGCTTTTGAACTTATTTGAATTTTCGATTTTGAAATATCACAATTTTATTTGTGAGGAATTTTTATGCATCATATTGCTGTAATTGTTACAACTAGTTCAAACTAAAAGGGGGTACAAAATGTGTTTAAGATAATAATTTAGTAATATCGTCTCATTAACTATCAGAAAAGTACAGTGGCTATTACAATTTGTGGCATTTAAAATTAAACTTAACTGGCAATAATTTCTTTGTTCGAATTTTATTCTATTGTGATATTGGTTTGTAACACGGATCTTGATATTCTACATATGCTGTATATCTGTTCAATAATTTTTAATTTTCTTTTGTCAGAAGTTAAAATCTTATTGTTTACTCTTCTTATATATCTTCACACTTCACTCTCCTAGATTCTAAGAGTTAAAAAAAACAATACAATTATTTTTATAGTATTTTATTTAGGTTAAAATACTAAAATGATTAAAGCTAAAATATAAAATCACTCCATGAATTTATGTATCAAAACCCAAACAAAAAAAAAATGATTAAAACAGCCTTTTGTCGGATTAACTCATAGCCTATAAATTAAGTTAAATAGATTACTAATATTAATAATTTAACCAATAAAACATTCAAGGAAGACTTTTACTAAGGTTCATACTTTAATTTTAAGTCAGTAATCAACTCTCTCACTTTTTTCATAAATGCTGAACCTGGATCTTCTTTTTCTGTGAAATAGGTTGAGCTTGTTTCTTTCCATAGTTTGGATTTTCTAAATTTACCATATTCATAATGTCCAATTAAGTATTCAATATTATAATTTTTTTTTAAATATCTAACCAATTTAGCATTTGAATTAATTTGCGCTTGAGTTAATGGCTCTTTTTTACTCCCAATATTTTCCACTCCAATTGCACAATAGTTAAGCCCAATAGTATGTCTTGCAAAAAGTGTGTCATGAATTAATTGATAAATTTTTCCGTTTCTATCAATTAAGTAGTGTGCTGAAACATTAAGTAAACTTTGATTTTTATTATATTTTCTTGACCCTTCTATTCTTGTGTTATTAAAATAATTAAAATTACTATTTAAAGTTCCTCCAGCTGTATAGTGTAAAACAATAATTTTTGGCTGTATTATTGGTTCTGTTTGTACAAGGTTATGTCTTTCTTTCAAATATTCTATACTTAAATTTATTCTATCTTGATTATACAATATAGGTTTTTTTATAATTTCAATTTCAGTGTTAATTTGACTTTTTAATAGTGTTATAGATAATAACAAGATAAAAGATAAAAAATTTTTATTCATAGCTTTTAATAAATTTAATATTCTTTTTCTCGATTGCAGACAACTTATGCTCAACGTTATTAAACCTTGGATAATACCAATTTTCATTATTAAAATATTGTATCATTTCTTGTGTTTTGAATATATAGCCATATCTTGCATAAATTTCGTTTCTCATAATTTTCAAATCCCAACTTGTCAAACCTTCAATGTCTGATACTTTTAATAATCTTTTTGAAGCTTCTGGATAAATACCTGGTAAATTTCTAAATTGATAAGATAGTCTTGGTGCATGTTTTTGAGCACTAACTAAATTTGATGTTCCAAATATTAAGAACACTGCTAAAATTATTCTATTCATTTTTATTATTTTTTTGTTGCCTACTCTTATAGGTTTTCGGCTTTACCTTGTTTATTTATATTTTTTTGTTTATTTGTAAGAACGAAAAAAATAGTTGTATAGGCGATTTCATTTTTTGTAATTACACTTATACCAACAAATATTTGAGAATTATTATCTATATTTTGAAGTATCTCTTCATTATGATCAGATGAAGAAGAAAACTTTTTTATGATCTCATGAGCAAGCCTTTCTTCAGATAAGAACTTGGGGGAAATTGGATTTTTTGTATCAACCGCTTTAGTAATGCTACATATTTCACTGTATGATAGAATGTCGTGCAAAGCACCATAAAATTCACCTCTTTCTTTTGGACTAAATAATTCTTTAAAATTTGGAACATCTATAGTTTCATAATGAGCTCCTAAACCGTCTTCATTTCCATTAGTCATTAATTGAGTTAGAACAGAAAATTCTACCAAGCTCATCCACTGGTTGTGATGATTTGCTGCTTTTTGCAAAGCATCAGAAATATTCACTGGCGCTAAATAATTTACTTTTCTGTAATGATTTAGTGCTTTTAATACTTCTAATTCCAATTTGCTTTGTGCGCATGAAAAAAAGAAAAATAAAAGAGGTATCACTTTATACATTTTAAAATTAATTTTAAAAAATTTTCTGACTTATTTTTGGTAATTTATCATGAAAATAAAGAGAAATAACACCTAAGAAAACCCCTATAAAATGAATACCATGAGCAACATCATCATTTGTAGTGTTTTTCATACGGATATATTCACCCAATAAAGTTAATCCAAAAAGAGAAAAAGATAGAATTTGTTTAATACTACTTCCAGAATTACTAAAAGCATATCTTGTGATTAAAAAATAGCAGGTTCCTGATATTCCAATTGAATAGTGTGTTAAGCCTAGTAAACATATAGGTAAATAAATAAATGAAATAATAAAAGTAATCCAAAATAATTTTTGGATATCATAATGTGTATTTTGTTTCGGAAATGTAAAGAGGAATATAAGTAATAGATTATAAAACAAATGTTCTATTTCAAAATGTACAAACCCAGATGTAAAAGGATTTTTGCATACTAACATAGAACCTAAGGATTCACCAAATATTGCAATAAAAAAAGCCAATAAAACAAAAGTGATTAATGATAGACCCAAAACTTGAATAGTTATTTTTACGGAGTGTTTTATTCTTTTTAGAGTTTCTAATTTGAAATCTGCAGAAGCAATGCGTTGCTTTATTTTTAATATTAATTTAACCATAAATTAAGAATAATTTTTCTACTCTTCTCCAGCTTCACAAGCACATTTCCTTGTACAATATTTGGTTCTATCTCCATATGTCATGAGCTCATACATCCCTTCTCCTGAACTTTGTTTATAATGGTAGTTTGGATCACAATGATTAGTCCCACCAACCCATGCTTCTAAATAAAAATCAAAAATAGGGTCATACTGTTTAATATACTTTTGTGTATATTCATTCCCACAGTAAGAACAAGTTAATGTTCTTACTTTAACAACTTTAGATGTTTCAGATTGATTTTCCGTACCTTCATTCTCTGCATCTTCATTCATCCATGGTTTATTTACAATGGCATCATCTATTGGTTTGTCTAAATCCTCCATTTCATAAGAAGTATTTTCTTTTGCGCTAATTGTACCTTCAATAGAAGAAAATATCCATTTATCTGATGTTTCATCTGTTCTTTTATACTTAATCATTACTTTACCTTGGTAAGGGATTCCTGTCACGTAATCATTTAAATTTAAATCAACATCCATTTCAAGATTTAATTCATCTACTATGTTTTTATTAACAATTGTTACAGTGTTGAATTCTTCTAATTTAGAAAATGTCCAATTACCCAATTTTTCATTTAGAAGATCATTTTTTATTTCTTCTTCTGTTGGCAATGGCACATCACTTGCAGGTACACATGAAAACAAAATTAAAACAGTCAAAAAGCCTAAAAAAAACGAGACTTTTTTTCTTATTACATTTATATACATTTTAATAATTTATTTGCAACTACTTCTAAGGCATTCTAAAGCATACAAAGCACTAATCTTTTTGCCTTCTAAATAACTTGAGTAATCAATATGGTTTTTTGTCTTCTCAACAGCGCTTATATAATATTCAACTTGATAATCTTCTAATTAATAATCTATCAAACCTACATCTATATCTTCGTTCTGGTAAGCATAGTGATTGTTTTTTGGATTTTCGAGGCCATAACATTTTTCATTTGTAAAATCATTTGCCAACAACCAACCTGCGTAATATTTACTTAATAATAAAAGAATGATTGAATTAAATTGACATTTTTCCTCATCACTTGCATTTTCAGTAAAATTTAATATATTAAATATAGAGGAGCTGTTAAATTTAATTTTTATAGGAATAATAAGCTCAACCTTATCATCACAATACTTACAACTTACTGATCTTTTAATACTATTAGCACTAAAACTTGAACCGCAGTATTTTTGTCCATACGCATTAAAAAAATAATAAAAACATTAATATAATTGCGGTTTTTTTTGGTAGAAAAATCATGTTTCTATTTTAATATAGAACAAATTTATTTCAATAAAAGGAAACTAGAAGTATTAAAATGAGTTCAAATAAATCCATTTAGTCTTATAAAAGTGATCTTATTTGAACTTATTTGAATTCTTTATACAACTTAAATAATTATTAATAATCCTAAATTCGAATAATTATAGTTTAAACAAAAATTTGAATCATGAATTATAAATTAACAAAAAAACAGCTTGAAAACAGTGCTTATTACTGTGGAGCAGGTATAGATTTTCAGCCTATTCTTCGACTAGGTGACGTAGTCCAAGATTTTATATATGTAACTGTTGGATTAACAGAAAGTAGTTTTTTAGATGGTGTTGATAAATTTATTACCAAGATTAAAGAAAATCTTGAGCATAATAATTCTTCTTTAGAATTTTTGTCTTCTAAACCAATTTCTATAAATGAAATTGAACATACTGTTTCTAGTAGATTAATTCCAAAAAAACCAGAGTATTTTTCATGGGATGACTTTAAAGAGTATCAATTGGCCATGAAGCCTTTCATTCAGGGAAAGGATGATTTTTATTTAGAACTTCAGTTTAAATTAACCATTGGAACTATTGAAAAAGAAATTCGCCTATTTCATTTAAGCGGAGAAGCTTTAGCAACTTACGAAATGCTTTTTAGTAGGCAGGATATTGCTCCTAAAGTATTTATAAGCATTCAAACAGGCTTGATTGAAATTCCAGATCTTTTTTCAAATAAATTATTTGAATTATCATCAGCCAGACCAAAAATATGGTTAAGGGGATCGTGGAGCGGTTCTGATATACAATTACAATATTTACTAGATAAACGTGTATTCAATGAATGTGGGGTTTTTAATGAATGTATTGGCGAATATCGAAATTGGGAAGTTCTTAATTCAGATTTGATAAATTCTAATGATAACTCAAACAAAAAGTATAGGATTGTTAGAGCATATGGTGAAAAATCGTTTTGGGATAATCTAGCAAAAATCAAAACTATTAATAAAAAAGGGCTCACTATTAATAGAATTTTAGAGAGATTTGACCATGATACCATGAGTAGCAACTATAATATTGTAAAAAGACCTTTTCCACTAAGTCGTATTTCAGAAATTCTATCAGAAGCAACGGAATTTTATTATAAAAATTGTAATTCTTTAGAAAATATAGTTAAAGTTTGTTTAGTACCTGGAGTATATGAATGTTTTGAGGCTATGATAGTACCTTTTTTTGAATCATTTGTAGTAAATTTAGATTGGGAATTACAAATTGATATTTATTATATTAGTAAATCCGACTTTTATCGTGAATTCTGATTATTCTTTTCTTAATTGTATTTAAAAAACTGAACCATTAATTAAAATAAGATGAAAAAACAACAAGAATTAGTTTGCAGTTTTGACGCTTTAGAATATTTGAAAGAACTTTTCTACAATACTGAAGATTTGGAAAAATTCAATGATGAAGAATGGAAAAAATTGAACATAAGTTTAAATCTATTTTACGGATTAAAACGTGAAAATAATACCCAATGGAAAAGTCAATTTAAAAATGCAATAAAATGCAAAACAGAAAATAAAAAACTTAACAATATTTCGATAGATAAATTTGACAAATTGGAAGCTAAAGAAATAATCAAAAAAGCTTTTGATAAGAAAAAAGACATCAATGAAAAAATAGATTGCCTACGTAATAACTTACATCCTAAGTTAACGATTATTTATGAGGCTCCTCCATATCTGTTGTTAATAAAAGAAAAAAAAGACGGAACAGATGAAATAGCATTTGTAGCAGAATTTATTCTTGACGATAAATGTAGATCACCATACTCAAATGCAATAAGAGGTTGTTTTAAAAATAAGGAAAATGAAATATCTAAGATACTCCGTGATAATGAATGTGGTTTTTTTGATGTAATTCCTATACCACTACCTATTAATTCAGACTTACGAAATAAGTGGGCTACAGAAGATAAATTTGTTTTTAATGGTAAAAGAATATTTGTATACTTTTTTGAATGGGCTTTAGAGAATTACATAATGAAATTTAAAATTTCTACAAAAGAAAAACATAAAATAGCTTTAGGAGTACCATTGAATAATGCAATTACACTATACGAGTACTATGCTCAACAAAAAGAAGTAAAATTTTGCAATAACCAAAATATTCTATTTAATGCTCCTCACTCTGTAAATTTTGAAAATAAAAAAACTGGATTGTGGATTCATCCATTTAAAAATTGTATAATAAGCATAAGCAATACTCCAAATGCAGACTTAATGAAATTAGCTTTTGATTTAAATTAAGCTTATGGTTGATAATTTTAAAATAAGGAATAACCATTAAAAATAAATTGATTAACCCGCTGGCGCAGATTTTTAATTCGTGCCTTTCCATATTTTCATTTATTTATATAAATTTATTAGAAACTGACAAGTAGTAAATCAAATAATAAACAAACCAGATAAGCATATTTAATTTATAAATAAAACTTATTCTGAATACCAAAACCATTTTATAAGTAAATCAAACGATTTAAAACTTTTAAAAGTAGTTTAACCTTAAACCACTCCTCTTGGAGGTGTTTTTTGATTTATTACAAAATTTTTCCAAAAAATTTTAAAACACATTTAACCCCAAAACGTCAATGAGAGGATTTTTGCCGGACAAATATTTTTCTCTTGGCATCGACTGGGATATTTTTATCCATACCCCCAAACTCCGCAATAGAAAACAAAGAGTATTTTAGTATTCTAATATCCAACTGCGTA
>RRZU012372787.1_pt1 | contig 15216 bp, 19 predicted proteins | sample 2165561 | NCBI WGS metagenome assembly RRZU01 (sample SAMN10456909, study PRJNA506462) | wastewater metagenome | isolation source: wastewater sludge | place: USA: Moscow, Idaho
ACTTTGAAGCATACAAAAACCCTATAGATGGACTTTTATTTTAGTGTCCATTCTATAGGGTACAGTTTAAAAATCGTTACAGTTTTATTTAGAGAATTTGATCAGTCTTTCAATAAACTCATCAACTACCTTTTCTTCATTTTTCTTAGACGCAAATTTCAACATCATTTTAAAGAAGAAATTTCTTCCTTCATTGAATCCAGAATAAGTAAATCTTGTATTATTCTCATCGATCTTTTCAAGTAAGAACGTACCTTCTGAGTAAATAGCATTCGCTATCGTAAAGTTAAAGTCTTGTTGTTTAATCGCATCACTTTCAACTGTATGTTCAGTCATCAAATACGTTTCTTCGCGATTACCCTCACGGTATACCTCTTCATATATTTTTATGTTGTTTTCTTCATCTTCCTCAATTAATTTAGTTGAAACGACCTGGGGCATAATTTTTTGATAATTTTCTTCATTAAACAATTCCCATATTTTTTCAATGTTTGCGTTTATTTCAACTGTTTTATTCCATGACATAAGCATTCCTCCATTACTGTACATACTATAAACCTTAAGGGTTATGGGTTCAATTATAGTGCAATTAATTCAAAAGCTTCTGTGTGGATTTCTTCAAGAAAGTATCTATCGTGTGACACCACAACAATTGTACCTTCATAAGTATTAAGCATTTCTTCTAAGATTTCACAACTTTCTAAATCCAAATGGTTTGTAGGCTCATCTAATAAAAGTAGGTTATGTCCCAGGTGCATAAGACACAGTAATTTAATACGCACTTGTTCACCACCGCTTAGTTGTTTTAAAGGTCTAAAGACATCCGATTGAAAAAATCCAATTTGAGCAAGTGCTAAACGAGCATTGTATTCCGAAGTATTGAGTTCATATTGAATATGATCTAAAATTCGTTTATCCTCATCTTTAAACTTTTCTTCTTGTTCTAAATATCCAATCTTTACATTGGAACCGACAATGATCTCTCCATCAAGAGGTTTTAGATCTTTAGTAATTGTTTTAATTAATGTTGTCTTACCGACCCCATTTTCACCACTAATATTTACCCGATCTTTATAATAAACATTTAGATCGATTGGAAGGCAAAGTGGATCATCATATCCAATCAGTAAGTCTTTTAGTACAAGTACTTGTTTACCCGATCGTTCAAAGTTTTTAACCTCTAATTTTAATTTACTGTTTAAATCTTCTGGTTTAGGAAGTCTCTCAATTCTCTCTAGTCGTTTTTCTTGAGCCTTCGCCTTCTTAAAGAAGGCATCATTACCACTTTCATAAGCCCATTGACGATACATTTTAATAATCTTTTTGATTCTAAGTATTTCTGCTTGTTGAAGTTTATAATCTTTAACGAGGTGTTCATAGTTCTTTTTCTTTTGTTCTCTAAATTGTCTAAAGCTTCCTGTAAAACGAACGAGTTGTTCATATTGTATGTCTAAGTATTGATTAACAACATTGTCTAAAAACTTACGGTCATGTGATACAACGATAAAAGTTTTAGATGATCCTTGTATAAAGTCCTCTAACCATTCGATACCTTTTAAATCTAAGTGGTTTGTAGGCTCATCTAAGCAGAAGACATCAATGTTTGACGCTAAAAGTTTAACAAGTTCAATCCTTGTCTTCTGACCGCCACTCATATTGTTATACGGATCATTGAGATGATCATAAATATTTAATCCTTTCGCAATACGTTCAATATTATTTTCTAAATCATAACCACCAGCTGCGATAAACTCTTCTTGCACTTTACCATAGTTAATCATATGTTTTTCATTCGTATAATCTTCAACCATAAGGTCTTCTAATTTATTCATTCTTGTCTTTAATTCATTAATTGTTTGAAACGAAGATTGAATGTATTCAAAAGCAGTCACTTCTTGATGTTCAAACACTTGTTTAAGATATCCTACCTTTACATCTTTAGGAATAAAGATATCCCCTTCTTGATAATTTTCAAGTCCACTAATCATTTTTAAGAGTGTTGATTTACCACTCCCATTTAATCCGGTTATTGCGGTTTTAGACCCTAAAACAATCTCTGCATTACAATCATCAAAGATTACGGTCTCACTATATATTTTTGTTATGTTATTAATTGTTATTTTCATATGTTCTCCTTCTATTATGTTCGAAGGTAAGAAAAAAGTCCCAGCGTTGCTCGGACAGTAATGTAAAATATTGGCTTTCCTACGCTTCTTTCTTTATTGTGGACACACTTGTCCTATCTTTAAAGAAACGTTTCTGAAAATTAAAGTATGACTAAAAGCGTCAAATGATTTGACGTAATCAATAATGATTGCTCTTCTACTCATACGAATTCGCAAAGCCAACACCTCCAACTCTTAATATATAATAACGGTGATAGTGATTAATGTCAAATATAAAAACCACTTCTTAGCGAAGTGGTTTTTGACTAAATATTTACTGAGACAATTTCTCCGTTAGCATTCTCTGTAGTATCAAATGCTTCTTTAATGACTTCTCTTTGTTCAGGTTTTGATGGTCTACATGTTGAAATTGTTTTTACTTCTCCATTAACTAAACCTTCTGCAAATCCCGCACAGCCTGGATAACCACAACCTCCACAGTTATACCCTGGAAGTAGTTTTGTGATCTTCTCAATAAGAGGGTCAACTTTAACTTCTAACTTATCTGATGCAACTCCTAAGATTACTCCTAGAATTAAACCTGCACCACCCATTATTAATATTGCGTAGATTAACATTATTTCACCCCCACACTATTATTTGGATGTAGTTCACATGAATCTATTGTACATGCACTACAGTTCTCTAAGTTCTCTTGTGCGCCTTCTGGTAGTGGTGTCTTTGAATTAAAGTAATACAGTAATCCATAGAGTCCACCTAATAATCCGATTATTATAAAGGCAGCCATTTAAATAAGTCCTGCTAATCCTGAAAATGCAATTGCCATTAATCCAGCAGTTACAAGTGCAATTGGATTACCTTTGAAATATTTTGGTACATTTGCACCGTTTAATCTTGCTCTAATACTAGAAAAGATAATTAGAACTACCATAAATCCAATTGGTACCCCTAATGAATATGCAACAACTTCTGTGAATGATAACATTTTAGCCGTTGTCAGTGCAACATATAAAACAGTACAGTTTGTTGTGATTAGTGGTAGATAAATCCCTAAACTCTTATAAAGAGACGGAATTTTTGACTTCAAGAATAATTCAACAAATTGAACAAATGCTGCGATAATTAAAATATAAAGAACTAAGTCTAAGTATTCTAACTCTAAACTCACTAAAATCTTATTAAGGAAGAATGATAATACACTTGAAACGAAAATTACAAATGTAACAGCTAATCCCATTCCTACAGATGATTTCTTATCTTTAGAAACACCTAAGAATGGACATAGTCCTAAGAATTTAGTTAAAACAATATTTTCAATGAGCATTGCTCCGAAAAAGATCGAAAAGAAATTCATAACTATTTAGCTCCTTTCTTCTTTGGTTCATTTATGAATGCGAACAGTGCCGCAAGAATCGCAAATGTGAAGAACGCCCCTGCTGGTGCTCCAAATAAATTAATACTTAAACTTTCTGCTAATTTTTCTGGTAAACCAATTGCAAAGATTTGTGCTCCCGTAAATGGATTACTTAAAGCAATACCACCTGTACTTAATAATTCGCGCATAAATGAAATCATAACTAATGAAACAGTAAATCCAAGTCCCATGCTTAGAGCATCAACAATTGAAGCTCCTACTTTATTTTTTGATGCAAAGCTTTCAGCACGTCCTAAGATAATACAGTTAACGGCAATTAATTGAATAAATGTACCCAGTGAACTGTGTAAATCAGGTGTGTAAGCTGCCATTAACATATCTACTGATTTTGTTAATGCTGCGATAACAACAATATATACTGGAATTCTAATCTCATCAGGGACGATGTTTCTAATTAATGAAATAATTGTATTACTCATTAACAGAACAACAATAACTCCCATACCCATACCAATTGCATTATCAAGTGATGATGATATTGCAAGAGACGAACATAATCCTAAGAATAAAGAGAAAACAGGATTACTTTTACCTAAACCATCTTTTAAACTTTTAAACATTCTCTTCCTCCTTACTGATCTTCCATAACAGCTTTAAGTGCAGCTAATAATGAATAACTTGTTTTAGTTGCTCCTGAAACTGTATCATATTCATCTTCGAGTGATGATTTTCCAACAAACTCTTTAAAGTAGTTTGGATTATTCACCGTATCTCCGAGACCTTCTGTATCTCCAAATTCAGTCATTTCAATAGAGACAATTTCTTTTGAATCAGTTTTCACTGTAATCTTAAAGATATTTTCTTTGTAATCTGGACTTGGATATTCCGCATCTTTTAGACCGTATCCTTCAGCCTTAACTTCATAAACAGTGTTATCACCATCTACTTCTTTATTAAGAATTTCAGTTTTATATCGTTCTAATTTTTCAAAGTTTAGATTTACTTTATCTCCAAACTCTACTTCTGCTGCTTCAATTTCTAATTCGCCACCTGCTAAATGTGTAGCAGCTGCTTGAATTCCCTTATTAATAGCGTTGGATGAAATTGTTGCTCCTGTTGATGTATCAAGTGCATCTCCTCCACCTTTTCCAACGTTTAATTCTTTGTAACCATCAGTTGTGATAACATCACCAATACCTGGAGTTTCACCATGGCTTATAATTGCAAGTCCTGCAATTTTTTGGTCGTTATCAAATCCAACTAAGAATACGATTCCTCCACCGTACCCGTTTGATTTAACTTTGTATACAAATCCTTCACCTTTTGCTTCGAATAAATCTAAGATTCCGTCAACTCCTGCGACATCTCCTGTCTTTTGTTCGAATTCAGCTCCAGGAAAGATTTCTTCTAAATAAATTAATTCTTTCGCTAATGATGCTTCAGCAATCTTATCTTTTGTAAGGTTATCGACAACTGATAGCATACCACCCGCTAAACCAGCAGTAATTGCTAAGAATAGCGCTAAATATAAAGCTCTCTTCATACCTGTCTACGCCCCTAACTCTTCTGTAATTGCTTGTAAAGCTCTAAGGAATGAATAACTCGTCTTCGTTGCCTCACTGACAACATCATAAGATTCACTATCATTCGATAAGTCCTTACCGATAAATGTTTCGAAGTATAAATCGTCATCAACGACATCTCCGATTCCTGCTGTATCTCCAAATTGAGTCATTTCAGCAGCTACAATCTTATTGCTAGAATCTACTGTAACAACAAAGATATTTTCTTTGTAGTCTGGACTTGGGAATTCAGCATCACGTAATCCATATCCTTGTACAGATACTGTGAACACTTTATTTCCGCCATCTTCAGTCATTTCAATACTATCAACTTTATAACGATCAACACCTTCTTGTGTTAATGCTACTGGTTCTCCTAAATCTAATTGTGGTTCTGCCGCAAGAGTCGTTGTACTAACCCAAACAACACTTAAGCCTACAAGAGCAAGCATTGCTAATGTTGAATATAAGTATTTAGATTTAAGACGAGTTTGTTGCCCATCAAAGAAATCTTCAATCATTGGTGTTAACATATTCATAATTAAGATTGAGAAGACTACCCCTTCAGGAGCATTACCTTTAAATCTAATTAAGAATGTGATAATAGCAGCACCCATTGCGAATACTACTTTACCTGTTCTTTGGGTTGGACATGTCACTGGGTCAGTCAACATAAAGACCGCACCAAATAATGCTCCACCACTCATAACGAATGCTAGTGGATACCATAGTCCGACACCTGCAACTAATCCTACGATCATTGATGCAACAAATAATGTTCCAATATATACAACCGGAATTCTCCAGTCAATTACTTTTCTAATGACTAAGAAGATTCCTAAGATAATAATTAATAAAGAAAACGTTTCACCGATTGATCCAAAATGATTCCCCATTGCAAAGTCTTGTAATTGCATATGAGCAAATGCTTTTGATTCAAACGCTGCATCAGTTGGTAACCAACTGAATGAATTCATTAAGTTTGCTGGTGTTGCATTTGTAAAGACATCATTTGTTTTATCAAATGTGCTTAAGAATGCTCCTGTAAATGCTGAACCTACGATTGCACGTCCAACTCCAGCTGGGTTAAAAATATTTTGTCCAAATCCTCCGAAAATTACTTTCCCAAAGATTACTGCAATTGCCGTTGTCATTCCCACAACATATAAACGTGTTGTTAAAGGAATACAAAGTGCAAGTATTAATCCTGTTACCCAAGGAAATTGTTGTGTAAAGATTTCTTTAACACTACGTTTCTGAAAATAACCAATTAATACTTCAAGTACGATGTTAACAACAACTGCTGTTAACACGACATATAAGACACGAAGACCGACTTCGATACTTACTTTATTCGTATAATAAATAATAGAAGCAATTGTTAATACGACTAAAGCGATTGTTAAATCAATCATAATTCTCATCGTTGAGATTTTATCTCTATAGTTTGGTCTAATTCTTGAAATAAACTCCATTACAATCCTCCTACTTCTTCATTCTAGCAATAATAGTTTTTGCTAGTCTAACTTCATTTGATACTTCAATCTTAGAAGGACAAACATATGAACATAATCCACATTCGATACATTTATCTGCTCTAAGTTCACGAACCATATCCCAATCCTTAGCACGATATGCTTGCATAATACGAACTGGTTGTAATCCTGCTGGACAGTAGTCTGAACAAGCTCCACATCTTAGACATGGAATCGCATTCGTTTGTACTTCATTCATTACTGTAATTGCATTAGTATATGGAGTAACAACAAATTCATCGTTATCCATTGATGATCCCATCATTGGTCCACCATTAATTAAGACAACTTCATCAGTATTAACCTCTGCTATTTTTAATAACTCACTTACTGGAGTTCCTACTAAAACTTCAACGTTAGTTGGTTTGCTTAATGCATCCCCACTCACTGTTACAAATTTATTAACAATAGGCATTCCTGTTTCTAAAGCTTGTGCTAAAGAAATCGCTGTTGTTGAGTTATTAACAACAAGTCCTAATTCTGCAGGTAAGTTTTCATATTCTTTCTTTTCAAGATGACGTATAAGTGTTCTTTCCCATCCCATAGGATAAGCATCTGGTACTTCCACAACAGTAACTGAACTATCAGGTAATGCTGCTCTCATCTTATCTGTTAAATATTTTTTACCAACCTTAATCGCAATAACAACTTCTTTAGCTTCTGACATTTTCTTCATTGCTAAAGCTCCAGTCATTAAGTACTCTACATATGCATCAATTTCTTTATAGTCTGCAGTAATAAACGGTTCACACTCAACAGCATTAATAATTACTTTGTTAATGCCATCAGGTCTTTGATACTTAACATAAGTAGCAAAACCAGCACCACCACAACCTATGATACCTTTATCTTTTGTAAATTCAACTAATTCTTCACGAGATGCGGTTTTCCAGTCAAACGCATCAAATTGTTCATTCTCAAACTTCTTATCGTTTTCGATAACAACATGATCAATCTCTCCCAAAGAATGTTTGTGTGTTTCAATTGCTTTTACAACCCCTGAAACACTGGAAAAAACAGGAACAACTAATCCATCATTACGTTGTCCAAGTTTAGTACCAACTTTAACATGGTCGCCTGCTTTTACGAACACATCGAAGTTAGAGCTATTTCCGTTAGCCAGTGGTATAAATACCGTGTCAATATCGTTTACTTTAATAACATCGTTATTAGAAGTAAGATCTTTATGACCTGCTAAATGTTTACTCATTTTTGAAAATATTAAAGACATTCTCCTCATTCCCTTCCGTTTATTTATTATATCACAAATCATGATAATTTCTAGTAGATTTGGGAAGATTTATAAAACTTTCACAAATATAATCAAGATAAAAACATCTTATAAACGGTTACACATCTTTAATAAGCTAAATATCACATTTAAGTTTATTAATCCCTTGTTTTAATAATAATTATATAAGAGTAACCATCTTGATAAACTATTGCATTTAATTATGCTAGAATATTAAGAGAGGTGTTTTATGAAGAAGTCAAAAATCAAATTATTATTTATTATTTTAGCAGTTATTATTGGGACTGTTTTTTATGTCTACGATGGATTTAATAAAGCCCCTGCTCGAATCAAATTAAATTATAGATCCGTATATAGTGAAGAAATACCAAAGGACTTAGAAGGCATGCAAATCGCCTTTATTAGTGACATGCACTACTTAGAGTACTTTAATGATGATCGTCTTGATAATCTTGTTAACAAGCTAAACGAAGCTAACCCTGATGTTATTGTATTCTTAGGAGACCTTGTCTCTAAGGAATTAAATGAGGATGAACAGAAGAAATTAACAGATAGTTTAAAAAGTGTTCATGCTAAGTATGGTAAGTTTGCGGTACTTGGAGAAGAAGATTATAAAACTGAAGAAACTGAAGCTCAAGTTAAACGTATGTTATACAATGCTGAATTTGAAATCCTACATAATTCTTCAGTAAGACTGAGTAAAGATAGTGCAGCATCTATTCAGCTTGTTGGAATAGATAGTCCTTTAAATGAAAAAGATGATATTGATCTTGCCTATACAGGCATTGAAGAAACATCATTTACAATTACCGCGATTCATACCCCAGACACAGCTGATGTACTTCCTTATAACTTATCTGATTTAGTTGTCGCCGGACACAGTCATGGTGGACAAATTAAAATACCACTTCTTGGACAAGTTTATAACCGAGAAATGGCAGAGAAATATTATTCAGGTTTATATAAGATTAGAAATATGCAACTTTATGTTACAAATGGTGTCGGAACAACAAAAGATGACGTTAGAATCAATGCACCAGCCGAGATTGTAATCTATACCTTAAGATCATCTGAATAGACCTTAAAGCAAACAAAAGGTACAAAACTTCACTTAAGTTTTGTACCTTTTTAATGTTCTCTTAAATATTTAATACGTTCTTTATAATTTGGCATTACCTTTTCAATAAAGTCATAAAACTCTTTTGAATGGTTCGGAATTTCAAGATGTGTATACTCATGTAAAATGACATAATCAATGACTTCTTTAGGATAATGAACTAAATTAAGATTAAAAACTAACAAGTTTTTAGAGGGAACACAATACCCCCACTTCCCTTTTAATCTTTTAATTTGGATATTAGGTTGTTTTTTTAACAATGAGTCATAGAAAGCTCTTGTTGACTGTATATACTCAAGTAATATCTTTTCAAGACCATCTACGTCTTTAGTTTTATATACTTCATCAAAAATAATTACTGATTCTTCACCAATATAATTACTTCTCTTATCATGTGTTTTATTAACTCTGGAAGCCTGTTTAATAATCCATGACTCTTTATCTATCAAATACTTTACTAAGCTCTCTTGACTAATATATGCCGGTTTAGAAACGTAAATGATATTGTCAGGTTTGATTCTAATGTTAACGTTCTTTCGGGATACTTTATCGAGACTCACCACAAATAATTCTTCTTGTAAATGTAGTTCAAATTGATCTCTTTTACTCATTAAATCACTCACTTCTAATTTGATTATAATAAACAATCAATGTTTCATCCAAGTTTACTACCAGGATCTACATCTCTTTCAGGTTGTATAAGCACTACCCCTTCTTCTGTATACAATCCCAGTATTAAAAACTCAGACATGAAGTTAGCGATTTGCATGTCAGGAAAGTTCACAACACCTAATACTTGTTGATCAATAAGATCTTCAAAATTATAAAGTTCAGTTACTTGAGCACTAGACTTTAAAATACCCAGCTCCTCACCAAAATCAACCCATATTTGATATGCAGGTTTCTTTGCTTCTTCAAATACTTTAGCATCTACAACTTTTCCTACTCTTATATCTAAAGTCATAAAATCTTTAAAATTAGCTTCTTTCATACTTTCTCCTATAAAAAAAGCTAGTGATTCACTAGCTTAAATAAGTTCTTATTTTTTGAAGTTATCTTCAGAAACTTCAGTAATTTTACCATCTTTAACTAAAGACGTAATGTTACGTTTGATCGTTGCTTCTAAAGTGTTGTTTTTTGGATAAATTTCAGCAGCGATGTGTTTGTGTTCTAATACATCATCAGTTGTGAATGTATCTCCAACGTGACGATCGATAATGTTATAAACAACATCTGCCCAATTTGCTCCGTATGATGCTAGTGTGTGTTCAGCATCTTCAACTGATTCTTTTACAGCTTCTACTTCTTTTTCAACAACTTCTTTTACTTCTTCAACTTTTGCTTCTACCTTTTTTTCAACAGCTTTAACTTCTTCTTTAACTGTTTTCTTAGGTGCAGCTTCTTTGTTTTCTAAAGCTTTGTTAGAAATAGCTACTAATTCCGCAAATCCTGCTTCATCATGGATTGCCATTTCTGATAACATCTTACGGTTAATTTGTACATCTGCTAATCTTAATCCGTGAGTTAATTGTGAATAAGTTGTCCCATTCATTCTTGCTCCAGCGTTAATTCTTGTAATCCATAATTTACGCATTTCACGTTTAAGTTGTTTTCTACCTTCGTATGCATATCTTTGTGAACGCATAACTTGTTCATTAGCTGTGCGGTATAGACGGTGTTTTGAACCAAAGTACCCTTTAGCTAGTTTTAATCTCTTTTTTCTACGTGCTCTACTTGCAACGTTACTTTTTACTCTTGCCATTGTTTCTTCCTCCTAATAATGTAATTAATCTTGTAATAAAGAATTAATTCTCTTCTGATCTGATGGGTGAACCAATGCAGATTTTCTTAATTGACGTTTTTGTTTTTGAGTCTTGTGGCTCGCTTTATGTGATCTAAATCCTTGCGAACGTTTTAATTTTCCAGAACCAGTTTTCTTAAATCTTTTAGCTACTGATTTTTTTGTTTTCATTTTATTTTTAGCCATGATATATTCCTCTTTCTATCTATTTCTTCGGGTTAATAACTACTGACATTGTATAACCTTCCAATTTAGGTTTACTTGTTGGCTCTCCATATTCGCTTAACGCTTCAATGAAATCATCCATGATTTCCCGTCCAACAGCCTGTCTTGTTATTTGTCGACCTCTAAATCTCATATCAGCCTTAACCTTATTTCCATCTTTCAACCAACCCGTTGCCTGACGAACTTTCGTGTTAAAGTCTCCAATATCAATAACTGGAGAAAGTCTCGTTGATTTGAGTTCTTGTACTACTTGATTTTTCTTTTGTTCACGTTGACGTTTCTGTTGATCATACTTATATTTACCATAATCTAAGATACGCGCTACAACTGGATCACTGTTAGGTGATACAACTAATAAGTCCATACCAAGTTTAGTGGCTTCACTAATCGCCTCTGTTTTACTTAATACTCCCAACTTATCTCCGCTGTCTGTGATAACCATCATTTCCTTAAAAGGAATCTTTTCATTAACCAAATCGCCTTGAACTCTTTTTCTGTTTGAAATATTCATACACCTCCTGTGATTTATACAAATAAAAAAGTGGACATGAAGCATCCACTATATAACAAACATTACATCTTAAGTTTATTGTTATGTAGCTTATACCTAAAGCTTTTGCTATCAGGTGAGAAATTGCTTCTTCTTTCTACTAATTTATTTACCTATCTAGATTACCATATACACACTTCAATGTCAAGATTTAAAACTGCGAATACTTCTGCTTATAGTTATTCATTATTACTTATCAAGGTAAAGTTAAACATTGTTTTAAAGTCTTGTGCACATTCAACACAAATCCAATTGTAATTATCTATTGTAGAATAAGCCGACTCTGTACAGTTCTCTAAAGAGTCACAAGACTCCATAATCTTTTTTGAACAGAAATCACAATGATCATGACCCCATGATTCTGAAAACTTAATGTGCTTTCTATACCTCAAAGTTTTATTTTTTAGATAACTTTATTGTTTCATTAAACGCCAATCATCCTGATTAATAATTTTCAACGTATTACCTCTTAATATCTACAAATAATTTATTGTAATACTCATTAAACTCAGAATATTCATAATCTAAGATATCCGCTTCATAACTCATATATTTATTTTGGGTTTTTGAACAATATTCTTCAACAGCATTATAATAACACTCATAACTAATCCTTTCATTTTCCCAATAGTATTTTAACTTAGTCTTCTTTTGATCAAAACTTGGACAATTAATTCCCTCATCTACAAAACTAATTGAGACTAGATTTTCACTTTTTAAGCTTATTTCTAAATCTTTACAACCATACAATTCAAGAAAATGTATATAGCTATAGGTTCTAGGATCATCAGAAATAGCTTCTATTGACTTCATAAATTGAATTGCTAGAGAAGTAATCCAATCTCCACCATCATCTTCAAGAATATCAGCGCCTTCATAATAAGAATCTAAAACTTTTCTACCATTAACATACATGACTAAAAAAGAAATAAAACCAATATCATTTGATAATACATATTCAAATCGATAACCAAGTCTCACTTTATAATCCAAGATGATACTCATAAGCCACTTCCCCTTTCTTCATTACAAACTTAAATAAATAATGGACATTCAAAATTATACTATTAACCAAAACCACAAATCACAATTCATTAGTAATCACCGTATAATTACTTAATGATAAATCATAATCTCAAGCTGTTATATCAAGATTGTAAAGCTTCAATTCACTTATAAAATCACAAACAACATTCGTAATTGTAGAGACAATTTCTTTACATGCCTTCCATACTGTTTTTGCCATCCCTTTACCCCCCCATATTCCTTTTAAGAAGTGTCCCCTGGGGTCAATACGATTCATCTTGTTATTCTCAGTATAGATGTATCTATTTTAACTAAACTGATTCATCATGTGATTCTGAACTGTATCAAAAACGTAGTTGAGTAAGATTCAGTGAATATCCACCATAGTGATACGAATAAAAGACTGGTTCCTCATCACTTACATAACCTATTATATCTAATTTACCATTAAGTATATTATAAGATATTTCTTTCTCTACTCGTGAACATACTATGCAGCAATACTTGTTGTCAATGACCTCTCCTATGCTCGCTCGAGCCTTGCTTATGATTTATTAGAAAATGTATTATAGAAATAAAAAAGAATCCCTGAGGATTCTCTATGACTTTGAAATTTGCTATCGTCCAAGTTGTCTTTTAACTTCGCCAATTCTTTGTCCTATATATGAAATTTCCTGATTAATTTCACGCATTCTTTGACCTTTTTCCTGTCCACGCATGTTACGTCCGACATTCTGTTTCTCAGCAATTAAAGCATCTTTTTGAGCAATCAGATCGTTAAGCTCAGCCTCAAGTGCCGCGGTGTTATCTTGTTGTGGTTCTTCAGCTGGAGTTTCTTCCTCAACTACAGGTTCTTCTTCAACGACTTCTTCCTCAACAACATCTTTTTTTTCTTCTTGTACTTCAACTTCTTTTTCTTCTTTAGGTTCTACATCATTTGTAGTGCACCCAACAAAAAGGAGTGAAGCCAAAAGAATAAATAAAATCTTCTTCATTTTTCCACCTCGTTAGTTATATTAACACTAATAATAGTAAAATTCAATCTTAGACCTTTGACCTATCGCATATCTTTAAAAATGTATAGGTTGTGAGAGCGCTGGTTCTATTCACAACTGATAATATGAGTGGAAAGTATTCTGACATTGATTTAATATTAAATTGAGGTGAATTATGAAAAAGATCAGTCTTGATGATTCAGTATATACAATTGTTAATGAGAACTCCGAGATTAAAGATATCTTAGTAGGTTTAGGATTGACTCAAATTAACGATAAGAAAATGTTTAACACAGTCGCAAGAGTCATGACTGTGCGAAAGGCCGCAAGGTTACATAACTTAGATTACAATGCTCTTAAAAAAGCATTTAATACATATGGCTTTGATTTATTAGAGGAGGAACTATAATGAGTGAGTTAATTAATAATAAGCGAGAGTTAGATGAGACATTCTTGAAGAGACAAGAATTACTTAAAGAGTTAATTTTGAAGTTACATGATGGCGTCAGTGAAGAAGAAGTCCATGCAGAATTTAAGGAACATTTTAGTGGTGTTTCATCATATGAGATTACTCAGATGGAACAATCTCTTATGCAGGATGAAGGATTAGAAGTAGAACAAATACAAAACTTATGTTCAATACACGCTAACATCTTTAAAGGTTCTATTGAAGATGTTCATACTCTAACACGTGAGGAAGAACAGATTGGGCATCCTGTTCGTGTTTTAAGAGAAGAAAACTATGCTGTAAAACAGTTACTTGAAGAGACAAGAGTAAAAGTTGAACATTTAGAAAAGAATGAAGATGAGAAGCTCCGTTTCTCACTTCTTGAAGACTTATCTTTATTGTGGGATTTAGATAAACACTACACAAGAAAAGAAAATACCATCTTCCCGATTATGGAAAAACACGGTATTTTGGCTCCACCAAAAGTAATGTGGGCTGTTGACGATGATATTCGTAACCTTATTAAAGACTTTAAGATAAAAATTGAGAATAATGATTTAGATGATTTAGAAAAAGTGTATAATGAGATGGAACACGAAATTTTAGAAATGATTTTCAAAGAAGAAGATATTCTAATTCCAATGGTTCTTGAAATCTTTACAGAAGATGAGTGGCTACAAATCGCAGAAGATAGTATCGAGATCGGATACTGTATTGTCTCGCCAGAGAAACAATGGATTCCACATCGTAAAAACTTCGTGGAACAATATCGTTTAGAAGAATCTATGAAAGAAAAACAAAATGAAGTTGACAAACACAACATTCATTTTGATATTGGATTCTTAAACAAGATAGAATTAGAAAACATATTAAATACTCTTCCCGTTGATATTACCTTTATTGATGCAGATGATACCGTGAAGTATTTCAACCAGGCGGAAGAACGATTCTTTGCAAGAACAAAATCAGTTATAGGAAGAACGGTTCAAAATTGTCATCCACCCCACTCTGTTGATACAGTAGAAAGAATACTGGAAGACTTTAAGAGCGGTGCTAAGGATACAGAAAGTTTTTGGATTGATCTGAGAGGTGCCTTCCTTTATATCTCATACTACGCAATTAGAGATGAAGATAATAAATATATCGGAACCCTTGAAGTTACTCAAAACATTAAACACTTAAGAGAGTTAGAAGGAGAAAAACG
>RRZU011145814.1_pt1 | contig 15214 bp, 14 predicted proteins | sample 2165561 | NCBI WGS metagenome assembly RRZU01 (sample SAMN10456909, study PRJNA506462) | wastewater metagenome | isolation source: wastewater sludge | place: USA: Moscow, Idaho
CCGGCTTCATAGACTTTGCGGCAGTACACCGCCGCCTGGTCAATGACGGTAAACTCGCCGCCTTTCCAGACGGCTGTAATGTAGGCAAATGGCTTTTTCATGGGGAAGCTCCTTTCTCCGGCTGTGCCGGGTAGCAAACGAGCAACCCCGTGTCAAGAATGAAAATGAACGCACACCGTGCGTTCTTGACACAGTGCTGCTCATTTGCATTTTTGCAGTTAAGGGGGCTGGCCAGGAACTGGCGCAGCCGCCCATAGGTGATTATGAAAAAAGCAGTTACCCACCGCCGTAAAGGTCATGGTTGACCAAAGCTGTGTAGTAACTGCTGATAGTGGTAGGGGCATTATACAAGGCGGTAAGCAGATACGCCCGGATGTTTCGGACTTTGGTGGTATTGGATTTCAAACTGCTCACCACATAGCTGATATGCTCTGAATTGAGTTTTAGCAGGCGGCTCTTTACGACCTCTAAAGGAAAATCCTGACCGCCTATGCGGATCATGGGCTTTGTGCTGCATACCGTGTCCACCATGATGTCAACAATCTCGTCCAGAATGTCAGCATCATAGCCGAGCTGCCTGCGAGTGATGTCGTACTCAATATTCTCCATGATAATCTGACGATAGACACGCATCGTATCCATCGCATCTGCCGCAGGCGATTTATCTTCCGGCAGCCCCCTGGCCGGATGGATAGATGGTTCAGTATCACTCAATTCAGTATCTTTTATCTCAGTATTATTAGAGGCCGTTTTTTGGAAGTCTTGACTTCCAGATTGCGGAACTTTAGACTTCCGTTTTTCGGAAGTCAAGACTTCCGCATTCCGAACAAAGTTCTTAACATAGATTTTTGTCGGCTTTCCCTGGCCTTGCTTTTTGCGCTCGATCAAGCCCGCCTTATCCAGTTCCCCAAAAAGGGAAACGGCTTTGGTATGCCCGCAGCACAAATATTCCAAAGCATCCTCCAGAGTAAAGAAAATGAATACCCGGTTGTATTCGTCCAGCCAGCCATTCCGAACTGACAGCCCCATACGGTCAAGCATAAGCCCGTACAGGATTTTGGCGTCGGAAGATATGCGCCGGTAGCTGGGGTCAGTGAACAGCACTTTGGGTATCCGGTAAAAAGTGAACTGTTCCGCTTCATCTCCGTAGAAGTAGTCCAGCATGGCAAGGTCTGGCATGAATTACACCTCCCTCCTAAAAAATTCTAAACGCTTAAAGCAAAAGGTGCTGCCCGAAAGCAACACCTTTTAAATCTGAAACTGGCATCTCTATTCTGTTTTTCTATGGAATCATCTGGAAATGCTTGAGTGCATCCATAATCGCTGCTTCTTTCTCTGGCGGGCACTTCGGCACTTTGGCATCTTCTTTTTTTGACTGGTTATAGTTCTTTCTCTCGATAATGCCACATTTCCGTTTTATTTGGGCGATATAAAGCTGACTGACTTTAAAGCCGAATTTTTCAAGTACATAAGCCTTGATTTCATCGTAAGTGGCTTTACTCTCCGCCGCCGTCAAATCCAACTCATCCATCGTGATTTCCACCTCGATATGATGCTTGACATTTAGTTTGGACAATAAACATACCGTCTCGACATGCACCGTCTCACAAAACTGATCCACGCTGCAGCTGCGCTGAACCTCATAACCAGCTGCCAGAAATGCTGGTAAATCTCTTGCAAGACTTGTTGGTTTGCAGGAGATATAGACGATGTTTTCTACTCCATATGCCAGGATCTTCGGCAGCGCTTTGGGGTGGATTCCATCGCGAGGGGGATCCAGAATGATCATATCTGGTTTTTCAGTAAGATTGTCTAGGACTTTCAGGACGTCACCTGCGATGAAACGGCAATTGGTGAGACCATTTAAGGCGGCATTTACTTTTGCAGCTTCCACAGCTTCCTCAACAATTTCCACGCCGATAACCTCTTTCGCAACAGAAGCAAGAAGCTGGGCAATAGTTCCAGTACCGCTGTAGAGGTCAAATACTTCTTTATCCTTGGTGTCACCAATGTAATCACGCACAATGGAGTACAATACTTCGGCTGCCAGTGAGTTTGGCTGGAAGAAGGAAAATGTACTAATCTTAAACCGCAGACCCAGCAACGTTTCATAGAAGTAATCCTGTCCATAAAGTAATCTGGTTTCATCGCTCTGCACCACATCAGACAGAGAATCATTGATAATGTGCATAATTCCCACGATTTTTCCTTCCAGCGGAAGAGCCAGAAGCCTTGATACCAGCGGCGCATAGTCGTACTCTGCCTGGTTTGTGGTGATCACATGTACCAGAATTTCACCAGAGGTCACACCACGGCGCAGAAGCAAGTGGCGCAGATAACCAGTATGCTGCATTTTCTTATAATGCACAGCCCCAAGCTCTGTAAAAAAGTCCAGCACACTGGAAAGGATCGCCGTCATATCCGGATGCACCAGCTTGCAGTCAGACGCTGTCAGTACGTCGTAAGTGCTGCCTTTCTTGTGCAAACCAAGAGAAAGAGGACCATCTTTATATTCATCTCCAAAGGAAAATTCCATCTTATTACGGTAACCAAATTCAATAGGACTTCCGTGGATTCCTTCCCAGTGAAGGTCTGTACCAATACCTACTGCCTCCTGGAGAAGTCCTTTCACCTGAGTTTCCTTCATTTTTAACTGTTCTTCGTAGGACATTGTCTGGTACATGCAGCCACCGCATGCTGGAAAAATCTTACATACAGGCTCTCTTACCTCAAGGGTAGAATTCTCCAGAATCTCCAAAAGCCTGCCTTCTGCCCTGCCCGAACGCTTCTTATTGATCATAAAGCGAACTTTCTGACCTGGAATTCCATTTTTTACAATTACTTTTTCTCCATCTATGTTCACATATCCCTTGTTAGGGAAATCAACTTTCTCGATAATTCCTTCGTAAATCTCTCCTTTTTTCATAAATCCTCCATAAAATAATTGTATATAGATCGTAACTATTCCGCAGCTGTCTTTTATATATAATACTGTCGCCAATAGATTACTGTTCACTGGTAACGTTCCGCGAGGTGTTTTTTGTGAACAAAGTTCACAGAAAACCCGAAAATTGCGGCGCGAAATCATGCGAATGCATGATTTCTGTGCAGCGCGAAGCGTATTACTATGAAGATACTGAACAGTTACCTTAAATCAAAAATAAGGTATACGGGGGAGCATAACTGCTATATGCCCGTATACCTTTTCATTTAATATTCACTCACTTATTAAAAATCCCCGAAATTATCCACATCCAAACCAGATTTGTATCCAAAAATTGTGGACGACCGTGGATATCCGCTAAACGCCTTACTTATTTCTCCTCATCCTCGAAATAATCGTCATAATCATCATCAAAGTCTTCCTCGAAGTCTTCAAGATAATCCGGTGCGAAGAAGCGATATACTGCAAATGCAATTCCTGCAACAGCAGCTACAGCGCCAATGATAGCCAGTACCCAGAGGACTGTATTCTTCTGCTTCTCATCTTCTTTTTTCTTAAGTAATGATAATAATTCCTCGAGCTTATCCATTTTAATGTTCATGTGATACCATCCTCTCTTTCAAAGTACTCATTAGGTTTATTTATTATACCACTTTTGCAATTATTTTACCATAGTTAATATATTAATTTTAAATTTTTCCAAACCCAATTTCCAATCAAATTTTCTTCAGCTTGGCAAAGCTTGCGAACATCTTCTTCACACCAACCTTATCAAACTCTACTGTAACCTCATAATCACGGCCGCCTTCCACGATTTCCTTCACAATTCCAACGCCAAATTTAATATGGCGAACCGTATCTCCCACCTCATAATCCAGCGAATTAGCTTTTGTTACTTTAAATTCTCTTGGCTTATAATTTCTGCCCTGGAGAATCTCTTTCATCTTGGAGTATTTCGCCGGTGTTGGGATTAGTTCCTCCACTTTCGGCTTCTTCTCCTGAATAGTGTGTCCCAGATCTACCAGTTCTCTTGGAATCTCTCTCACAAACCTGGAAACCCTGTTATACTGAGTCTCTCCACGGATCATCCTCTGCTGGGCGCAAGTCAAAGTAAGGTCTTTCATTGCACGGGTAATTCCCACGTAACAAAGTCTTCTCTCTTCTTCCATCTCCCCGTCATCGCCATAGCTGATGGTCATATGACTAGGGAAAATGCCGTCTTCCATTCCTACCATAAACACCTTCGGAAACTCCAGACCCTTGGCACTATGTAAAGTCATAAGGAGCACATAATCCTGATCCGGATCTACAGTATCAATATCTGCTACCAGAGCCACCTCTTCCAGAAAGCCTGAAAGCGTAGCCGACTGATTCTGCTCCTCCATAGCCTCCTGATAAGCTACAGTCTTGGAAATCAACTCATCAATATTCTCAATTCTTGCTCTCGATTCTTCTGTATCCTCAGCTTCCAGCTCTGCCACATAACCTGTGGAATCAATTACCTCCTGCAGGATTTCCTCCACAGTCATCACATCTGCCTTGCTTTTCAGCATCTGTATAAAAGTTACAAAGCCATCGATCTTTGACAAGCTTCTTCCAATAGAAGGAACCTCTTCAGCCACGCGCAATGCCTCATACAGACTGATTCCCATATTGTCCGCATAATCCTGAACACGTCCAAGTGTCGTTGCACCGATTCCACGCTTCGGCACATTGATGATTCGCTGCACAGCAAGATCATCTCTGGCATTATTAATCGTTTTCAGATAACAGAGAAGATCCTTGATTTCCTTACGCGCATAGAAATTAACGCCTCCTACCAGTTTATATGGAATATTGGCTGCAATAAATTTCTCCTCGAAAATACGGGACTGGGCATTGGTACGATAAAGAATAGCGCAATCACGGTAGTTCCCAAGACCGTTTCTTTTTAACTTGCCGATTTCCCCTGCCACATACTCTGCTTCCTCATAAGCATTCAAAAACTGGCGAAAATGCACCTTGCTGCCTTCTTCGTTCTCTGTCCACAGGGTTTTTGCCTTACGTTCTGTATTATTCGCGATCACCTGGTTCGCTGCATTCAGGATATTCCTTGTAGAGCGGTAGTTCTGCTCCAGACGGATTACCCTGGCATCTGGAAAAACATGCTCAAATCCAAGAATATTTCCAATATTAGCCCCACGGAATTTATAAATGGACTGGTCATCATCACCTACCACACAAAGATTCTGATACCGCTGGGCCAGAAGACTGATAAACTTAAACTGTGCAGTATTGGTATCCTGATACTCATCCACCATAATGTATTTAAACCGCTCCTGATAGTACTCTAGCACTGCACCGCATTTTTCAAAAAGCTCCACCGTCTTTACGATCAGATCATCAAAGTCCAGTGCATTATTCTTGCGAAGAGCAGCCTGGTATTCACGGTAAACAGAAGCCACTTTCTTCATATTGTAATCTCCGGCAGCTTTCATCTCCATATCATCTGGTGTAAGCAGCTCGTCCTTGGCATGGGAAATCTGGGCAAGAAGGGAACGCTCTTTATAAATCTTGGTGTCAATGTTCATCTTCCTGCACACATCTTTCATAAGAGACTTCTGGTCATCTGTATCATAGATTGTAAAATTCGTGTCATATCCCAGATTATCAATATGTCTCCGAAGGATTCTTACGCAGGCTGAGTGGAAAGTAGACACCCAGATACTCTCAGAACCAAAGCCCACCAGCTTATCCACACGCTCTCTCATCTCCTGAGCAGCCTTATTGGTAAAAGTAATAGCCAGAATATTCCACGGATTTACTCCCTTTTCATCCATCAGATAGGCAATCCTGTGTGTCAGCACTCTTGTCTTGCCGGAACCAGCTCCCGCCAGGATCAGGACTGGTCCCTCTGTCTGTGCTACCGCCTCGCGCTGAGGGGGATTTAATGTATCATATATGCTCATTTATGTTCTCCTTTTTTCGCTAAAGCATGTTTGAAAAAAGCTTTCTGCAGGATGTGCGCCACAATTTGTAGGAGCTTCCGCCCTGATGAGGGCGTCACAGCGGACTGCGACAACTGAATTCGGACGAAATATACCGTCAAATGGGGCATGCAGATTGCGGGAATGATTTTTCAAATAGTTAAATCTCATTATACATGAAATCCTTATCTCCCACAACCCCGAACGTGCAGAAAATCCAAACATAGATTCGGGTTTTTACTGTTTACCAGTAACATTCCGTGAGGTGTTTTTTGTAAACAAAGTTCTGGTTTTTTTCTGTTTTTCACAAGATCTGAAAAAAACAGTTTACAAGTAGTTTTAAAAACTATATAATAAGGAGCAGAGGTGATAAAAATGACAGCTGATGATAAATCCATATTAAAGAGCATTCTGGAGCACATTTCCGGAATGGATTATATAAAACCAGAAGATCTTCCAAACATCGACCTGTACATGGATCAGGTCACCACGTTTATGGAGGATCAGCTTGCGTCCACAAAGCGTCACGATGATGACAAGATCCTGACAAAGACCATGATCAATAACTACGCCAAGAATAACCTGCTCCCTTCCCCTGAGAAGAAGCGCTATTCCAAAGATCATCTGCTCATGCTGATCTTCATTTATTATTTTAAGAATATTCTGTCCATCACAGACATCCAGAAGCTTCTCGGTCCCATCACAGCGAAATACTTTAAAGGTGAGCCAGGCAAGGACATGACCTATGTATATAATGAAGTTTTTGGAATGGAGAACCGCAAGATTGACCAGTTGATCAAGAATCTTCTGAAGGATTACCGTTTCTCCAGCGCCACTTTCCAGGATGCAGATGAGGAAGATCAGGAATTTCTGAAGCGATTCAGTTTTATCTGTCTCATGAGCTTTGATGTCTACATTAAGAAGATGATCATTGAGAAAATGATCGATGACATTTCCCCATCTGAGCCCAGGGACAAACATAAGAAGAATAAAGACAAATAACAGTACAAAACCCGCGAAATTATCTCATAGCACAATTTCGCGGGTTTTCTTTCGTATATTTTATTCTATTTCGGATTCAGATCCTCTGACGCTTATTCGTCCTTCTGATCCAGAGAACGGTTCTGCTCTTTTTTCTCTTCCATTCTCTTAAATACCATATCATAACCGTCATTGCCATAATTCAGAGAACGGTTTACACGGCTGATCGTGGCTGTGGAAGCACCGGTCTTCTCAGAAATGTCAAGGTAAGTTCTCTTATCCATCAGCATCTTGGCCACTTCAAATCTCTGAGATAAAGAAAGAAGTTCGTTAATGGTACACACATCCTCAAAGAAAGTGTAGCACTCTTCCTTATCCTTCAGACAAAGTATGGCCTCAAAAAGATGGTCAACTGCCTCAGTTCTGATATTTTTACTCATTTCGCTACTCCTTTTTCTATATTTAATGTTTATTATTCTCTTTTCAATGATTACTATTTTAACACTCTGACGTGTGATAAGCAAGGACTTTCTATAAATATTTTTGTGAAGATTATATAGTTTTTATGTTCTTTTTTATTTTCAAATTGCTTTTTTTTCACAGATTCGTTATACTATGTGATAAGCTCATTAATGCAATATACAAAATAGAAAAGAGGAATTTTTGAATGGATCGTTTTTTCAACATGGATAACAAATTTTTCACCTTCATGAGCAGGGTGGCAGATCTTATCATTCTGAATCTGCTTTGCATTGTCTGCTGCATTCCGGTGGTGACCATTGGACCTTCCATTGCCGCCATGTTCTACGTCACTTTGAAAATGGTTCGTAATGAAGAGTCTTATATCGTCCGCGGATTTTTTAAATCCTTTAAACAGAATCTGAAACAGGGTATTGTGATCAATCTGATCATGCTTGCGGCTGCCCTTTTGCTGTACTTTGACATTAGCATCTGCCGCAGCACACCTGGCACCATCGGTAAGGTTCTTATGGTATTATTTATGATGATCCTGGTCGTTTACCTGATGATCTTCCTGTACATCTACCCGGTTCTTGCGAAATTTTACAATACCATCAAGAATACTTTTACCAACGCATTTTTGATGTCCATCCGCCATCTTCCATATACAGCACTTATGATCCTTGTCACTGCTGCCCCGGTTCTTGTATTTTTTATTCCAAGTGCCCAGGTACAGTCCATGGTCATCCTGCTGCTGGTGCTCATTGGATTTTCCGGAATTGCATACATCAATTCCCATTTCTTTGTGAAAATTTTTGACAAATATATTCCGGAAGAAACCTCTGAGCCGAATCCTGACAGTGTAGTAGACCACAGTCTTGATTCCGACAATAAGAATTTATGATCACCAGCTGGAATGGAAAGCCCTATCACTCCCTTGACTATATGCTAAAGGAGCGCTTCGGGGAAAAGGTTTATAAAGTCACCTTAAACGGCGGCATGAGCTGTCCCAACCGCGATGGTACAATAGGACACGGCGGCTGCATCTTCTGCAGCGAAGGTGGCAGCGGTGATTTTGCCGCCAGTGCAGCCCTCTCTATCCATGAACAGATAGACAGCCAAATTGCCATGCTTTCCGCCAAAAGACCTATTCACGAATACATCGCCTATTTTCAGGCTTACACCAATACTTATGCTCCTGTGCCTTATCTGGAAAAAATTTTTCAGGAAGCTATTTCCCATCCGGGGATTGTGGCACTTTCTATTGGTACAAGGCCGGATTGCCTGGAGGACGATGTAGTAGAACTTCTTTCCCGGCTAAACATGGTTAAACCAGTCTGGGTAGAACTGGGACTTCAAACCATTCATGAATCTACCGCAGCTTATATCAGGCGAGGTTACCCTCTATCCTGCTTTGAAGACTCCCTTAAGAGACTCCGCACAGCTGGTCTGGAAGTAGTAGTTCATACCATTCTCGGGCTTCCCGGCGAATCCAGGGAAGATATGCTGGCTACTATGGATTATTTAAATGCCCGGGATATTCAGGGAATCAAGCTTCAGCTGCTCCACGTTCTGAAAGGCACTGACCTTGCATATGATTATCTTGCCGGGAAATTTAAAGTGCTGGAACGCACCGAATATATTGACCTTGTAGCAGACTGCCTGGAACATCTGGATCCATCCATTGTGATCCACCGGGTTACCGGCGATGGGCCGAAAGATCTGCTGATCGCCCCTCTATGGGCCAGCAGAAAAAGAGAAGTGCTGAATCTGCTCCACCACCGTTTGAAAGAGCGTCAGAGTTTTCAGGGCAAAGCATTAGAGTCTGTTTGAAATATTATTCCCGCAATCTCCCGCAAAGTGTAATACACATCTTGCAGAAAGCTTTTTCAAACACACTCGAATTTAGAACTTATGCAATATTTCACCAGAAGGGAGGCTGGAAAATGGCTACACCATTTACTGTTTACAAACTGATCATCCTATACATGCTTCGGAATTCTTCGTCCCCCATCACTAATTCAGAAATTTCAGAATTTATTCTGGACCGTGAGTACACAAATTATTTCCATTTGCAACAGGCCCTTTCCGAGCTTGAGGAAACAGAGCTGATTGAGAAGCGTACCATTTCCAATACTTCCTACTATTATCTTACTGAAGATGGAAAAAACACGCTCACCTATTTCGAGAATGATATTTCCCAGGACATCCGTACTGAAGTGCTCCAGTACCTGGCAGCCAGAGGTGCCTCCACCAAGAATCAGGTGAAAGCTCCAGCCGATTATTACATTAATAATCAGGGAGAATATGTGGTTCACCTTCAGCTTTTGCAGAAGGGTGCTTCTGTGATCGATCTTTCTCTTGCAGCGCCATCTCTTTCCGCTGCAAAGGCCATGTGCAGGCAGTGGCCCAAGAAATATGAAGAAATTTATGCAAAAATAATGGAGGGGCTTTTATAAAGCTCCTCCACTTTTTATTTCAGATTTTGTAATTATTCAGTACCTTCACAGCTGCATGCTTGGCAAAATAGCACTTGCTGATAACTACTCAATATTTATTCCAACGCGTGTTTGAAAAATCATTCCTTCAATCTGCATGCTCTTTTATAAACTTCATGTGTTCCTTCAGTTTCTTCTCATATCCCATATCTGACAGCTCATAGAATTTCTCTCCACGAATCTCATCTGGCAGATACTGCTGCTTTACATAATGATTTGGATAATCGTGGGCATACTTGTAGCCGATTCCATGTCCCAGCTTCTCATGCCCTCCATAATGGGCATCCTGAAGATGAGCCGGAACAGTCGTCCTGGTACGCTTCACACTGTCCATTGCTGCAAAAATAGCATTCACCGCTGCATTACTCTTAGGTGCACATGCCATATATGCGGCAGCCTGGGAAAGAATGATCTGGGATTCCGGCATTCCCACCCGCTCAACTGCCTGGGCTGCTGCGGTTGCCACTACCAGGGCCTGGGGATCTGCATTTCCAATATCTTCAGAAGCAAGGATCATCATACGTCTTGCAATAAATTTCACATCTTCACCTGCATACAGCATCTTCGCCAGATAATAAACTGCAGCATCCGGATCGGAGCCGCGCATACTCTTGATAAATGCAGAAATAATATCATAATGGTTATCTCCATCCTTATCATAGCGCACCACACGCTTCTGGATACACTCAGAAGCCACATCCAGAGTAATATGAATCTTGCCGTCTGAAGCTCTTGGCGTAGTAAGAATGCCCAGTTCTATGGCATTCAGAGCGCTTCTGGCATCTCCCCCTGCCATATCTGCCAGAAACTCCAGGGCATCTTCATCCAGAACCGCATTATAGCTTCCCATGCCCTTTTCCTTATCGTTCACTGCCCGCAGGAGCAGTTCTTTAATCTCCGGAATCTCCAGTGCCTTCAACTCAAACACAATAGAACGTGAAAGGAGAGCACCGTTTACCTCAAAATAGGGATTCTCTGTGGTGGCCCCAATAAGGATAATGGTTCCGTCCTCCACAAAAGGCAAAAGATAATCCTGCTGTCCTTTATTAAAGCGATGAATCTCATCAATAAACAAAATCGTCTTTCGCCCATACATTCCAAGGGCATTCTGAGCCTGTTTTACCACTTCTTCCATATCTTTCTTGCCTGCTACGGTGGCATTGATCTGGGTAAAGTCTGCGCTAGTAGTATTGGCGATGACTTTAGCCAAGGTGGTCTTTCCGGTTCCTGGAGGACCGTAAAAAATAACGGAAGTCAGCTTATCTGCCTTGATGGCTCTGTAAAGTAATTTATCTTTTCCCACAATGTGCTGCTGTCCCACTACTTCCTCCAGTTTCGTAGGGCGAAGACGTGAGGCAAGTGGGGATTCATTCTCCATTGTCCTGGATTTCGCATATTCAAATAAATCCATGTATTTCTCTCCAATTCAAAAGTAATTTTCCGTACATTTGTTCTAATTATAATCTATATTTCTCATTTAGGCAAGTTTATAAAGCTATTTTTTAACTGTTCGCGGAACATTACATTACTGTTCACTGGTAACGTTCCGCGAGGCGTTTTTTGTGAACAAAGTTCACAGAAAATCCGAGAATTGCGGCGCGAAATCATGCGAATGCATGATTTCTGTGCATCGCGAAGCGCGTTACTGTGAACGGAGTGAACAGTAACACATTACCAATGAACATCTTTAACGATCTTTTACGGCAATATCAGCTCCTCTACAGTCACGAATTCATATTCTTCTGCCATCAGAAGATCCACAATCTGAAGCGCTGCATCTACTGAGCTTTGGTAAGCATCATGCATCAGGATCACTGCCCCGTCTGACACTTCCGACCGCACAATTTTCATAATCGAATCTACATTTTTACTCTTCCAGTCCAAAGTATCCACATCCCAGAGTACAGGAAACATCTCCACATAAAAATCCAGATTTTTTCGCCACTCCCCATAGGGCGGTCTTAACCATGCCGGGTACACACCTGTGATTTCAAAGATTTTCTGGTTGGTTGTCTCAATTTCTTCTTTTGCTACCTCCTTTGAAATCTTATCCAGCTGTACATGATTGTATGTATGATTCCCGATCAGATGACCTTCCTCCTGTATTTGCTTCACCAAGGCCTCTTTTCCCTCAATATTCTTCCCCATGAGAAAAAAAGTAGCATGGACCCCTCTCTCCTTCAGCCCTTTCAGAAGCAGCGGCGTATATTTACTGTTAGGACCGTCATCAAAAGTCAGAGCTGCTTTTTTCTTTTCCGTCACATTCTTTTCCAAAGTATCTTCCAGCTTCTTTTCTGACCTTCTATTCCTAGCCCCTATCACTTTGTCACTGACAGTTTTTTCCTCTCTTTTTCCGTTCCCCTTCTGCGCACCTTCCTGTTCCCGCCCGGCACAGGTATATTCCTGCACTTCTTTTGCATTCTCCCGGATTCTCACAGTTTCCAGCCTTGCCAGCAGCACCGCCAACGCTATAACTTCTACCCACATCACCAGATGTCTTTTTTCCTTCATATCCCGCCGCCTGACATCTGTCTTTCCTGATAATATATGTTTATGAAATGTAAAAAAGAATCCTGCTTGCAGGATTCTCCGCCTGCGGCGGGTCGCCTCGAGCGACAACTACCTTTCCGCCGCAGTGCGATCCTGCCCGGTAGGGCTTTTAATGTAACAGGAAATCCAAACGGAATTTCCTGTTACATTAAAAAGCACTGGCAATCTCTTTCAAAATCACCAGTGCTCTTCCTTTTGTTTTCACATCATATGCTGCTATGTGACACAGCCTGTTATTATTTCAGCAGCTTCAGCTGATTTTCAATTTCTTCGATGCATTTCTCATATCCAAGCTTGCTGCTATCCAGACACAGGTCATACTGAGTGGCATCCTTCCATTCCTCACCTGTGAATCTGCGGTAATACTCATCCTTACGTTTGTCATCCTTCTGAAGGAATTTTTCGATCTCTTTCTGGCTCATGCTCAGCTTCTCAGCAGCCTTTTCCATTCGGAAATCCCAATCAGCGTGGATAAATACACGAAGCACATTTGGATAATCCTTCAAAATATAGTTGGAGCATCTTCCGATGATCACGCAGGACTCCTTCCCTGCCAGTTCACGGATGATCTTTGCCTGATAATTAAACAGGTTCTCATCAGAGGTGAAGTCCTTACTCTGAGGCGAGATCAGCTCACCGCTGTAAATTCCATTCTTCCCGAAAAGCGGTTTTTTTGCGCTGGAATACTCATCTACTCTTCCAAAAAGAGTTTCATGAATTCCGCTGTCCTCAGATGCCATGCGGATAATATCCTTGTCGTAATATCCAATCCCTAATTTCTTCGCAAGCATTTCACCAACGGTACGTCCACCGCTTCCGTACTGTCTTGCAATTGTAATTACGAAATTGTCCATTTCTCTCCTCCTTATTACACTGGCCAGCTTCCTAAAGCGTTGTTTTTTCCATTCTTTCCGACAACAACAAAAATCACCTGACCAGATTATTTTCCCAAAGACCTTACTGTTCACGACCTGTCCAGTAACCGCTTCGTGATGCACCAGATTCCCGAAAGTTCTGTGAACTTTGTTCACAAAACGGACATGTCGCCTATCAGCTGTCAGATCTACAAATTTTATTCACCCAGATAAGCCTTCTGTACCGCTTCATCGTTCAGCAGGTCGCTTGCATTTCCACTCATTGTGATCTTACCAGTCTCAAGAACGTATGCACGATCTGCGATAGAGAGGGCTTTCTTCGCATTCTGCTCTACAAGAAGTACCGTGGTACCGCTTTCACTTACCACACGGATAATATCGAAGATCTCATTTACAAAGATTGGGGAAAGTCCCATGGATGGCTCATCCATTACGATCAGTCTGGGTTTACTCATAAGGGCACGACCCATGGCAAGCATCTGCTGCTCACCACCAGAAAGTGTGCCGGCACGCTGTCCTTTACGCTCTTCCAGACGCGGAAACCTTTTATAGACTCCTGCAAGGCTTTCCTGGATCTCAGCTTTATCTTTTCTCGTATAAGCACCCATGATCAGGTTCTCATATACACTTAAATCTGAAAAAACACGACGTCCCTCCGGAACATGTGCAATTCCCATTTCAACAATCTTATGGGCCGGAACCCTGGTAATATCTTTTCCTTCAAAAACAACGGAACCTTCTTTTGCTGAAAGAAGACCTGTAAGTGTCTGCAGTGTAGTGGTTTTTCCTGCACCATTGGCACCGATCAAAGCAATAACCTCGCCCTGGTTTACCTCAAAGGAGATTCCTTTTAATGCCTGGATTACACCATAATATACGTGTAAATCTTTTACTTCCAACATTGCCATTTCTTTTACCTCCTTATTCGCCCAGATATGCAGTAACAACAGCAGGATCTTTCAGAACCTTTGCTGTCTCACCCTGACAAAGAACCTGTCCGAAGTTTAATACAGTCAGTTCCTCACAGATACCGCCAACCAGCTTCATATCGTGCTCAATCAGAAGGATCGTCATATTAAAATGATCTCTTACAAACCGAATGGTATCCATCAGCTCCTGAGTCTCATTGGGGTTCATACCGGCAGCCGGCTCATCCAGAAGGAGAAGCTTGGGATCTGTGGCAAGCGCTCTGGCAATTTCCAGCTTACGCTGTTTACCATAAGGAAGGTTTCCCGCAAGAAGACCAGCCTCCTGATCCAGATTAAACACCTTCAGGATCTCCATAGCACGCGCGTTCATCTCTTTTTCTACTTTAAAATACTTGGGAAGTCTTAAGATTCCGGTTAAAGTAGAATATTTATAATGATTATGCAGACCAGCCTTTACATTGTCCAGTACGGTCATATCTTTAAAGAGTCGAATATTCTGGAATGTTCGTGCGATTCCTGCTTTATTAATATCGATAATACTTTTTCCGGTGATATCCTGACCATCCAGCTTGATAATTCCCTCTGTTGGCTTATAAACACCTGTAAGAAGATTAAATACGGTTGTTTTTCCGGCACCGTTTGGTCCGATCAGACCATAAAGCTCGCCTTTTTCGATTTTCAGTTGAAAATTATCTACAGCATGAAGGCCGCCAAACTGTATGGAAAGATTATTTACCTCTAACATTGCCATAATTAAGCTGCCTCCTTTTCTTTCACGTGACCTTTGATTTTTTCAACAATACGGCTTCTGAAATCTCTAGCTGCAGGAGCCCAGTTGAAAAGCATCATTGTGATCATTACGATTGCATAAATCAGCATACGGTAGGTGGAGAATCCACGAAGCAGCTCGGGAAGTGCATAAAGCACAATCGTTGCCAGAATACTTCCGCGAAGATTTCCCATACCACCAAGAATTACATATACCAGAATGGTGATGGACATGTTGTAGTCA
>RRZU011278745.1_pt1 | contig 15212 bp, 12 predicted proteins | sample 2165561 | NCBI WGS metagenome assembly RRZU01 (sample SAMN10456909, study PRJNA506462) | wastewater metagenome | isolation source: wastewater sludge | place: USA: Moscow, Idaho
ACCAAGAACCTGCTGATCGACTGGCGCCGGGGCGAGCAGTGGTTCTGGGACACGCTCGTGGACGCCGACGCGGCCAGCAACCCGTTCAACTGGCAGTGGGTCGCAGGCTCCGGCGCCGACGCCGCCCCCTATTTCCGCGTGTTCAGCCCGGAGCTGCAGGCGAGGAGATTCGACCCGGACGACGCCTACGTGCGCGACAACATCGCCGAGTGGGGCACCGACGACTACCCGGAGCCGATCCTCGACCTCGCGGCCACCCGCGCGGAGGCGTTGGCGGCGTACGCGCTGATGCGCGGAATGTCCGGCGGGCGGTAGGCCGGCCGGGCTGCCCGTTCGGCTCCCGGATCAGTGCGGGAGGCCCGTGGCCCAGGGGGCGTGGGTGAGGGAGAGCTCGTTGGCCAGGTCGGTGACGAACCGGATGACGACATCGCGTTCCCCGGGGGTCAGCCGGGCCGCCGCGTTGAACCGGCGCGCCTGCTGTCTTCCGACGGTCGACATCGCCGCCTGGTGGGTCTCCGGGGTGACGCGGATCACCAGCGCGCGCCGATCGCTGGGGTGCGACTCGCGCGTGATGTGACCCCCGCGCTCGAGCCGATCGAGCAGTTTCGTGGTCGACGCCGTGGAGATGCCGAGATGGGCCGCGATCGCGCTGGGTGTGGCCAGTTCTCCCCGATGCGCGCACGCGATCAGGAAGTGCAGGGTGCGCATGTCCGTGCGGTTGAGTCGCATGTAGGTGTTCGACGCCTCGGCGAGGAGATCCTCCGCCCGACGGAGCCGCGCGAACGCGGTCATGAGGGAGTTGATCTGGGCGATGTCGGCGCTGGAGAGCGAGGAGCGGTCGATCAGTTGTCCGTCCGGATCGCTGGTCTCGATGTCGAACAAGCTGAACCCGCCCGGCTGTCCACCGCGGTCTTCACTCACAGTCACATGTTAACACCTATGACTAGTTGCATGCCGTACTAGTTACTAGTTAGGCTAGCAAGGTATCCACCAAGATGGTTTCCTAGGAAGGGGCCTACGATGAACGATCGAGGAGTCGGTGACCACCGTCGCCCGGGCCACGGAGTCGTGGCCCCGCCGCCGGACGGCCCCCCGACGTCCGCCCGGCACCGCGCCCCGCGGCGTGTCCCCCGGGCGCTGCTGTCGGCCGCGCTGATCGTGGTCTGGCTCGCCGCCTCTGCCATCGGAGGCCCCTACTTCGGGCGCGTGGGCGAGGTGTCCTCGAACGAGCAGGCCAACTATCTGCCTGCGTCGTCGGAGGCCACCCAGGTTCAGGCCCTGCTCGGCGAGTTCAACGACTCCGACGCCATCCCCGCGATCGTCGTCTTCACCTCCGAGGAGGGATTCGACGCCGAGGCGACGGAGACCGTCGGACAGCAGGTCGCCGACCTGCCGCTGATCGAGGGCGTGGCCGACGCCGTCTCCCCGGCGATCCCGTCGGAGGACGGCCTGGCGATCCAGGCGTTCGTGCCGATCGACGCGGCGTCCGACATCGACGAGGTCGTCGTCGCCGTCGGCGAACAGCTTCGCGGGGGTGTGCCCGAGGGCGTGTCGGTGCACGTCACCGGGCCGGCGGGCTTCGCCGCGGACCTGGTCGAGGCGTTCTCCGGCATCGATGGGCTCCTCCTCGCGGTCGCGCTCGTCGCGGTGTTCCTGATCCTCGTCGCCGTCTACCGCTCCCTCCTGCTTCCGCTCATCGTGCTCACCACGAGTCTGGCCGCCCTCACGGTCGCCCTGCTCGGCGTCTGGTGGCTCGCCAAGGCGGGCGTCCTCCTGCTCAGCGGGCAGACCCAGGGGATCCTGTTCATCCTCGTGATCGGGGCCGCCACCGACTACTCGCTGCTGTATGTGGCCCGCTACCGCGAGGCGCTGCGTGCCGAGCGCGATGCCTGGCGCTCGACGACGCGGGCCTGGCGGGGATCGCTCGAGCCGATCCTCGCGTCGGGGAGCACGGTCATCGCGGGCCTGATGTGTCTGCTGCTGAGCGATCTGAAGTCGAACAGCACGCTCGGGCCCGTCGCCTCCATCGGCATCGTCGTCGCGATGCTCGCCGCGCTGACGCTGTTGCCTGCGCTGCTGTTCCTGTGCGGCCGCGCGGCGTTCTGGCCGCGCCGTCCGGTCTACGAGCCAGACGTCGTCGCGGCCGAGCACGGCGTCCACGCCACCGGGGCGTGGGCGTGGCTTGCCCGGCAGATCCGCCGCCACCGCCGACCGATCTGGATCGTGACCGCCGCCCTGCTGACCGTCGGGGCCGTCGGCGCGACCCAGCTCAACGCGGTCGGGGTGCCCCAGTCGGACCTGGTGCTCGGCTCGTCCCAGGCCCGCGACGGCCAGGTGCTCCTCGGGAAGCACTTCCCGGGCGGATCGGGCAGCCCGGCCATCGTCGTCGTGCCGGCCGAACGGCTCCAGGACGCCGCCGTCGTGTTGCTCGGCAGCGCGGGAGTCGACGGGGTCAGCGTCGTGTCGGCCGACTCGCCCAGCGGATCGGCGACCGTCACGGCCGACGGCATCCAGGCCTTCGGCCCACCGGGCACCCCGGCGCCCGAGCCGACCGTCGTCGATGGCGCGGTGATGCTCCAGGCCACGCTCACCGCGGCTCCCGACTCCGACGCCGCGGCGGAGACCGTGCGCGGCCTCCGTGCGCAACTGCACGAGGAGGTCCCGGGGGCGATCGTCGGAGGCGTCACGGCAGTGGCCGTCGACACCAACGACACGTCGATCAGGGACCGCACCCTGATCATCCCGGTCATCCTCCTCGTCATCCTGCTGATCCTGGCGCTGCTGTTGCGCTCGGTGCTGGCGCCCGTGCTCCTGATCGCGACCACGGTGCTCTCCTTCGGCACCGCCCTCGGAGTCGCCGCGCTCGTGTTCAACCACCTCCTCGACCTCCCCGGCGCCGATCCGTCGGTCCCGCCCTACAGCTTCGTGTTCCTCGTGGCCCTCGGCATCGACTACAACATCTTCCTCATGACCCGGGTGCGCGAGGAGTCCCTCCACCACGGAACGAGGCAGGGCATCCTGCGCGGCCTGACGATCACGGGCGGGGTCATCACGTCGGCGGGGCTCGTGCTCGCCGCGACCTTCGCCGCGCTGTCGGTGATCCCGATCCTGTTCCTCGTGCAGATCGCGTTCATCGTCTCGTTCGGGGTGCTGCTCGACACCTTCGTCGTCCGCTCACTCCTCGTCCCGGCGCTGTCCTACGACATCGGGCGGGCGATCTGGTGGCCCTCCCGAACCCTCGGTGGATCGAGGCTCAGGTGACCCGGAGTCTCGACGCGTAACCCGGGCGTTTGTGCACGATCGGTCACAGAACGGGCATTGTGCGTCGGAACTCCGGTCAGCGGCCGGGGTCCGTGTCGGCGATCAGGTCGGAGCCGTCGTCGGGCGGGCGGACGAACAGGTGGTCGAGGCCGAGGCGGCCACTGCCGTTGGCCAGGAACAGCAGGCCGAGCGCGGCGAGGATGGCGTTGTACTCCCAGCCGCCGACGTTCATGTCGAGTCCGTGCTCCCACTTGATCGCGAACACGATCACGGCGTTCATCACCGCCATGCCCAGGCCGATCAGGCGCGTCCCGAGGCCGAACGCGAGCAGGGTCCCGCCGATCAGCTCGAACGCGATCGTGACCACCACGATGCCGAACCCGATGGGCAGCTCCGCGGCCTGGACGACGGCGAGCTGAGAGTCGATCCCGGCGACCTGCCAGCGGTCCCACCCGTGTGCGATCAGCACGAGCGCGGCGACGAGGCGCGCCACGAGCAGTGCGACGTCCTGAACCGCGCGAAGAACTGCCTTCACCGCTTGTTCCTCCTGGTCACTCCCTCGGGGCCACGTCGTCGCCCTCGATCAGCCTGCCCGACACGTTCGTCCCGAGCTTCTCGAGGGCCAACCTACCGACCATTTGCTGGTTGGTGACGACCAACTGCGATCTTCCGTTGGAAAGGAACGTCAGCGCCCAGCTCAGGAGCGTCGTCACGCGCTGCTTGAACCCGGCGATGTAGAGCAGGTGCAGGAACAGCCACGCGACCCACGCGAGGAACCCCGTCAGACGCACCTTCCCGATCAGCGCGACGGCCTTGAACTTGGCGATCGTCGCCATCGATCCCTTGTCCTTGTAGGCGAACGGCTGGGGCGCCGCCGTGTGCTGGATCCGCGAGTTGATGAGGTCCGCGGCGTAGCGGGCGCCCTGGATCGCGCCCTGCGCGACCCCGGGAACCCCGGGGACGAACGCCATGTCGCCGATCACGAACACCTCGGGGTGTCCCGGCAGGGTCAGGTTCTCCTCGACGACGACCCGGCCCGCGCGGTCGAGCTCGGCCCCCGTCTGGTCGGCGAGCACCTTGCCCAGCTCGCTGCCCTTCACCCCGGCGGCCCACACCTTGCACGACGACGGGATGAACTCCTGCGTGCCGTCCGTGAGCTTGATCGTGACGCCCTCCTTGGTGAGGTCCGTGACGATGGCGTTCAGCTTCACCTCGACGCCCAGCTTCTCCAGCGCCCGCTGCGTCGCGGCCCCCAGCTCGGGGCCGAACGGCGGAAGGACCTGCGGCGCCCCGTCGATCAGGACGACGCGGGCGGTCGACGGATCGAAGGTGCGGAACTCGTTGCGCAGCGTGGACGTCGCCAACTCGCGGATCTGCCCCGCCATCTCGACGCCCGTCGGGCCGGCCCCGACGACGACGAAGGTGAGCCTGCGCCGCTGCGCCTCCCTGTCCTCGGTGAACTCGGCGACCTCGAAGGCCTTCAGGATGCGGGCGCGGAGCTCGAGGGCGTCGTCGATAGACTTCATCCCCGGCGCGAACGTGGCGAAGTGGTCGTTGCCGAAGTACGACTGCCCGGCGCCCGCGGCCACGATCAGCGTGTCGTAGGGCGTCTCCCGGTACTGGTTGTGGAACCGCCACTTCACCACGCGGTTCTTGACGTCGATGTCGTCGACGAGGCCGAGCAGCACCCTCGCGTTGCGCTGGTTGCGCAGGATCTCGCGCGTCGGCGGGGCGATCTCGCCCTCCGAGAGCACCCCGGTCGCCACCTGGTAGAGCAGCGGCTGGAACAGGTGGTGGGTGGTCTTGGCGATCAGTGTGACCTCGACGTCCGCGCGGCTCAGCGCCTTCGCGGCGAACAGGCCGCCGAAGCCGGATCCGATGATGACGACGCGATGCTTGGCCATGCTTTCCCCAATCTCCTTGTCTGAGGTAACCCTAAGCTCCTGCGGCGAGTTCCCTGTCGCCGTGTCCGCGCCGAAGGGGCCGGGGGGCGAACGGTAACCTGAACCGATCCGACGAGAGGGACGCCCGTGAACATGCGGCCGTGGTGGTGGGTGGCGGCCGGGCTGCTCGGCGCGCTGTTCGTCCTCGTCGGCCTCAATCTCGACCTGTTCGGGCTCCTGGAGCGCCCGGCGGCGGGGTGGGTGGTCGCCTTCACGCTGCCCGGCTACGCGCTGCTGCTCCTGGCCTGGTGGCGGCTCGGCCCCGGCTGGGAGCGCCCGCGGCTGACCGCGGCCCTGTGGGGGCTCCCGCTGTTCCTCGCGTTGCCGATGCACTCGCGGGACGCCTACGCCTACGCCGCCGCGGGCTGGCACGCGGCCCGGGGCGTCGACCCCTACCGCGTGCCGCTCGGCGAGGCCGGCCAGCCGGGGCTGCTCGTCGGCGCGCACTGGACGGGGACGACGTCGGTCTACCCGTCGCTGCAACTCGACGTCTTCGCGGTCCTCTCGCGCCTGACCGGCGGCGACCTGTTCTGGACGACGGTGGCGCTGCGGCTGCCGTCCGTGGCCGCGCTCGCGATCCTCGCCCTCGTGCTGCCCGCGCTGGCCCGGAGGATGGGTGTCGACGAGCGCTGGGCCCTGTGGGCGGGCTGGGTGAACCCGGTCCTGCTCGTCCAGTGGATCGGCGGCGCGCACAACGACGCGCTGATGGTGGCGCTGGCGATGGCGGCGCTGCTCGCCGCTACCGACGTCGGCTGGCGGGGCTGGCGCGGCCTGGTCGTCGGGGGAGTGCTGCTCGGGCTCGCCATGGGCATCAAGCAGTCCGCGGCGCTGTTCGGCCTGGGCCTCGTCGCCGTCGCGTGGGCGGCGCGCCTGCCGGGCTATGGACCGGTAGGCGCGCCGCCCGCCGAGGGGCGCGACGCGCGCCCGGTCGAGCCAGCGGCGACCCTCGTTCCCGGGTGGAGCGGGTGGCCCCGGCTCGCGGCTGCGGCTGTGGTGCCCGGGGCCGTCACCGTCGGGGTGTTCCTGCTCACCTCCCTCAGTTGGGGCCTCGGCTGGCGCAACCCGACGGCGGGGAGCCCCGCCGAGGCGGTCAGCCTCGCGCCGTTGTCCTGGGCCGCCGCCGGGCTGCGCGCCGCCGGGGTGGCGGGCGAGACGGTCAACGCCCTCGTCACAGCTGTTTCCGCCGTCCTGATCGTGACCGGAATTGCGTGGGTGTGGGTGCGGCTCGGTCCCCGCGGCCTTTCGACGCGCGCCGCCGCTTCGCGGGGGGCGCCGCTCGAGGAACGGGGTGATCCCCTCCCGTTCCTGGCCGCCGTGCTCGCCGTGGCCTGCGTCGCCGGTCCCGCCCTCCAGCCGTGGTACGCCACCTGGCTGATCCCCGTCGTCGCGCTGTGCGTGGTGCCGCGGCGCGCGTGGCTCGTCGGCGTCGCTGCCCTCCTCCTGCTTCCCGCGCTCCAGGACGTCCTCCCGCCCCCTCTCGCGCTGCTCGCCCTCGCACCGCTTGCGTTCGCCCTCCGCCGACCGCGTGCACAAATCTCTGCATAGGTGGAGGAACGGCTATATAGGCCTTCATCGACGCATACAGAGATTTGTGCACGGGCGAGACGGCCAGCGGATCGGCATACGGCAGGGGGACGGAGGCAAGACCGGGGTGTGATGTCGGGGCCACGGGCGCGACATAGGGTCGGGGCCATGTCGACAGAATCCTGGTCCCGCGGCGAGTGGGCCATCCAGGCGTCGGGGCTGATCAAGCGCTACGGCGGCAGGCCGGTGCTGCGGAGTCTCGAGCTCAACGTGCCGCGGGGCGGCGTCCACGGCCTGCTCGGGCCGAACGGCTCCGGCAAGACCACGACCATCCGCATCCTGCTGGGGCTGGTGCGCGCCAACTTCGGGCGCGCGCACATCCTGGGGCACGAGGTGCCGGGCGACCTGCCCGCGGTGATCGGCCAGGTGGGCGCCATCGTCGAGTCGCCCAAGTTCGCGCCCCGGATGACGGGCAGGCACAACCTCGACGTCCTCGCCGACTCCATCGGCGTCCCGCGCCGTCGCGTGACCGAGGTGCTCCTCGAGGTCGGCCTCGCCGCGGATGCCGACCGTCGCTTCGCCAGCTATTCGCTGGGCATGAAGCAGCGCCTCGCCATCGCCGCGACCCTGCTCAAGAGCCCCGAGGTGCTCATCTTCGACGAGCCGACCAACGGCCTCGACCCCGTCGGCATCCACGACATCCGCTCCACCATGCGCGCGCTCGCCGACAGCGGCCGCACGGTGCTCGTGTCGTCGCACATCCTGAGCGAGATCGAGCAGATCGCCGACTCGATGTCGATCATCGCGCAGGGCCGCACCGTCGCCGAGGGCGACATGCAGGGCTTCCTGCGCCGCGGCGAGCCGCACGTGCGCGTCGGCGTCGACCGGCCGACGGCGGCGGCCGACGTGCTCCGCATGGCGGGATGGCGCGTCGAGTCCGGCGACGGCGGGCTCCGGGTGATGAGCCGAGGCGCCGTCGAGGCCGACGCGGCGGCCGTCGCGCGCGTGCTCGGCCTCGCCGGCCTCTGGCCGCACGAGCTGACGACCGAGCGGCAGAGCCTCGAGCGGGTCTTCCTCGAACTGACCGCCGGCGGCGACCTGAACTCGACGCAGGGGCAGGTGGGCTGATGCTGGGCAACCTGCTGCGCGCGGAGTTCTCGCGCCTCCTCTACCGCCGCCGCGCCACCTACAGCCTCGTGCTGATCCTCGCGCTCGGCCTGCTCGCGCCCGCGCAGTGGATGCCGTCGACGGGCCCGTTGACCGCGCAGGACCACGCGTGGGCGCAGGAGGGCTATCAGTCGTGCCTCGAGTGGGAGGAGTTCCCCGACGCCTGTGTCTACGACCAGTTCCTGCGCGTCCCGATGGACTTCCCGGAGGTCGTCTCGTCGCTCGCCTCCAGCGTGCTGTTCCTCGGCTTCGTCGTGTTCCTGGTCGTCGTCACCTACGTGGGCTCCGACTTCTCGTCGGGCGCCCTCGGCACGCAGCTGACGTTCACCCCGCGACGCTGGGCCGTCCTGGTCTCGCGCAGCCTCGCGGCCGGCGTGCTCGGCGCGGTGCTGATGGCGGTGGGCCTGCTGGCCGCCACCGTCGAGTCCATCGTCTGGTTCATGGCGATGTTCGGCTTCGACGCGGCCACGCCCGCGATCGGCCTGCTCGGGGTCGTCGGGGCCGCCGTGGCCTACGGCGCGCTCCTCGGCGTCATCGGCGCGCTGCTGGTCTTCCTGCTGAACGGCACGGTCCTCGCGGCCGCCGCGGGCCTCCTGGCCGTGATCGCGACGGCGTGGGGCGACGCGATCATGTACGACGGCTCGACCAGCCTGTGGTTCTACCTCGGCCCCGTCTGGCAAGGGCTGGCGCTGATCCAGCCCGAGTTGGTGGGAGCCGACACCTACTCGCCCCTTCCGGTGAGCCGGCTGACCGGTGCCGCCTATCACCTGGTCGTCATCGCGGTGCTCGCCGCGCTCGCCATCCCGCTGTTCGAGCGCCGCGACATCAAGGGCTGAGCCCGTAAACTCCTCCCCATGCGTTACGTCTCCACCCGCTCGACCGCGCCCGGCAAGGGGTTCAGCGACATCCTGCTCGAGGGCCTCGCCGCCGACGGCGGGCTCTACCTCCCCGAGACGTACCCGCAGGTCTCGACAGAGACCCTCGAACAGTGGCGCGCGCTGCTGGCCGAGAAGGGTTACGCCGCGCTCGCGTTCGAGGTGGTGCGGCTGTTCGTCGACGACATCCCCGACGAAGACCTCCGCGGCATCGTCGAGCGCGCCTACGCCCCCGAGAAGTTCCTGGACCCGGCGGTCGTGCCCGTGACCCGGTTGAGCGACGGTCTGTGGCTCGCGCACCTGAGTAACGGGCCCTCGGCCGCGTTCAAGGACATGGCCATGCAGCTCCTCGGCGAGCTGTTCGCCTACGAGTTGGCGCGGCGCGGGGAGACCATCACCATCGTCGGCGCCACGTCGGGCGACACGGGATCGTCCGCGGAGTACGCCCTCCAGGGGAAGCCGGGAGTGCGTGTGTTCATGCTCTCGCCGCGCGGCCGGATGACGCCGTTCCAGCAGGCGCAGATGTTCTCCATCGACGACCCGGCCATCGTGAACCTCGCCGTCGACGGCGTGTTCGACGACTGCCAGGACCTCGTCAAGGAGCTGAACGCCGACGCGGACTTCAAGGAGCGGCACCGCGTCGGCGCCGTCAACTCGATCAACTGGGCGCGGCTGATGGCGCAGGTCGTCTACTACTTCGCGGCGTGGCTCCAGGTCTCCGACGGCGTGCCGATCAGCTTCGCCGTGCCGTCGGGCAACTTCGGCAACATCGCCGCCGGGCACATCGCCCGCAGCATGGGCCTGCCGATCCACCGGCTGATCCTCGCCACCAACGAGAACAACGTGCTCGAGGAGTTCTTCCGCACCGGCGTCTACCGCCTGCGCGGCGCCGCCGAGACGCTGGCCACCAGCTCGCCGTCGATGGACATCTCCAAGGCCTCCAACTTCGAGCGCTTCGTCTTCGACCTCCTCGGCCGCGACGCCGCCCAGGTCGCCGAGCTCTTCGGGCGGGATCTCCCGTCCGACGGCGCCTTCGACCTCAGCGCGACACCCGAGTTCGCCGCCCAGCTCGACCGGTTCGGCTTCGTCTCCGGCACGTCGACCCACGCCGACCGGATCGCGGAGATCCGACGCGTCCACGAGGCCGACGGCGTCGTCATCGACCCGCACACCGCCGACGGCGTCCACGTGGCCGCGCTGAGCGATGTCGCGGGGCCCATCGTCGTCCTGGAGACGGCGCTGCCGGTGAAGTTCGCCGAGTCGATCGTCGAGGCCATCGGCGTCGCCCCGCCCCGCCCCGAGCGCTTCGCCGGCATCGAGGATCTGCCGCGCCACGTCGTCGACATCCCGAACTCGGTCGATGCGGTTCGCGACGTCATCGAGGCAGCCCATGGCTGACCGGTACCCCGACGCAGGCCTCCGGGTCACCGCGGCCCAGCGCGACAGGGCGGCCGCGGAGTTGCGCGAGGCCGCGGCCGACGAACGGCTGAGCTTCGACGAGCTCGAGGCGCGGCTGCCGACGGTGCTCGGCGCCAAGACCCGCGGCGACCTGGTCGCGGTGCTGAGGGACCTGGTTCCCGCCGCGGAGATGGGCGCGGTCGTCGGGGCCGACGCGCCGACGGGCCACGGCATCGGCTTCGAGTGGGAACACCCGTGGGTGATCGAGACGCGATGGGACACCGTCCGCCAGATCGGCGAATGGGTGCTGCCGCCGTTCATGGAGCTGGTCTCCGGCGGCGGGACGATCATCCTGAACGCCATCCATGCGAGCGCGTTCGCCCCGGTCACCGACATCGTCCTGACGGGGAAGGGCGGCGTCCGGATCGTCGTCCCCGAGGGCTGGGGCGTCGACACCGAGGGCGTGAAGGTCGATAACGGCCAGACCGCCGGCCTGAACTCGAGCGTCCGCACCCGGCCGGAGCGCGGCATGCCTCGCCTGATCCTGCGCGGCAACTTCGCGGGCTCGGTCGTCGTCCGGCATCCGCGCTGGGCGGACCGCAGGGCGCTCACGAAGTGGGAGCGGCTCGGCCGCCCCGCGCCCGCCTTGGCCCTCCCACCGGGGCCGGTAGGCTCGGGACATGTCTGACGCGAACGTGCCCGAGAACCGGATGCGGGCAGGGGATCAGGAGCGCGACGACGTGCTCGTGGCCCTGCAGCGCGCCTACGAGGCCGGCCGCCTGGATCTCGACGAGATGCACGAGCGCCAGGATCAGGCGCTGAGGGCCAAGTTCGCCGACGAGCTCGGGCCGCTGCTCGCCGACCTCCCGGAGGGCCAGGAGCTGGCGACCAGGCCGGATGCGACGCCGACCCCCGCGCACAAGGCGCTCCCGGCGGTCGCCCCCGCGGACGCGGGGTTCAGCATGACGGTGATGTCCGGCAGGGACGTCGTCGTCGAGTCCGGCACCGAGACGCTCAGCGACTTCTCGTGGTGGGGCGGCAACAACTACGACGTCACCCGCGCCATGGGCCCTGGCCGCGTCCTCACCCTCACCCTGCACGCGGTCATGGCGGGCAGCGACATCTTCGTGCCCGCGGGCGTGCGCGTGGTCGACCAGACGATGGCTGTCATGGCGGGCAACGACATCAGCCCGGAGGCACAGGGCGACGGCTCCAACGGCACGCTCATCCTCAAGGGATTCCTCTGGTGGGCGGGCCACGACGTCAAGCGCGCCCCCGCCAAGCCCTGAGGAACCACCGCTCACTCCCCCCTCGGCCGCGGCGCGCCGGATGGCGGTAGGGAAAGCTCGCCCAACGGGGAATAACGCCCGGATGATCAGAGTTGAGTCTGATGTACTCAATCTTGAACTTGAGTGAGATTGACTCATGTGCTTAACTTGAGCCAGCCCCGCTCAAGGGATAACCCAGACATCCATCCGCAGGAGGAAACCCATGGCTCGTGCAGTAGGCATCGACCTCGGCACCACCAACTCTGTCGTCGCCGTCCTCGAGGGCGGCGAGCCCACCGTCATCCCCAACGCCGAGGGCGCGCGCACCACGCCGTCCGTCGTCGCGTTCACCCCTTCCGGCGAGGTCCTCGTCGGCGAGGTCGCCAAGCGTCAGGCCGTCACCAACGTCGACCGCACCATCCGCTCCGTCAAGCGCCACATGGGCACTGACTGGAAGGTCACCGTCGACGGCAAGGACTACCGTCCCCAGCAGATCTCCGCGTTCGTGCTGCAGAAGCTGAAGCGCGACGCCGAGGCGTACCTCGGCGAGGCGGTCACCAACGCCGTCATCACCGTTCCCGCGTACTTCTCCGACGCCGAGCGCCAGGCCACCAAGGAGGCCGGCGAGATCGCGGGCCTCACGGTGGACCGCATCATCAACGAGCCCACCGCGGCCGCGCTGGCCTACGGCCTCGACAAGTCCGAGCAGGAGCAGACCGTGCTCGTGTTCGACCTCGGCGGCGGCACGTTCGACGTCTCGCTGCTCGACATCGCCGACGGCGTGTTCGAGGTCAAGGCCACCAAGGGCGACAACCGCCTCGGCGGCGACGACTGGGACCACGTGGTCGTCGAGTGGCTGGCCACGCAGTTCAAGAACAAGCACGGCGTCGACCTGCTCAAGGACAAGATGGCCCGCCAGCGCCTCCAGGAGGCCGCCGAGCGCGCCAAGATCGAGCTGAGCTCCGCCTCGGAGACCTCGATCAACCTTCCCTACATCACCGCCTCCGCTGAGGGCCCGCTGCACCTCGACGAGAAGCTGACCCGCGCCGAGTTCCAGCGCATGACCCAGCACCTGCTCGACCGCTGCCGCGCGCCGTTCAACGCGGTCATCTCCGACGCCAAGACCTCGGTCAACAAGATCGACACGGTCCTGCTCGTCGGCGGCTCGACCCGCATGCCCGCCGTCGCGGAGCTCGTCAAGGAGCTGACCGGCGGCAAGGAGCCCAACAAGGGCGTCAACCCGGACGAGGTCGTCGCCCTCGGCGCCTCGCTCCAGGCCGGCGTGCTCAAGGGCGAGGTCAAGGACGTGCTGCTCCTCGACGTCACCCCGCTCAGCCTCGGCATCGAGACCAAGGGCGGCGTGATGACCAAGATCATCGAGCGCAACACCACCATCCCGACCAAGCGCTCCGAGGTGTTCACCACGGCCGAGGACAACCAGCCCTCCGTGATGATCCAGGTGTACCAGGGCGAGCGCGAGTTCGCCCGCGACAACAAGTCGCTCGGCAACTTCGAGCTGACCGGCATCCTGCCCGCGCCCCGCTCCGTCCCGCAGATCGAGGTGACCTTCGACATCGACGCCAACGGCATCGTGCACGTCGCCGCGAAGGACCTCGCCACGGGCAAGGAGCAGTCGATGACCGTGACCGGCGGCTCCGCCCTCGGCAAGGAGGACATCGACAAGATGGTCAAGGACGCCGAGGCGCACGCCGAGGAGGACCGCAAGCGCCGCGAGGCCGTCGACATGCGCAACGAGGGCGACGCCCTGGTGTTCCGCACGGAGAAGCTGCTCGCCGAGCACGCCGAGACCATCGGCGAGGACGTCAAGGCCCCCGTCGTCGAGGCGACCGAGGCGCTGAAGGAGGCCCTGAAGGGCGAGGACAACGACGCGGTCAAGGCCGCCATCGACGACCTCAACACCAAGGCCGCCTCCATGGGCCAGGCCATCTACGCCGCGGCCCAGGCCAAGGCGCAGGAGTCGGCCCCGGCGGAGGACGCCGACGCCGCCGGTGACGACGACGTCGTCGAGGCGGAGATCGTCGACGAGGAGAAGGACGACAAGTGACCGATTCGCAGTTCGATCAGAACGGCGAGGCTCTGGGCGAGGGTGCCACCGCGGCACCCTCGCCCGAGGGCGTTTCGCCCGAGGTGACGGCCGAGGAGGCCGCCGTCGTCGACCGAGAGGCGGAGCTGGAGGCGCTGGTCGCCGAGCGCACCGCCGACCTGCAGCGCCTACAGGCCGAGTACGTCAACTACAAGAAGCGCGTGGACCGCGACCGCGACCTGGCCCGCCAGGCCGGCGTCGAGCGGGTGCTCACGGACTTCCTTCCCGTTCTCGACTCCATCGCGCTCGCCAAGCAGCACGACGACGTCGCCGGCGGGTTCAAGCTGGTGGCCGACGAGCTCGAGAAGGTGACCACCCGTCACGGGCTCGTCGCCTTCGGCGAGGTCGGCGACGCCTTCGACCCGGTGCGTCACGACGCGCTGATGGCCGTTCCCATGGACGAGCCGGTCGAGGTCGTCACCGTCTCGCAGGTCATGCAGCAGGGCTACGAGCTGGGCGGCCGCGTGATCCGGCCCGCCCGGGTCGCGGTGGCGAACCCCTGAGGCGGTACCGCTGGTTGAGCCGACGGGCGAGCGCTAGCGAGCCGTCGTGTCGAAACCAAGAAACCGGAGTTAAGGAGATGAGCGAGAAGTGAGTCAGAAGGACTGGGTCGAGAAGGACTACTACAAGGTTCTCGGCGTCTCCAAGAACGCGTCCGCGGACGAGATCAAGAAGGCGTTCCGAAAGATCGCCCGGGAGAACCACCCGGATCAGAACCCCGATGACAAGAAGGCCGAGGCGCGCTTCAAGGAGGCGTCGGAGGCCAACGCGGTGCTCAGCGACCCCGAGAAGCGCAAGGAGTACGACGAGACCCGGAGCCTCTTCGGCGGCGGGTTCCCGTTCGGCCGTCCCGGCGGCCAGCGCCACGGCGCACAGCCGGGCGGGTTCGATGACCTGTTCCGCGGCGCCCAAGGCGGCGGCGCGGGGCAGAACCTCGGCGACATCTTCGGCGGGCTGTTCGGCGGCGGCGCGGCGACGCGTCGCGCCTCCGGCCGCGGCCCCCGTCGGGGCGCCAACATCGAGGGCGAGGCGAGCATCTCGTTCGAGCAGGCGGTCGAGGGAACGACGATCACGCTGCGGACGGTCTCCGACCAGCCGTGCGCGGCGTGCCGGGGGACCGGCGCGAAGGCGGGAACGCTGCCGCGCGTCTGCCCCACCTGCGAGGGCTCGGGCATGCGCTCGACCCAGTCGGGCGGCGTCTTCCAGCTCAGCGAGCCGTGCGAGGACTGCCTCGGCCGCGGCCTCATCGTCGACGACCCCTGCCCCGACTGCGGCGGCTCGGGCCGCGGAAAGTCCGCGAAGACGATGCAGGTCCGCATCCCCGCGGGTGTCGAGGACGGGCAGCGCATCCGGCTGAAGGGCAAGGGCGCGCCCGGCGAGAACGGCGGCGAGCCCGGCGACCTGTACGTCACCGTGCACGTCGCCGCGCACAAGCTGTTCGGGCGGAGCGGGTCGAACCTGACCCTCGACGTCCCGGTCACGTTCGCGGAGGCCTCCCTCGGCGCGGAGATCGAGATCCCGACGCTGCAGGGCCCCCGCGTCCGGCTGCGGATCCCGGCGGGCACCCCGAACGGGCGCACGATGCGCGTCCGCGGCAAGGGTGCGAAGAAGAAGGACGGCTCCGCGGGGGACCTGCTGGTCACCATCAAGGTCGCGGTGCCGGACTCGTTGA
>RRZU010768207.1_pt1 | contig 15210 bp, 16 predicted proteins | sample 2165561 | NCBI WGS metagenome assembly RRZU01 (sample SAMN10456909, study PRJNA506462) | wastewater metagenome | isolation source: wastewater sludge | place: USA: Moscow, Idaho
CCCAGCTGAGTTGAGGTTTACCCGGTTGTTTATCCCAGGCCTCTTTATCAACCGGCTTTGTGTCTGTTAGCTCGGTATAATCGCCCGTTAGTATGTTTCTGGTTTCTTGCCCGTTGGTGACCAGACAGATAACAACCGCAAAATGCAATAGAGCGAGAATTGGGGTAAATGGTTGATAATATGCGTTATACGCAGAAGATCGCAACAGGTTGCTAAGTGGTAAAAATGCAGTTTTTAGTGGTTTTCCGAAGTAGTTACGTTACGATTGTGTTAGCAGTTTTTCGGAATGCAATATGGCGCAATTCAAAACAGCTAATTGTTTGATATTAAGATTGCTATTCGCCATCCTGCGTATATCTTGATAGCGTTCTCCTACTCGTGATAAAGTAATTTTGTGACGTAAAAATCACAGTAAAATTCAGTATTATGAGCGAAGAACTAAAAGTTAGTTTTTATCTCCGACACAAAGAGATAAAAAAGGATGGAACCGTTCCAATTATGGGGCGCATCTCCATCGGCAAACAGATGGCACAATTTAGTGCAAAATTAAGTGTTCCTATATCCCTATGGGATATTAAGGCAGCAAGGGCATTAGGAAAAAGCAAGGTTGCCACTGACCTAAACCGTGCTTTAGATAAGATTGTGGTATCTATTCATGCGAGCCACGAAGAGTTAATTGAGCGAAAAGGTACAGCCACCCCGAAAGAGGTTGCAGTAGCCTTTCAAGGTATGGCATCTGGGCAAGAATCCCTGCTCGGCTATTGTGATAAATTACACAAAATGATGCTTCAGCGTGTTGGTGTCAACCTAAAAGCAAAGAGTTGTGACCAATATCGTATCGCCTTTAAATACTTGAAGGAGTTTCTAAAAGCAAAATACAATCTTAAAGACATTTCATTTGGTGCACTAGATTACTCTTTCATTGAGAAATTCGACCACTACCTACGTGTAGAGCGAAAGTTCAAACCCAATAGCGTTGTCAGTATAATCGGCAAAATTAAGCTGATGGTTAAATCTGCAATTACTGATGATGTAATTGTCTTTGATCCTTTTATATCATTCCGCAGTGAGGGCGAAGAGTCAAAGCCTAAGACCCTAACACGTCAGGAACTTGAACTGATTATGACTACACCTCTTGATATTCCGAGCAGGTATTTGGTTCGAGACCTATTTTTATTCTCTGCTTTCACTGGCATCTCTTTCAGTGATATTCGCAATCTGAAATATAGCGACCTTGCAACAAATGTTGATGGGACGGTATGGATTCACTCTAAACGTATCAAAACAGGCATTGAGTTTCACGTCCCTCTATTAGACCTGCCTATAAAATTGATTGACAAATATAGGGGCTCAACCGATGGCGAACACGTATTCAGAATGTTGAGTAATGTAAAGACCAATCTACACCTAAAAAAGATAGCACAAATGTGCGGTATAGATAAATGTCTGTGCTTTCATACGGCCCGACATTGCTACGCCAGTGTTGTCACTCTGTCTCAAGGCATTCCGATGGAAACCGTGAGTAGAATGCTGGGGCATAGCACGGTAAAATCCACTCGTATCTATGCTCAAATATCATACGAGAAAGTGGATAGTGATATGAAGCGACTCGCCAAAAACATCAACGGAAAGTATCATTTAGCAAACTTATAATATGGAAAAAGTAAAGTATAACACTTTTGCTGTGATGTTTTATATCAACAAAGGACGAATTAAGAAAAATGGCACCACCACTGTTATGGGGCGTATATCTGTTAGTGGTGAGATGGTTCAGTTCTCCACAAAGATAGAGGTTAATCCTACTCTCTGGGATGCTAAAAGATATCGTCTTAAAGGACGAGAGCGTGAATCAATGGAAATCAACAACCAATTACAGGAGCTAACAGATGCCATTGCTGGCTACCACAAAGATTATATTAAGCAGCAAGGATATGTAACGGCAGAGCTTCTTAAAAACAGTGTTTGTAATATCGGACAGAAAACCAATATGTTGCTTGAACTCTTTAGGGAGCATAATGAGCAATACAAACAGATGGTTGGGGTTAATAGAGAGGAGAAAAGCTTTCTGATGTACCACTACGCCATTAACCATATCACTGATTTTGTAAAAGCTCAATATAATGTAGAGGATATAGAGCTAATCAAATTGAATCTAAGATTTTTAGAGGACCTGATGCTCTTTTTAAGAGGTGAAAAGAGATTGTCAATAAATACTGCTAATGGAGTTGCCATTTCTCTAAAACGAGTTATTAAACGTGCAATAAATCAAGGTACGCTCCGTAAAGATCCATTTTTAGGATACAAGTTTGAGGTTGTACCACCAGAATGTCGCCACCAAATAGAAGATGATTTGCACAAGCTAATGACAACAGAGATTAAATCCAAAGCCTTGTGTTTTAGCCGTGATATGTTTATCTTCTCCACGTTTACAGGCACTTCGTTTTCGGATGTTGTAAAATTGACGGATAAAAATATAGGCATTAACAATAAAGGGGATAAATACCTCTCTTTCAAACGGCAGAAGACGGGTACAGAGTGTTATGTTCCTCTGCTGGAAATTCCTTTGAAGATTATTGAAAAATATCGGAGTGAGCGCAAAAGCGATAGATTATTCAATATGACTACGTGGTCTACAATGTATGAGAATCTGGGTAAGATGCAAAAATTATGCGGCCTAAAAGAGCCTATTTCGTACCACCAAAGCCGCCATAATTTTGGAACATTGATTACTCTGCTCAATGATGTGCCTATTGAGACTGTCGCCAAGATGATGGGACACAAGGATCTAAAAACCACCGAAATCTACGCTCGCATGAGCAACAAGAAGGTTGGCGATGACATGAAACGAATAGCGGGGAGCTGTAAAAGGAAGTTTAAGGTTTTTGAAGATAAGGATATGCCGATAGTGGCTGAGTATAACTATTTTGAATTTAGAGATAGATATGAAAAGAAGTATTGTAACAATTAGCGATAATGACACGGTAAGCGTGCCTGCAAATGTACAGATGCGTGATTTTGAGATTGCCGAATTGTTCGAGGTAATGATCCCGACAATACGTTCCAACATACGTGCGATTTTAAAAACCAATATTGTAATGGCTGACTGCACCAACGGTGCAACGTTGGTTGGTTGCAATGTTGTGCCGGACTATCACGGGCTGGATATGGTTGTGGCTCTTGCTTTTTGGATTCAATCGGCACAAGCCGAGGTCTTTCGCAGATGGATAATGCGAAAGATGATGCAGGGCAATACCCAACCAATTTACATTGGGATCAATGAGATGAAAGCGAAAGATAATTTTTGCAATTAATCATATCGGCCACCCTTGCAACTATGGCGAAGGGAAGATTTCGTTTCAGAAAATTCAAGCCCACGCCCTAAAGGGTTGAGCAAAGCTCAAGGCTTGCATATTCTGCCCCAAAATCCAAAGAATGCCATAGCAGCAAGGGCGACCGATATGACGGATAAAAACTTAAAACAAAAGCGATGAACGGTAGATTTTTCAATCTCGGTTCATCGCTTTTCTTTTTTTAATGTTGCAGCTTCAAGCTCCCTCTAATCTGGATAAAACTTACTGCCATGCCTTTAGGTAGTGCTTTTCGAGGAATTTTTGAATATCCGATTCTCGATACAGGACTTTGCCCTTTCTCTCAAATTGGATGTAATCAATCTTACCACTACTTCGCCACTCTTGGGTGGTTCGGTCACTGATTTTAAGCCTTTCTGTCAGCTCGACATCTGAAACATAATACTCACCGCCAAATCGTGGAGCATAGCTATCGGATAGCTTGTCCAATGCCTCCGTCATACGGTCAACAGTGGAGAGAAACCTTGTTACTCTCTCGCTCTTTTGTGTAATAATCTCCGACATCGTTACTCTGCTTTTTTAAGTAGATTTATAACATCGTCGGGGCGATACATTATCACGTTGCCGATTTTAGAGAAGCCAATCTTACCGCTGTCACGGTAGTTCTGCAACTGCCGTTTCTTGATGTTTAGCAAAAAGCATACATCCGTAGCATCCAACCACTCCTTCATTCTTTTGTCGCCGGCATTGCTGCATAGCTGCTCCACCTTTTGGGCAAGAGCCTCAAAACGTGCCATCATCAATTCAAAGGCACCCTCCTCAATATTTAAAATAGTCATTGTTTTAGTGATTTAATCGTTAATAATTTATCGAGTTAAACCACCACTAAAAATCCAAAGTCGTCATTTGCCAAACGGTATCCCTCCGCTTGACACGACTTCGAGGGCAAATGTAGGAAATCTTTTTTGATAATAGCAAATCCGGTACGCCTACGGGTTCTTATTCGCTAAATTGCACCATTTTGCTAACTCAACCGACTGGACTATCCGCACTTTCAGTGTTTGCTCTGCTAACTCCACAAATTCACTCGACTCACAAAGTCATTCCGCAATATAGCGCAAACTAAACCGACCATGACAAGGCTGCCAAGTGCAGTTTACGGCTATATAGTGAAGAGTTATCCGATTCACCTAAGTTGCTTGTATATCGAAAATTAACGCTATTACTTTGCTCTAAAAATCGTGTCGAGCGAGTGAACTCGGCATAGCAAAATAGTATTCATTTAACAAGTTAAAATTATGTCAGACCATTTAGAGCAATTCATCACCCAGTCAAAGAACGGAGACTTGCCAAAAGAGAAAAACCAATCCCTCGCAAGTGAGCAAACCGAACCGATTGAACGAACTGGGCAGAGTGTACCCACTCCACCAATTTCCCCCATTACACAGAGTGACTCCACCAAACGCAGCTCCCCCAAGCAGCGCAAGGCATCCATGGATGAGTATCGACAAACCTACCTCACTACGCCCAAGATAGTGGATAGGCAAACCATCTTTATCAGCCGAACGCTACGTGATGAAGTCGATGTACTCGTCAGACGGTTAGGAGACCGCAAACTGAGCGTATCGGGCTTTGTAGAAAATCTTGTCAAGGCACACCTGAACGACTATGCTAACGAACTCGAACAATGGAAACGAATGTAGCACAGTAATTTATTGAAGATTGATAGGTTCGCCTTTCGGGCGAACTCTATATCTTGATTTAGAGATATAGGCAAGGTGTGTTTTCCGCTGCGGAAAACCTTTTGCGCAACGCAAAAGCCTCGGTCGAGAACGCTCGACACCGAATTAGTTACACACTCCAAAGTCGTATGTAAAATGAATAGAATAAAGAATAAAATGGGTGGCAGACCACCCAAAAACGACCCTGCCACGAATCGCATAAGCGTTAATTTGAGCGATGTTGAGTATGCCGATTTTCTCACATTGTACGAGAAATCGGGAGTCCATAGCAAGGCATCGTTCATCAAAGCCCGGATATTTAACGAGAGTTTTCGGGTGGTAAAAATTGATGGCTCGCTGCTTGAATACACGCAATTACTATCCTCTCTTTACAACCAATACCGATCCGTCGGGGTCAATTACAACCAAACGGTTTCTACTCTAAAGAGCAAATTCGAGGAGCGAAAAGCGCTGGCGATGCTCTATAAATTGGAACAGCAGACCGCAGAATTGGTTCTTGTTAGCCGACAAATTTTAGCATTATCACAAGAATTCAGAAGACTATGGTTGCAAAAATCAGCGTCAGCGGATCACTCGCAGGGGCGATAAATTACAACATGAACAAGCTCAAAGTCGACACCGCCACGATTCTTCTAACCAACAAAATCCTCTGTCCGGAGCTAAACGAGGCGTTTCGGGCAAGCGATATGATGAAAGATTTTGAGCTCTTTATGCCCCAGCGATACCGCACCGAAAACCCCGTTTTCCACGTATCACTTAACCCGCATCCCGATGATAAACTATCAGATGTGGAGCTTTCGCTGGTGGCTGAGGAGTATATGAAACGTATGGGATATGGTGCGCAACCATACGTTGTTTTCAAACATCATGACATCAGCAGGCATCATTTGCATATCGTTTCGGTGCGTGTTAATGCACAAGGAAAGAAGATAAACGACAAGTTCGAGAGGCGAAGAAGCAAAGATATTACTCGCTCGTTGGAGCAAAAATATGGACTTCACACGGCAGAAAAGGTGTCAAAAAAGCGAAAACCGGAGCTGAAAATGGTGGATGTTCATAGCGGAAATGTGAAAGAACAGGTTGAAAATGTTGTTCGGGAGGTGATCGGTAAATACCATTTTCTTACTTTCAATGAGTATAAAGCGGTGCTAACCAAGTTCAATATTGCAGCCGAAGAGGTGAAAGGTTCGCACTATGGCAACTCTTATAGCGGCATCGTTTACTCTGCAACCGACAACGACGACAGCAAAGTTGGCAACCCATTTTCGGCAACCACGCTTGGTAAATTTGCAGGCAGCGAAGCATTGGAGCGTAAGTACCAAGCCTCCAAAGAGCACCTGGAAAAGAGCCGTCCGGGGACTCCACTAAAGAGAGCCATCGACCAAGCTTTCGCAGGAGCAACCACCAAGGAGCAACTCCAGCGCAACCTATTCCAAAGTGGCATCGGCGTAGTTTACCGAGAGAACGCAGCAGGTCGCCTCTACGGTGTTACTTTCATCGATCACAACACAGGCGTAGTACTCAACGGCTCACGCTTAGGTAAAGAATACGCAGCAAACGCAATCGTGGATAGACTTGAGAACCCTCATCAATATGAGCATCTAAGAAGCACTCCGCAATCTCACGGTTCCACCATCAAAGATAACACTCAACCACATCTAACGCAAGAGAGGTTGCCAGTATCTGACCATTCAGCGACCTCCGATTTGATTGGTGGCGGTTTAGGGCTATTCGACCTACCTATTACCCCTCATGGCACTGACCACGAGGAGGATGAGTTCCGCCGAAGAATGCAACGCAAAAAGAAGAAAGGGAGGCGAATGTAGTTAAGATATATGTGTATAATCATCTAGTAATTAGAATTATTCGTAGGCTATTTGTACAAATGCACGGTTCTTTCATTTAAACCTTAACTTATACATATAATCTCCTGTTCCTCTTCTATTTAAGGACTTGCTTAGGTATAAAGTTTCGATCTGTACCAATTAAAAATAAGTGGATAAGCAATAGTTTAAGATACAATCTATCAGGAATATTGAATTTTTCATACGTAAATTAAGTTGTGCTCCCCACTGTCAGGGAGCGTTATAAAACATTTGTTGATAAATTATTTTGAGTTCAGACAAAAGAAAGAACAGCACTTGTCGGTTTGGCAAATGCATGCTGGCTATCGGCATTTTTATGTAAAAACAGCTAAGGATTTAAAATTTCATACACGTGCTCTTGGCGTCACAGTCTTTGCCGCTTAGCTGTTGAAGTCAGTTTCATACTCGGATTCTTTGCTATCCGTAAATAGCGGGTTCCAGTAAAAATCGACCTTAAATTATTCCGTCAAGCGGATTCGGGGATTTTTTCTTTCACCACAAGGTTAACATCATACCCCAGATTCTCCAACTCCTTTTTCAGGTAAGCTTTACGCTTCTTTTCTACCCCCTTGTTGACATGCTCGGCTCCCAGTTCCTTATAATCCTGTCCATCCTTCAAGATATGATAAACCGACTTCAGGATCGAATGTCCTACAGCAATTAATGCTCTTTTCTTGCCTCTGCGGGCTGCTAGTCTATGGTATCTTGCCGAATAAAAAGTATTTTTGGTACGGGTAGCCGCCCAGGCAGCTTCTGTGATTACAGATTTGACCTGTTTATTGCCGTGGGTTATGCGTCCGCTTTTTTTTTACCCGCGCTTTCATTGTTACCCGGACACATGCCCACCCAGGAAGCCAAATGTTTTTCCGTGGGAAAAGTGCTCATGTCCAAACCAATCTCAGACACAAGGTCTTCAACGGTCTTTGTGCTTAAACCCGGAATCTTTTTGAGCAATTCCAGTACATTCTCGTAAACGGAAAGCATCTTCTTGATACGTTCATTCAACTTCATTACAATCTGCTCCGTTTGCTCAATGTCCTGACGGATAATACCAAGCATATAGATGTGATGTTCTTCCACCAAACCGTTACAAGACTCATACAAATCCTCTTTGGATGCACTTAGCTTACCGTGATAAACCTGTTCGATGTCAGCCATGGTGATGGACTTACCTGCACAAATCATATCAATCAATTTGGTAGCTGTAACTCCGCTGGTGTCGCAAAGAACACTGGATAGTTTGATGTTACAATCTTCAAGAATACGCATGGTACGATTCTTTTCGGAGAAAATGTGCTGTATAAGCTTGGTGCGATACCGGGTCAAGTCGCGAAGTTCACGCTGCTCACGAGCAGGAATATAACTCGGCTTTAATAAACCGGCAAGTAAAAGCTTGCAAATCCAAGCACTGTCAGCCTTGTCGGTCTTATGACCCGGAACATACTTAATGTGACGGGCATTCACTATCCAGACAGTCAAACCGGAAGGGTCTAAAACGTTATAAACAGGCTTCCAATAAACACCCGTACTCTCCATGGCAACATGGGTAATCTCATTTGCCAATAACCAATCTTTCAATGCTGTCAAAGAACTCGTGAAAGTGTTGAACTCGCGGGTCTCCTTACGAATACCCTCACCGTTAATTGTCGCTACCACCACTTTCTTGTGGATGTCAATACCGCAACCACGCGATACGAAGCTGGGAAATGTTACTGTATTCATGGCTATCTTCATTAGTTACCAAACAAAGGTAGCTATAACCCACAATTTACATCACCTCTGGCGACAAGTTTCTTGTCATGGATGTTTCATACTTTTTTAAATGAAAGAGCTGTGGTACAAATGTGAAATTATTAGCTAAAAATTTTCAAAGTCGTTTTTTTATATATATTTGCTGCCAAGATGTTGAATGATTCATTTTCGATTGTTGTAACAATTAACGAAAATAATATTTGACACTTTAATGTCAAACTTCAAATTATTGATGATTATGAAAAATTTATCTTTAAAAGAAATGAGAAAAGTAGCGGTAATGTTTGTGCTTTTTGTTAGCGTTGCTATTGCATCGATGAGTGCGATTTCTGAAAAACAAAGTGCTGCGCAGCAGGTTGCTGTTGGTTGTGGATATGTGGCAGGAGAAACTGAAGGTGGAGCTTCCGGAGCGTGGAATACAGCTGCGGAAACTTTGGGAGCAACGGCTGCCGGTATGGCGATAAATGGAGCATATCATGCTTATGCAACTACAACAAATCCTGTAGGTTGGGGATATTGGGCTGTTACCGCTTGTGTCGGTTTATAATATTTGTATCATGCATATTTTATTAGAGTCCTTTATTATGCATAATAGATATAGTATAGGTATTATTACTAAAATAATACTTCTGCTGTTACTTTCTTTGTTAATAACTATCGATACCCGAGTTTTGGAAAGTACGGTATTACTCCTCTTTATTCTATTTGCATTTTTGTCCAGCCCAAGAAGCATTGTAATGGACGATGTTGGAATCAGGTATAATTTAGGATGGAAAGAACAATGGAGAGACATTCGCTCTTTTGAAGTTGAGAATAATAACATTACTTTGTTACTATCAAATGACAGAAATAGAATGATTAAAAACATTTCGCCTGATGATTTAACTAAAGTAGTACAATTCATTTCGTCGAAAGTAAAACTTTAGCGAAACGGATATTAGCTGTTTTTAAACATCAGTTATTTCTTAATTATATTACAGCAAGAGAGGGAATACCTTGTATTTAAGGGATGTTTTTCCAGAAAAATAACAAGGAAAGTGACAATCACGAAATTTGAGGTTGTCACTCTCTTTTTGTTGATTTATACAAATTTAGAATGAAAGTATCGCTTAAATATTTTGGAGTAGCATTTTTAATCTGGGTTGTTGGGGCTATGGCAGGAGTTGTATTGAGCACTTCTAATGCTGATGGTTCTTTTAATACGGATCATGGCATAGAACAAGATATAGTCAAGGCTTTGTCTTCAGATAATAATGTCAAAGCCTTTATATTAATTGCTTCAAATAATTTGAAAGTTGCAGCAATTAATATTATTGGCGGGGTTCTATTTGGTATACCAATAGTATTATCGATGCTATTCAATGGATTCGCCTTCGGCTCAACATACAGTCAACTCTATTCTGCTGGATTTTCTCTTGATTTTATGGCAAAATACACTCTGCCCCATAGTTTTGAGCTAGTTGCGATATGGTGGTCAGCAATGATTGGTTTTATGATAGCCCGAAAACTGATTTTAATAATACGCAAACACCAAATGCCAACTATAAATGAATACAAACTGCTGATAATTAATATATTGACAGTGTGCTGTGTGATCGTTTTGGCTGCATTTGTAGAGGTGTTTATTACTGTTAATCTCTAAATAAACGAAATATATGAGACTGTTTTTAGAAAAATTTTCTTCTCAAAATTACTTAATTCCGATATTGCTTGTCGGAATATATGGTTCATCAATGTTGCTTTTTCAAATGGAGTTAATGTCTCTTAATACAGAATTGTCTTTATCAATATATTCGTCCTTAAGAAATACCATATTGTCTGTTTCATATTCGGTTGCGTTCATAATGGGATATGTTATATGGTTGTTGTTAGGCGTAGTGTTTAGTTTCTCCGCAATTATCTTTGGTGCAGTATCCTTCAACTTATCTAAAACGCTTAAAATAAGCTCTATATCATTTGCTTTTAGTGCTATCATCATCATTGCGTCTATTTTTATGTATGGCAAAAACAATGTAGCTGAAATGATTAACGCCACAAATATTTCTGCTATTGTTTTATATTTGATTTACATTGGAGTAATTAAATTTTCATGCTCCATTGATTGGATTAAAGCATTATTAGCTATAACTACTCCGCTTTTATTGATAGTAGCGCTAACTTATCTATTTAGAGTATTGTTATAAATCCGCTCACTTACGATGGAACTACTCCGCGAGATATTTTACTCCATTAAGCACAATCAAGTTCGGGCTATCTTGTCAGGGTTTGGTGTTTCATGGGGTATATTTATTCTTGTAATTCTGTTGGGTGCAGGTAATGGCTTTGAGAATGCGGTAATGAATATGTTCAGCATATTTGCACAGAAGAGTATTTATGTGTATGGAGGGAGTACAGCAAAGAAATATGGCAATTTAAATGAAGGTCGGATTATAAAGTTTGATAGTGATTACATTGATAGATTGGGAAAACGATTCGATGAAATAGATGCGATATCTGCAGAAATTTCGGGTTATTACACGATACAGAGCAATCAAAAAAGTGGAAATTATCGCATATTGGGAGTGGATGCTGATTATATGCGAATAAAGATATTGACGGTTAACAGTAGCGGACGTAATATAAATAGTTCCGATATAATCAACAGTAGAAATATCGCTATTGTGGGGAAGAATGTCGTAAACACATTGTCTTCGAACAATATAGAATTAGAGAATAATTGGATTGATATTAACGGAGTATCATATAAAGTGGTTGGAGTGTTGAAGAACGATAATATCTTTGGTGCCTCTGAGATTAACTCTGTATATATTCCAATTACATCATATTTCAAAGAGTTAAGTAACGATAGAGAATTCCCCTCGTTTTGCCTCTCTTTGAAAGGCGATACTGATAGTAAAATATTTGAAAATAGTCTCAGGAGTTATATCGCAAATAAATCTGAATTTTCGGAAGATGATACTCAGGCACTATATATTGCCAATTTCGAAACCCAAACCTCTTCATTTGAAAGTCTGTTCAAGGGGGTGAAAATTTTCATTTGGGCTATTGGAATTTGTTTTTTAATCAGTGGGATAGTCGGCATTGGAAATATCATGTTTGTGGCAGTTAAAGAACGTACTAATGAGATAGGAATTCGTTTGGCGGTGGGCGCAATGCCCCGATCAATAATGAATTTGGTACTATTAGAGTCTATTATAGTTACATCAGTTTCTGGGGTTATAGGCTTATTGATGGGTAAGTTTGCCCTACTTTTCATTGATTGGCTGCTATCAATATCTTCAAATAATGTTTTGTTGGAGAAGACAATTTTAGAGCTTCCAGTGGCTGTCGCCTCACTAATTATTCTGGTAATATCAGGTGTTATAGCAGGTATGATTCCGGCTGTTAATGCGTCTCGAGTAGAGCCTGTTGATGCAATAAGATACGAAAATAGAAATTAATATGAAAGCATTCAATATAATCGCCATTCTTTTGTTCGTTTCCGTGATTGGATTCATTGCTTACCGAATAACTTCTTCGCAAGAGGAGATATACCGAACTGCATTACCGCAGAAACGAGACATTTCAGAAGTAATACATATCTCAGGTAACGTATATCCATTAAAAGAGATAGAGGTTAAATCTCAATTGTCTGGAATTTTAGAAGAGCTATATGTGAAAATTGGAGATAAGGTAACCTTGCAAACGCCTATTGCATCAATTCGTTTAGTTCCGAATATTTCAGAAATAGAACGTTTAGAGAGCAGTGTAAATAGTGCCCAGATCGAATATGATGCAAGGTTAGTCGAATACAGTCGTGCGAAACGTCTGTATGAATCGAATACTATTTCTGCATCGGAAATGGAAGCTGTCGATAAGAATTTTATGCAGATTAAAGAGCAGTTAAGTTCAGCTAAAAATCAATTAGACATCGTTAAGAAGGGTGAAATTAGGTCAAAAAACATATCAAACCTAGTTGTCTCAAGTACAACAGGAACAATTATAGATATTCCCATTGAGACAGGCTCTTCGGTTATCGAACGCAATAACTACAATCCGGGTACAACCTTGGCGATTATAGCTCAGATGGATAGATTTAAATTCACGGCATATATTGCAGAGCATCACTTGCAGCATATAGAGATGGGTGATACCATATCCCTGACTTTTAATGCTTATGATAATATTTCCACCGACGCCGTAGTCACTCAAATATCGGCAAAAGGGAGTTCCGTAAACGGTATAATGAAGTATTTACTAAATGCTGAATTTGATATAACAGATAACATGCCGACCCTTCGTTCCGGTTATTCCGCCTCTGCGGAGATAGTTATTGCTAGAAAGAATAATCGGCTATCCATAGAGGAGAAATACATAAAATACAGCAAGGATTCAATATATGTGAATGTTTTAGACACACTGACAGGTAAAGCTATGCTTAGAGTTATTGAGTCAGGTATTTCGGATGGAACTTTTACTGAAATTATCAGTGGTATTTCCGATAATGAACAGGTAATTATTGATTAGAGTCTAATGATTGAATTGCAGAATATACATAAATCATACATCACTCAGTATACTAGTCTACATGTACTCCGAGGTATTAACCTCTCTATTGAAAATGGGGAGATGATCTCAATTATGGGTGCTTCCGGCTCCGGTAAGTCCACACTTTTGAATGTTCTTGGTTTATTAGACAGATTTGATGAAGGAAAATATTGTATTGATGGCATTTCAACTAATGGATTGACAATGCAGCAAAGAGCATATTACAGAAATAAATTGCTGGGATTCGTTTTTCAATCTTCGAATTTGATAGCATATAAGAATCTTGTTGAAAATGTTGCTCTGCCTCTTTATTATAGAGGAATTAGCCGTAAACAAAGGAATATATTAGCAATTGAGCAGTTAGATATGCTGGGGTTGAAAGATTGGGCTACGCACTTCCCAAATGAGCTATCAGGAGGTCAGAAGCAACGTGTGGCAATCGCAAGAGCATTGATTGCAAAACCCTCTTTGATACTTGCCGATGAACCTACGGGTCAACTTGATTCGTCCACTGCTATTGAGGTGATAAATCTTTTGAAAGAGATCAATAAAAAGGGTACAACAATGATTATTGTTACACATGAAATTGGGATAGCGCAGCAAACAAACCGTATTATTAAAATCACTGATGGTCAGATTGAATAAAAAAAATATGAACTTACTTAAACCATTAGCCATATTTACTTTTGTATTTCTGTTTTATCAGAATATATCGGCTCAACAAAGAGTTTGGACTTTGCGAGAGTGTATAGATTTTGCAATGGATAACAATGTATCTATCAAACAGGGTAATTTAGGTCTTGAAGCAACTAAAATAGTTTCTCAGCAGGCGAAACTTAGTTATATCCCCGATGGCGGGATTCAATCAGGATATCAATTAAGTATGGGGCGCTCTTTGGATCCGACAACCTATAATTTCATCGAAAACACCTATGTTAATTCAACTAACATAAGTGCAAATATTGGAACCACAATTTTTGACGGATTTAGAAAATACTATACAGTAAAGCGGTCATTATCCGAAATTAAAGTATCTGAAATAGAGGTAGAAGTATTAAAAAACAACATATCCCTAAGCATTACAAGATTTTACTACAATATTCTGCTGAATAAAGAGGTAATCGCCTCGATAGAGAATCAAATCAACATATCCAACGCCAGTATTGCCAAAATGAGCCGTTTGGTGGAAGAAGGAGCAGCACCTGACGAACAACTGCAGAACCTATTAATGCAGCAGCAAAATGAGATATACTCACTGACAGAATCCAAAGGAATGCTTCAGGCTTCGATAGTTGATTTATGTTCTTTACTCAATATCGACAATACTGACGGTTTTGATATAATACAAGATGATGACACAGACATGTATTTGGAAAACTCAATAGAAAACATCATTAATTCGGCAATGACACTACCACAAATTGAGGTGGTAAATCAGAAACTTCTATCTGCCAAGTATGCAATAAAAATAGCTAAGTCAGATCTATATCCGTCTTTATCTTTTAATTCGTCTTATTCAAGTTCTTACTCGAGTACTCGCCGACAAGTTGCTTTTGACGAGAATGGGACTCCGATTATTGTCGATGGAGCCATTGCTTATAAAAATTATCCATTTATAAATCAGATATACGATAACAGAACGGCAATCTTTGGGTTTAATTTGAATATCCCGATTTTGAGTGCGTTTCATGTAAAAAAGAAAATCCAACTATCACGTAACAACTTTAAACAATTACAATACGAGGTTCAAAATGTGGAAAAGAATGTCAAAGATGAAGTCCGCAAACTCTATATTGATGTTCAAACGGCAAAAGAAAAGTATAGTACCTCAATGGCTGCGGTAGACCATGGGACGAAAATTGTGTCATATGCAGAGAATAAGTTAAACAATGGATTAACAACCATAACAGATTACATAATTGCCAAGAACAATATTCTAATATCTGAGGCGCAGTTAAGTAGAGCTAAGTACGAGTATTTGTTAAAGCTCAAAATTCTTAAATTTTACTATACTCA
>RRZU012817396.1_pt1 | contig 15210 bp, 28 predicted proteins | sample 2165561 | NCBI WGS metagenome assembly RRZU01 (sample SAMN10456909, study PRJNA506462) | wastewater metagenome | isolation source: wastewater sludge | place: USA: Moscow, Idaho
ACCGACAACGGGCACGAGCCCTACCGCGTCGAACATCGGCCGCAGGTCGTATATCACCACCCTGCACCGCCCGTTTACTACGCTCCGCCCACGCGCGTTGCCACACCGGTCTATTACGTTACGACCTATCGCGGCGCACGTCAGCCCCACCATCATCACGAGCGTTGGCGCCGAGCCGAAGGACACTGGCACGGCTATCGTTGAACGAGCACAACCGCGCGGCTTATCGCCACAGGCGGTGAGTACGGTCGCCGTCCTTAGTCCGAGCCGGCCCAATCGATAATGGGCCGCCACTGTTCGATGTCTTTCTCGACACGCGATCCGGGAAAATCAAATAGCGTCATCCCGTTGGCCGCAACCTGGACATAGAGTTGCGTATCGCGGAGATATGTCAGCACAGGCAGATCGTAGGCGCTTAGAAACCGCTCAAGCTCGGCGGCGGAGCGTGTTCGCGCGTCGACCCGCATTCCGACAATTGCGACCTGGATTCGCTCTTTCCGGATCGCTTTTTCCGCTAACAGCAACTCAAGAAATTGCCGTGTCGCAGCGATGTCAAAGAACGACGGCTGCACTGGCACGATTACGCGCGAAACGGCCTTCAGAACACGTTCGAGCGCTCTCCCATGCAAACCAGCCGGGGAATCGAGAACTGCGTACGAAGTCCCGCGCGGGGGTCGGGCCGGCGAGTCCTTTTCGATGTTCCAGGTGCGAATCGGGGGCAACTCGGGCGGACGGGCCTGTAACCAGGTGCGTGCCGATAATTGACGATCGGTGTCTCCAAGCATCACCTGATGCCCGCAGCGCGCGTAGAAGCCGGCCAGGTTCGTCGCGAGCGTCGTCTTGCCCGAGCCGCCCTTGGGGTTTGCCACCAGAAAAGACTTCATCGTGCCTCCGTCTCGGCTTCAATCCTTCAGCCGCACAGCCGCCTCACCACAACACAGATCGCGCTCGCCTTCTCGGCAGACAAGCCGGTTCCTGGGGATCGCCACAGGCATACGCACGGCGCCCTCCGGTCCCGCCCACCATCTGCGACGTGGCAGCAAAGGTCGCGAAGCGCGTAAACCAGCGCCCGGACGCCTACCCAGACCCGACCAACATCCGCAGCGGGCCGCGGGGAGCCACCGCCGATCGGAATAAGAAAAAGGCCGCCTAGCATGCACTAAGCGGCCCTCAACTTTACGACTCGACGTGACAGCCCTACGCTGCGACGGGCAACGCCTCTTCTTCTGGCTGATCCAGCAACTGAACCAGTGCCATCGGCGCGTTATCACCGTCACGGAAGCCGCACTTGAGAATTCGCAGATAACCGCCGTTACGGCTCGCATAGCGCGGACCAAGTACGTCGAACAGTTTGACCACAATCTCACGGTCGCGCAGGCGATCGAACGCCAAACGACGGTTTGCCAAACTTGGCTTCTTGCCAAGCGTGATGAGCGGCTCGACGACGCGACGCAGTTCCTTTGCCTTCGGCAAGGTGGTCTTGATCGTTTCGTGGCGCAGGACAGATACTGCCATGTTGCGCAGCATCGCCAAGCGGTGAGCACTAGTGCGGTTGAGCTTACGCAGACCTAAACGGTGACGCATATCATTTCCTTCCTATTCTTGTCCGAGAGGGCTACTTGTCGAGACCAGCCGGTGGCCAGTTCTCAAGCTTCATGCCCAGTGTCAGGCCCCTAGCTGCCAACACTTCCTTGATTTCATTCAGCGACTTTCTGCCCAGGTTAGGGGTCTTGAGCAGTTCGTTCTCCGTGCGCTGGATCAGGTCGCCGATATAGTAGATATTCTCGGCCTTGAGGCAATTCGCCGAACGGACCGTGAGTTCAAGGTCGTCGACCGGGCGCAGCAGCAAGGGGTCAACCTGGACCGTCTTATGGTGCTCGACCGGCAGCGCCGTGCCCTCGAGATCCGCAAACACCGACAGTTGCTCCATCAGAATCCGCGCAGCGGTGCGAATCGATTCCTCCGGCTCAATAACGCCGTTTGTTTCGATTTCCATCACCAACTTGTCAAGGTCGGTTCTCTGCTCAACTCGCGCGCTTTCGACGAAATAACTCACGCGGCGAACCGGGCTGAACGAGGCGTCAAGCACCAGATTTCCTATAGTCTTGCCACTTTCTCCGTCCGATCGGACATTACCCGGAACGTAGCCTCGGCCCTTCTCAACCTTCAACTCCATCGACAACTTGCCGCCGGCCGAAACATGCGCAATCACATGATCAGGATTCACGATCTCGACGTCGTGCGACACGGTGATATCGCCAGCGCGCACCACGCCCTCGCCATCTTTGGTGAGATGGAGCGTTGCCTCTTCCCGATTATGAAGTTTGAAGACGACGCCTTTCAAATTCAGCAGGATGTCGACAACGTCCTCCTGAACACCATCGATCGTGGAGTACTCATGGAGTACGCCATCGATACTGACCTCGGTCGGGGCGAAACCTGGCATCGACGACAGCAGAATCCTGCGCAGCGCATTCCCTAGCGTATGCCCATAGCCACGCTCGAACGGCTCCATAACCACCCGTGCGTGCACTGGAGACAAACTCTGTACATCAATAATGCGCGGTTTCAATAATCCACTACTATGCATATCCTGTCCTTTGCCTGATTCTGTCAAGCCGCGCAGCACTTACTTCGAGTACAACTCGACGACGAGGCTTTCATTGATCGTCGACGACAGTTCACTACGCTCCGGACGCGCTTTATAAACGCCTTTGGCTTCCTTGGTATCGACTTGGACCCACTCCGGGAACCCGCGCGACTCAGCTGCGGCCAGCGCAGCCTTGACGCGCAGGTGATTCTTCGCCTTTTCTGCGATTTCGAGCACGTCACCGGGGCGGACCTGGTACGACGGAATATTCACGCGCCGGCCGTTAACCAAAACGCAATTGTGGCGAACCACTTGGCGCGATTCGGAACGCGAGGCCGCGAAACCCATGCGGTACGTGACCGTATCCAGACGCGATTCGAGCAACTGCAGCAGGTTTTCGCCGGTCACGCCCTTCCGGCGATCGGCTTCCTTGTACACTTTACGGAACTGCCCTTCGAGCACACCGTAGATGCGGCGAATTTTCTGCTTTTCGCGCAGGTGAACGCCATAGTCCGACAAACGTTGCCCTGACTTCTGGCCATGCTGACCGGGAGCGTATGACCGGCGCTCAATTGCGCACTTGTCCGTAAAACACTTTTCGCCCTTGAGGAAGAGCTTCTCCCCCTCACGGCGGCACTGACGGCACTTGGGATCGAGATTGCGAGCCACTGTACTTTCTCCTTAAATCCGGCGCTTCTTCGGCGGACGGCAACCATTATGGGGGATCGGCGTCACGTCCGTGATCGCCGTGATCTTCATGCCAAGCGCGTTAAGCGCACGCACCGAAGACTCGCGCCCGGGGCCGGGCCCCTTGATGCGGACTTCGAGATTCTTCACTCCGCATTCAACAGCGACTTTACCGGCTGCTTCGGCGGCCACCTGTGCCGCGAACGGCGTACTCTTACGCGACCCCTTAAAACCGGCGCCGCCAGAAGTCGCCCACGACAGGGCGTTGCCCTGGCGATCCGTGATCGTAATGATCGTGTTATTAAACGAAGCGTGAATATGCGCAATGCCTTCCGCGACGTTCTTCTTGACTTTTTTGCGAACTTTCGTTGCAGTCTTTGCCATGATGATCAGATCCTCTTATTTCTTACCGGCGATGGCCTTGCGCGGGCCTTTACGCGTGCGCGCATTCGTGCGCGTACGCTGACCACGACACGGCAGTCCCTTGCGATGGCGAAGGCCGCGATAACACCCCAGATCCATCAGGCGCTTGATGCTCATCGTCACTTCGCGACGCAAATCGCCTTCGACCGTGAACTTGCCGACCTGCTCACGCAGACGGTCCATCTCCGCTTCTGTAAGATCCTTCATCTTCGTCGTACGCGCGATGCTCGATGCATCACAAATAAGACGTGCTCGACTGCGTCCAATACCGTAGATCGCGGTCAACGCGATCTCGGCATGTTGGTGGTTGGGAATATTTACCCCTGCGATGCGGGCCATCGAATCACCCCGAATAAACTAAACTTAAATTGTACCGAACCGGCAACAACTCGAACCGAGTCGCTCCGATCAACCTTGGCGCTGCTTGTGGCGCGGATCCGAACAGATCACGCGCACAATGCCGTGGCGCCGAATAATCTTGCAGTTGCGGCAGATGCGCTTTACAGATGCCAGCACTTTCATGGTTTGCTCCTAAAATCACGGCATCCGGCGCAGCCAGCCTTTTGCCAAAAACACAACTACGTAGAGATTCTGAATTCTTACTTCGCCCGGAAGACGATTCTCGCCCGGCTCAGGTCATACGGCGTGAGTTGAACCGTCACCTTGTCGCCGGGAAGGATGCGAATATAGTGCATACGCATCTTTCCTGAAATGAAGCCGAGGACGACATGCCCATTTTCAAGCTTTACCCGAAACGTCGCGTTTGGGAGGTTTTCGAGAACCTCCCCTTGCATTTCAATGAGATCTTCTTTCGCCATCCTTATTTCGCCGTGTAGCCAGAGCCTTTGAAATTTGCCTTCTTAAGCAGCCCCTCGTACTGATGCGACATCGCGTAGGCTTGAACTTGGGTCATAAAATCCATGGTGACGACCACGATGATCAACAACGATGTACCGCCAAAGTAGAACGGGACGTTCCACTTCAAAATCAGGAACTCCGGTAACAGACAAACGATGGTGATGTAGGCAGCACCCACCAGGGTCAGGCGCATCAAAATCTTGTCGATATAGCGTGCCGTCTGATCTCCCGGTCGAATCCCTGGGACGAATGCACCACTCTTCTTCAGGTTGTCGGCCGTTTCTTTCGAATTAAACACGAGCGCGGTATAAAAAAAGCAAAAGAACACTATCGCCGCCGCGTACAACATGACGTAGATTGGCTGACCGGGCGAAACCGCACCGGCGAAGTCTTTCAGCCAACGCATCGAATCGCTGGAGCCGAACCAGCCCGCGATCGTCGCCGGGAACAGGATGATCGACGAGGCGAAAATCGGCGGTATAACCCCCGCCATGTTCAGCTTGAGCGGCAGATGCGAACTCTGCCCACCGTAAATCTTGTTTCCGACCTGGCGCTTCGCGTAATTCACCAGAATCTTCCGCTGACCTCGTTCGACGAACACGACGAACGCGGTAACCAACCCAACCAGCAGGGTAATAAACAACGCTGACACGGGATGCATAGCGCCGGTACGCACCAACTCGAGCAAGCCGGCAATCGCTTTGGGCAAACCGGCAGCGATCCCCGAAAAGATGATTATCGAGATACCATTACCCAACCCACGTTCGGTAATCTGCTCGCCGAGCCACATCAAGAACATCGTCCCGGTCAGCAGCGTAACCACCGTCACCAACCTGAAAACCAGACCTGGGTGCGGCACCAAACCCGGTTGCGCTTCAACAGCGACCGCGATTCCCACCCCCTGAAAAAGCGCGAGGATCACAGTACCGTAGCGGGTGTACTGTGTAATCTTTCTGCGCCCGGCTTCCCCCTCCTTCTTTAAGGCCTCAAGCTGCGGGCTCGCATGCGTCATCAATTGCAGGATGATGGAGGATGAAATGTACGGCATGATCCCCAAGGCGAAAATCGAAAAACGCATCAGCGCGCCGCCTGAGAACATGTTGAACATTCCCAGAATTCCGCCCTGCTGACGACTAAAAAGTTCGCTCAGGGCAGCAGGATCGATTCCGGGCACCGGAATGTGCGAACCGATCCGATACACAACTAACGCGCCGAGCAGGAAGAACAAACGCCTCTTCAGGTCGCCGTACTTACCGCTCTTACCGACTGAACTTTGATTAGCCGCCAAAAAACACCCCGGTTAAAACGATTACTCGACAACGGAGCCGCCAGCGGCTTCGATAGCCGCTTTCGCACCGCGCGTAGCGCTCACCCCCTTGAGGGTGACCTTCCGTGCTATCTCGCCAGAAAGTACGACCTTCGCGGACAGCGAATGTTGAGAAATGAGGTTCGCTTGCATCAGCGTGAGCAGATCGATCTCGTCGACGGGCAACGCAGAAATTTCCGAGAGACGGACTTCGGCGCTACGCCCCTTCGCCAACGAGACGAATCCACGCTTCGGCAACCGGCGCTGAAGCGGCATTTGACCGCCTTCGAAACCAACCTTGTGAAAGCCACCGGCGCGCGACTTCTGCCCCTTATGGCCACGACCAGCGGTCTTGCCAAGACCGGAACCGATACCACGACCAACGCGGCGTTTCGAATGCTTCGCGCCCTCAGCGGGCTGAATCGTATTCAGTTTCATATCAACCCTCGCACTTAACAAGGTACGCGACCTTGTTGATCATGCCGCGAACCGCCGGCGTATCTTCCAGCACGGAGACACTGTTCAATCGCCGAAGCCCAAGACCCTTTACAGTCGCTCTATGAGACTGTTTCGTCCCAATGACGCTTTTGACTAGCGTGACCTTAACCGTCTTCTCTGCCATGTCTTACCCCAAGATTTCTTCGACTGTCTTGCCGCGTTTTGCTGCAATATCCGCGGGCGTGTTCATTGCTTGCAGACCATTGATCGTCGCGCGCACGATATTGTACGGATTAGTCGAGCCGTGCGCCTTTGCAACGACGTTCGTCATCCCCATCACGTCAAACACAGCCCGCATTGCGCCACCAGCAATGACGCCCGTACCTTCGGGCGCCGGTTGCATCATGACCGTGGAAGCGCCATGGCGTCCAACAACGGTGTGGTGCAGAGTGCCACTTTTTAGGCGAACCTTCACCATCTTCCGCCGCGCTTCCTCCATCGCTTTCTGCACGGCAACCGGCACTTCACGCGACTTGCCCTTTCCCATACCAATACGTCCGTCGCCATCCCCCACCACGGTCAAAGCGGCGAACCCGAGGATACGACCACCCTTAACGACCTTCGTGACCCGGTTGATCGAGATCATCTTCTCGCGCATGCCGTCATCAGGCTTTTCGGCTTGCTGCGACTTTCTGCTTTGCGGTTTTGCCATTACTTACTCCGATCCAATATTCGAGCGCTCAGAACTTGAGCCCAGCCTCACGCGCAGCCTCGGCCAACACCTTGACCCGTCCGTGGTACTGAAAACCGCTCCGGTCGAACGCAACTTGGGCGACACCAGCTTTAATAGCGCGCTCCGCGATCAACTTCCCAATAACGGTGGCAGCATTCTTGTTCCCCCCGTTAGCCAGTTCTTTACGCAACGCCGGCTCAAGCGACGAAGCCGCTGCGATAACCTTGGACCCACATGGCGAACACACCTGCGCATAAATGTGCAAGTTCGTACGATGAACTGATAGCCGTACGGCGTTCAACTCAGCAATCTTAAGCCGCGTTTTCCGAGCTCTGCGCAACCGCGCTTCGTTCTTGTTAATCATCTATGCACCCTTACTTCTTCTTGGTTTCTTTGAGGACGATCACTTCGTCGGAATACCGGACGCCCTTGCCTTTGTACGGCTCTGGCTTGCGATAGGCACGTATCTCGGCAGCAACTTGCCCGACCTGTTGCTTATCAACGCCCTTGATAATGATTTCGGTTTGCGTCGGCGTTTCGCACTTGATACCTTGTGGCATCTTGTGCGCGACAGGGTGTGAGAAGCCAAGCATCAAGTTCAGCACATCACCCTGAACCTGCGCGCGATAACCAACTCCGACCAGCGCAAGCTTGCGCTCGAAACCCTTGCTAACGCCGGCAACCATGTTCGCGACAATCGCGCGAACCGTACCGGACAAAGCGCCCGCGTTCTCGACGCCTTCAACAGCTTTGCAGACAAGGGTGTTCTCAACCTTCTCGACCGTCACCGCAGCACTAGCCGGGAACGACATGGCGCCAAGAGGCCCCGTGATCGAGACATTACCGCCTCCAAGGACGACCTCTACGCCCTGCGGGAGAACGATGGGATTTTTAGCTACACGCGACATAGTTTCCCCTTATTACGCCACGACGCAAAGCACTTCACCGCCAGTGTTGCTGGCACGCGCCTTACGATCAGTCATTACGCCTTTAGGGGTTGACACTATCGCAACACCCAACCCATTCATAACCTTCGGTATCGCGCCAACACCTCGGTAAATCCGCAGTCCTGGCTTTGAGACGCGGTCGATTCGCTCAATAACCGGTTGGCCAGCGTAATACTTGAGGACAACTTCGAGGACCGCCTTACCGTCCAAGGTCGCCACGGAAAAGTCTTCGATATAGCCCTCGTCCTTCAACACTTTGGATATCGCCACCTTCACCTTTGACGACGGCATCACAACAGAAGCCTTGCTAGCCATCTGCGCGTTGCGAATGCGGGTCAGCATGTCGCTGATCGGATCGCTCATACTCATCTCGTTGCCTCCTGCTTACCAGCTAGCCTTAGTCATACCCGGAACTTCTCCGCGCATGACAAAATCACGCAGCTTGCTGCGCCCCAACCCGAACTTGCGAAAAACGCCACGGGGCCGCCCGGTCAGCTTGCACCGGTTGCGCAGCCGGACTGGACTTGAGTTTCGCGGCAACGCCTGAATCTCCAAGCGTGCAGCAAAACGCTCCTCTTCCGTACGAGCTTGGTCATTAACAACAGCAAACAGACTCTCACGCTTTGCAGCGAACTTCTCAACCAATTTACGACGCTTCTCGTCGCGGTTAATCAATGCACGTTTCGCCATTATTGATTGCCTCAATTCTTGAACGGAAATTTGAACGCACCAAGAAGCGCCCTAGCTTCTTCGTCGGTCTTTGCGGTCGTCGTCACACTGATATTCATGCCGCGCAAAGCATCGATCTTGTCGTACTCGATTTCCGGAAAGATGATCTGCTCTTTGACGCCCATATTGTAATTACCGCGCCCATCGAAGCCCTTGCCGGATACACCGCGGAAGTCGCGCACTCGCGGCAAAGCGACGGTAACCAGACGATCAAGGAACTCGAACATACGCGGACCACGCAGAGTCACCATACAACCGATCGGGTAGCCGTCCCTGATCTTGAAACCGGCGATCGATTTACGCGACTTCGTAACAACCGGCTTTTGACCCGCGATCTTTGTCATGTCCGAAACCGCGTGCTCCAAAACCTTTTTGTCCGCAACAGCCTCGCCAACGCCCATGTTCAGCGTAATCTTCGTGATACGCGGAACTTCCATCACGGACTTGTAGCCGAATTTCTTCGTCAACTCACCAACGACGGTACTCTTATAAAAGTCAAACAAACGCGCCATGATCACCCCTTACGCCCCAACCGCCTCGCCATTCGATCTGAAGATGCGAACTTTCGCACCATCAGCCGAAACCTTGAACCCAACGCGATCAGCGCGCTGAGTTGCCGGATTAAACAAGGCCACATTCGAAACATGGAGCGGCGCACTTTTCTCCACAACACCGCCGACCACACCCTTAACCGGATTGGGCTTCACGTGCTTCTTGACGCGATTCACTCCTTCAACAACAACAAACCCGTCGACACACGAAACAACCGAACCGCGCTTACCTTTGTCCTTGCCGGCAAGAACAATGACCTCATCACCTTTACGAATCTTATTCATCGCCCTACCTCACAGAACCTCAGGCGCCAACGAGACGATCTTCATGAAACGATCACCACGCAACTCGCGCGTAACCGGCCCGAAGATACGAGTCCCGATCGGCTCGAGTTTGTTGTTCAACAACACGGCAGCGTTACCATCGAAACGAACGAGCGAGCCATCCGGGCGACGAACGCCTTTCGCGGTGCGAACCACAACGGCGTTATAAACGTCACCCTTCTTGACACGCCCACGCGGAGCCGCATCTTTGATGCTCACTTTGATAATGTCACCAACACTTGCGTATCTACGCTTGGACCCGCCAAGCACCTTGATACACATAACCGAACGCGCACCCGTATTATCGGCGACGTCCAACACCGTCTGCATTTGAATCATTTATTCACTCCAACTTAACCCGCCGCGGCGGTCAGTCTTGGAACCCGTAAGGGAAAGACCGCCTGCCGTTCGACGCCAGGCGAAAAAGAGCCGGAATTATATACTAATCAACGGCAATTGCAACGACTAGATAGCGACCGCACGCTCAAGAAGGCGGCTCACCGACCAAGTTTTCGTCTTCGAAAGCGGGCGCCCTTCCTGGATCTCAACCAAGTCCCCGGCCTTCGCCTCGTTGTTGGCGTTGTGAGCATGATACTTGCGCGACCGAACGATAATCTTGTCGTACATTGGATGCTTGACCCGGCGTTCAACCAAGACGGTCACCGTCTTTTCCATCTTGTCACTCACGACACGCCCGACAAGCGTGCGCTTACTCATCGTATCATTCATTGCTTCACCACCTTTTCACGAAGAAGCGTTCTTACTCGTGCGATATCACGCCGGACCTTGCCGATCTGACTCACGTTAGCGAGTTGCTGCGTAGCCATCTGCATCCTCAAACCGAACTGCGCCTTCAGCAGATCGAGAAGCTCCTTGTTCAACTCGTCGACGCTCTTGCTTCTTAGTTCACTCGTCTTCATCTCAACCCACCATCCGAGTCACAAACGTGGTTGGAATAGGCAACTTCGCCGCAGCCAGTGCGAACGCCTCGCGCGCCAAGGCCTCACCAACGCCATCCATTTCGTAAAGCACTTTGCCAGGCTGAATCTCAGCGACGTAGTACTCAGGATTACCCTTTCCGTTACCCATACGAACTTCCGCGGGCTTCTTCGAAATAGGCTTGTCCGGGAAAATCCGAATCCAAATTCTGCCACCGCGCTTGATGTGCCGGGTCATTGCCCGACGCGCCGCCTCGATTTGCCGAGCGGTCAACCGGCCACGACCCGTCGCTTTCAGCCCGAAATCTCCGAAACTCACTTTGGCACCACGAGTCGCCAATCCGGTGTTGCGACCTTTCTGTTCCTTGCGGTACTTTCTTCTAGTTGGCTGCAGCATCGCTCGCCCCTGCCTTTCTCACTCGTTTTGCCGTACCCTTAACGTCACCCGCGCCGGCGTCAGCAGTCTTAGCCCTTGTCTTGTCAGCGTCTCCAAGCACAGGCTTTGCCAAACGGCGCGGCTTCTTTGCAACATCGTCGGCCGAGCTGGCATCGACCGCCGGGCTACCTTGCTCGTTGCGATTAAGCACTTCGCCCTTGAAAACCCACACCTTGACACCAATCAACCCATACGTCGTCAGCGCTTCGGAGGTAGCGTAGTCGATATCGGCACGCATCGTGTGAAGCGGCACGCGGCCCTCGCGATACCATTCGCGCCGCGCGATTTCCGCACCGTTGAGACGACCCGAGCTCATGATCTTGATGCCCTGCGCTCCGAGGCGCATCGCGTTTTGCATTGCTCGCTTCATAGCCCGACGGAACATGATGCGTTTCTCGAGCTGCTGGGTAATCGAGTCAGCGATCAGTTGTGCGTCAAGTTCAGGCTTGCGAATCTCCTCGATCGAGACATGAACCGGCACGCCCATGATCTTCTGGAGCGCCGCGCGCAGATGGTCGATCTCCTCGCCCTTTTTCCCAATAACAACGCCCGGTCGCGCCGAAAATACGGTAACCCGTGCATTCTTCGCCGGCCGCTCGATCAACACGCGCCCAACCGACGCATGCTTGAGTTTGGTTTTTAGATAGGCACGCACCTGCACATCTTCGTTCAACATGCCAGCGAAATTCTTGCTGTTCGCGTACCAGCGCGATGCCCAATCACGCGTTACTGCAAGCCGAAAACCAGTCGGATGAATCTTTTGTCCCATTGCTCTTCCTTAGTTCCCGACCGTCAGAAAAATGTGGCAAGTCGGCTTGACGATCCGATTACCACGCCCTTTTGCGCGCGCTGTAAAGCGCTTGAGCACCATGCCTTTTTCGACATAAATCGTCTTGACCTTCAATTCGTCGATGTCTGCACCGTCGTTATGCTCGGCATTAGCGATAGCCGACTCAAGCACCTTCTTAATGATGCCAGCCCCCTTCTTGGGGCTGAAAGTCAGGATGTTTAGCGCCTTATCAACCGGCAATCCGCGAATTTGATCGGCGACCAATCGCCCTTTTTGGTCCGAAAGCCGGACACCACGCAAGCTAGCACGAGTTTCCATGTTCATTCCCTTTACTTCTTCGCCTTCTTGCCGGCGGTATGACCTTTAAATGTCCGGGTCAGCGAAAACTCGCCAAGCTTGTGCCCTACCATGTTCTCAGTCACGTACACGGGAATGTGCTGCTTCCCGTTATGAACAGCGATCGTGAGGCCAACAAAGTCCGGCAATACCGTAGAACGACGCGACCACGTCTTAATCGGCCGCTTGTCGCTAGTTGCTCTAACGGCTTCAACCTTCTTGATAAGATGGGCGTCGACGAACGGGCCCTTTTTTACAGAACGTCCCATAGCTATCTATCCCCTATCGTTTGTGGCGACGCTGCACGATCATGCTGTTCGTGCGCTTATTGCTGCGAGTCCGGAACCCCTTGGTCTTGACACCCCACGGTGTAACCGGATGCATACCAGCGGCAGTACGCCCTTCACCCCCACCGTGAGGGTGGTCAACTGGGTTCATCACCACACCACGAACGGTCGGACGCACACCGCGCCAGCGCATCGCACCAGCCTTACCGATCGACCGGAGGCTATGCTCCTCGTTTCCGACCTCACCAATCGTCGCCCGACACTCGACATGAACACGCCGAATTTCGCCGGAACGCAGACGCAACTGCGCATAAACACCTTCGCGCGCAAGCAACTGGGCGGAAGTACCGGCTGACCGCGCCAATTGAGCACCCTTGCCAGGAATCATTTCAACGCAATGAATAGTCGTTCCGACCGGAATATTCCGGATTGGCAGCGTATTACCTACCTTAATCGGGGCCTCGGCACCGCTAACGACCTCCTGCCCGACCGCGAGACCACGCGGGGCGATCACGTACCGACGCTCGCCGTCCGCGTAGAGAACAAGCGCGATATTGGCCGTCCGATTCGGATCGTATTCAAGCCGTTCAACTTTGCCGACAACCCCGTCCTTGTTCCGCTTGAAATCGACAACGCGGTAGTGCTGTTTGTGACCACCACCTTGATGACGAGTCGTCACATGTCCGTTGTTGTTCCGCCCGGCTTTCTTGGACTGCGCTTCGACAAGACCGGCAAACGGAGCGCCTTTGTGCAAACCCGGCGTCACAACCTTGACGACCGCACGCCTTCCCGGAGAAGTCGGTTTTACTTTGATGAGCGCCATTATGCAGCCCCTCCATCAACGAAATTGATCTCCTGACCAGGCTTCAGGCACACAAAGGCCTTTTTCCAATCGCTTCGACGCCCGACGCTACGGCCAGACCGCTTCGATTTACCCTTCACGTTGGCAATCTGAACCGACGCTACCGAAACTTTGAACAACATCTCGACGGCCGCCTTGACTTCGACCTTGGTTGCACTTGGGACGACACGAAAGACCACCTGTTCGTTCTTGTCCGCAATGAACGTCGCTTTCTCAGAGATTTGCGGCGCCAAGAGCACCTGCATTAAACGTTGCTGATTCATCCCAGAATCTCCTCAAACTTGGCGAGGGCACCCTTCGTCATGACAACCCTCGGGAATCGAATCAGCGAAACAGGATCCGCTTCATTGACTTCCACCACCAGCACGCTAGGAACGTTGCGCGACGCGAGGAAGAGATTCTCTTCCAACTGATCGGTAATCACCAACGCCGACTCGCAACCAAGCGCCTTCATCTTCTGCACGAACAACTTCGTCTTCGGCGCCTCCAACTCAAGCGCGTCCACGATAGCCAAGCGATCTTCGCGCACCAACTGCGACATGATCGACGCCATACCGGCGCGATACATCTTTTTGTTCAATTTATGGCTAAAGTTCTCGTCTGGCGAGTTCGGAAAGATCCGGCCGCCGCCGCGCCACAACGGAGAGGAAGACATACCCGCACGGGCGCGCCCGGTACCCTTTTGCCGGAACGGCTTTGCCGTCGTGTGTCGAACCTGCTCACGATCCTTCTGCGCACGATTTCCGCTGCGCGCATTTGCCTGGTAAGCAACAACCACCTGATGAATGAGCGCTTCGTTGTACTCGCGCCCGAACAACACATCGGACGCCTCCAACTTTCCAACCTCAACACCCTTGCTATCGACCAATTTAAGTTCCATTACGCCCCCGCCTTGACAGCCGGACGAACAACCAGGTTCGAGCCTTTCGAACCGGGGACTGCGCCCTTGACCAGCAACAACTGTCGCTCGACATCGACACGAACGACCTGCAAATTCTGTTGCGTGCGCAATGCATCACCCAGATGACCCGCCATTCGCTTCCCTGGGAACACACGCCCCGGGTCTTGGTTCATACCGATAGAACCCGGCGCGTTGTGCGAAACGGAGTTACCGTGAGTCGCACGCTGGGAACTAAAATGGTGCCGCTTGATACCACCCTGGAAACCCTTGCCAACGGTGCGGCCGGTCACATCAACCGCCTGCCCGACGGAAAAGAGAGTGACGCTCAACTGGTCACCGGCCTTTATTTCGCCAAGCTGCGCGACATCGACCGGAAATTCCTTCACGACACTCCCAGCCTCCACACCAGCTTTCGCCAGATGACCCGCCATAGCTTTGCTCACGCGCGAGGGACGGCGAATCCCATAAACCACCTGAACGGCGGCATAGCCATCAATCTCTGGCGTTTTGATTTGCGCGACACGATTATTCGACACATCCAGCACGGTCACAGGAATCGACACACCGTCGTCCGTGAAAATGCGTGTCATGCCGACCTTGCGCCCTACAAGGCCTAGACTCATGATTATTCTCCTCTAGTCGGCTGCGATTGGCCGACAAGCGATACAAAAACAGGCCACTACGTCAACGAAGCGACCCAGAAAAAGGGCAAGATTATGCCCCAATAGGCTGACTACTGCAACTTAATTTCGACATCCACACCAGCCGCCAAATCGAGCTTCATCAGCGCGTCGACGGTTTTGTCGGTCGGATCGATGATATCCATCAATCTCTGATGGGTGCGGATCTCGAACTGATCGCGCGAAGTCTTATTTACGTGGGGCGAACGCAGCACATCGAATCGCTGGATACGCGTCGGTAGCGGGACCGGTCCGCGAACAACGGCGCCGGTCCGTTTTGCAGTTTCGACGATTTCGAGAGCCGACTGGTCGATCAGGCGATAATCGAAAGCCTTCAGGCGAATACGGATTTTCTGATTTTGCATATAGCATTCCAAAGAGCGTCGAGGCCCCC
>RRZU010420297.1_pt1 | contig 15209 bp, 20 predicted proteins | sample 2165561 | NCBI WGS metagenome assembly RRZU01 (sample SAMN10456909, study PRJNA506462) | wastewater metagenome | isolation source: wastewater sludge | place: USA: Moscow, Idaho
AAAAAACTAATAACGATGATAAAATTAATGATAGAGTAGAAGAAGTTAAAGAAGTAACTAACACAGATGCAGACTCTTTAATATTTAATCCAATAATAGACGCAACTGCACAAGAAGTAACAGGAGAAGAACCAGTTCCTGCTGCAGAAGGTTTTAAAGATTTGCTTAAAAAGACACTTAACATAAAAGACGATGTAACTGTATCATATAATATATCTACAGTAGTAATTAAAAAAGTAGTTAAAGATTTAGCTGATACTCCAGAAGAAAGAGTAGAGCAATTATCTAAAATATATGAAGACTTAGCTAATGATATTCGCAAAAGAAATAAAGGTGCTAAAGCATTACTAAGTTTATCAACAGCTTTATACGCTGTAGCTACTGGAATTAGTGCTATAATGGGTATTGGACAGTTAAAAAGTAAAGATGCCGCTACTGCATCAAAAGGAGCTGACAATGCAGTTTATGCTGTTATGGGTGGTTTAATGACTTTTGGTCTTTTACAAATAGGTAAAATAAGTAACGAAATATATGATGAAGCTGAAATTACTATAACTAATGCAACATTAGGTTTCACTGGAATAAGTTCTGACTATATAGGTTCATTGAAAAAATTAAGAGAATCAATGATGAATGTTGGTAAAGAGATTAATAAAGGTGTTGTAGTATTAAATAAAGCTCCTAAATTAACTGAAGCTGATTTTACTATGTTAGGTATATTAGATAAAGGATTAAATAAAATTAAATCTGATATAGAATTATTAGATAAAGATATAGCAGCAATAGAAGCTAAACTTGCAAAAGAAAAAAATCCTACTGCACAAGGTGAAGGAATTAAAGATGTCGTAGCTGGAGTAGCTAAGAATGCAGGAGGAGCAGTATCTGTGGCAGCAGTAGCTACATTACTAATAGCTATACCAGTTAACTTAGCTATACAAAAAAGAAATATTAAAAACGAATCTAAATTTAAATCTAACTTTACATTCAAGCAACCATTAGTAGCATCTGATCAAATATCAGCTGAATTTGTATCTAAGTATGCTAAAGCTATAGAAGTTAAATCATTAATAGAAGCTAAAGCTTTAATAGAATCATCAATAGCAACTGCTGATGGTGGATCTGTTGTATCTCGTGCTACTAGAAATAATATGTTAACACCTGCTAATATAACTCCTAAGAATATAGAGTTATTTAAAAAGGCACCAATTAACTATGATGAATTAATGGCAACATTCTCAGAAGCTAAACCTTTTATTAAAAAATTAAATACTGATTCTTTATTCCTAGTTCCATCATTATCTTCTGTAGTAAGAAGACATGCCGAAAGCTTTAAAGTAATTACAGATATTAAAGTACCTGAAGCTAGTGGAGAAGCTGGATCATTCTTAGCAACAGGAAGAAATGCTCATCCAACTTACCTTGATATAGAAGTATCTTATAAAGACCCTTCTGATTTAACTAAATTAGGTGGAGGGACTAATACTAAAAAATCTACATTAGGTTTTCATGTAACACCAAGAACACTTAAATCAACTGAAATCTTAACTACTCTAAAAGAGATGGGAGATTTTGAAGATATGAAAGTGCTTAATGGTGAACGGGAATCTCAGAAGAAATTAAGCAATGTTATTAAGTTTTGGAAGAAAAAAGGTACGAACAACGAAAAAGCTGTATTGTCTTCTAATTCATTCTCTGCTATAATAGACAAAATAGAGAACATTAAAAATCCTTTATTCCACTTGATGCTTAGTTACGGTGAATATATGGATCTTAAAGATAATGGTAAAATTGATTTAATGAACAGAGAGACTTATAAAAAAATAATAAATAAAATGCCTATAATTTCTATATCTATAATAGATGAAGAAAGAGACGTTGTATACTTATCAGAAGGTCCTTACATGAGTTATACTAAACATGATGGATCAGACTTTATAGATTCTATATCTCAATATGAGAAAGACTTAAAAACGATAATCAAATACAATCAATATCAATAGAAAGGAGTAACTTAGAATGTATAAAAACATTTATGAATTAGTAAGAAATAGAAAAATAGTATTATCAGCAGAAGCTGCTATGGAATTAGCAGATGAAGCAATGGATGATGTACCTGAAGAAGTAGAAGGTGAAGTAACTAAAATACAAACTATTGATATATTAGCACAAGTTATGAATAAATTTGATACATATATGAATGATACTGAATTAAACTTTAATTTCTTTATTAATAATGGTAGAATAGATAAAGCTGTTAATTTTAATACGCTAGAAGATCTACATACTTTATTAAATAAAACGTTTGATGAAAAAGAATTTGTATCTGTTAAAGATTTCAATGACTTATATACACTTATGACTAATTTAGACTTCTGTAGATCATTAGCTCTATATGGACGTGAAACTTACGAGAAACCATTTATAGCAGAAGGATTAGCTGTACTTTTATATGAGTTCGCTGTAGACTTTACAACGTTATTAACTAGATATTATAAAGATATGCCTACAATAAGTAATGAAGTTGGAGAAGCTGATTCTTTTTTCAGAAAGTTCCCTTCATTAATATTAAATTCATATATAACTAATATGATAGTTAACTCTAAAGAGTTTAAGCAATTGATAACAAACGAGGAATCTAAAGCTTTATTAAAAGATGATGGTTCTATTTATAACATAAATAAAAAACAAGCAGCTAAAAAACCTAAATTATTTGGTATAGTAGGAGAATCACTGTCTTACTTTGCATCTTTAATTAGAAATGACTATGGTGACATTACTGTAGGTGTTATAGATAAGTTAGCTATAGTAGCTTTTATTTGTAGTAAAACTGCAATGCCTATGGCAGATAGATTAAATCTAATACCAGCTTTAATTAAAACTGTATCAGAGAAAACTGTAGATGCACCTGTAGACGGAGTAGTTAATACATTAAAGCAAATAGATCTTAATTGTACTGAATTACTAAGAATGAGAGCAGATGCTAAAATAACATTAGATGCTGATGAAAAGCAGTATCCAATGACTATAAGATAATATTTTAATGAGAGGGCGAAAGCTCTCTCATTTACTTATTATATTTTTATTTTCTATTTTTATAAAACCATTATAAATATATATTATTATAGTAGCTTAATAATAAGAAGGAGGAATAAATGGAAAACAAAAAACACCAGAAGATGATAACTTTATCATGGATTGACTTTGAAAAAGAATTCATTGAATCGATGGAGGTACGTAAAGACGGATTCATAATATCAGATAATATTAGTTACACTGATTACTTCAACAAAAGTACAAAAGAAGAGGTATTAAAGATTCAAACAGAAGATTCTATATTTAGTTATAAATATGGAATATCTTTATCAGAAGAAGATGATGTTCTAGCACGTATGTATTCTTGTAAATGTGGCCGTCTATACGGTCGTGAGAATTTACATAACATATGTAAGATATGTGATACAGAAGTTACTAGAGCTGAATCTAAGAGTTATGGTTGGCTTATATTAGATCACCATAAAGTATTACATCCGTATTTCTCTTATTTGCTACATAGAACTAAGTATGCACAAAAGATGACACTTATGGATGCACTAGATAAGAACAAGTTAGAATTTACATGGAAAGATTTAATATATGATAATAACTCTGAAGTGATAGAAGAGTTTGTATTAAAATATATGAAGAATTCCAAAGATTTAATCTTAAAGTACAAGGATAGACTATTTACCTCTAAGATACTTGTAATGTCTAAGAATTACAGGTTCTTTAAAGTATCAGAAACATTAAAGATTCCAGAAATCGATATGCATAAGTTAAATACTTATTACATAGAGATAAGTAATACTGTTAAGACATTAAATTCCAACAAGTTTGGAATAGAGGAAGTTATTATACCTAAGCTTAAAACTATAATGAAAACACAAGCTGTTATACTTGAATCTATATGGAGCGAGATAGCCGCTAATAAGAGATCATTATGGAGAGCAGAAGTCTACGGTCGTAGATTTCCTAACTCAGCAAGACTAATAATAGAACCGATAATTGATGAGAATATACATTCTATTGATGGTGTACAAATACCACTTGATATATTCAGAGTTATATTTCCACACGATATCAAAAAGATATTAAAGAAAAAGAAGATACATCCAAATAAGATACATAATTATCTAGATCCAGATTATGTATTAACAGAAGAAGAACGTATATTAATAAGAGATGTAGTATTCCCACTAGTAGAACATCCTTATCTATATATAAATAGGGAACCTTCTATGTATATGACAAGTATATTAGGAATGAAAGTACACTCCCTAATAGATGAGATGGTTATGAGGATACCTTTCTTTGTACTACCTGCAATAGCTGGAGATTTTGATGGAGATGTACTAGCAGTGATTGCTTGGGAAAAACCATCTGAAAGACTTCGTATATTTGAAGCATTGGGACCGCAAGTGTCTGTTATAGACACGAAAACTATTAAGTATAACAGCGATATAGGACCAAATAATAATACTGCGGTATTGTTATACAAAGGTTTCTCATGTGATAGCATACTTAAGGAGATGATTTATGGAGGGGGAAAAAGTAAAAGTTAAAAAATGGATAATAACATTAGACATTATAATAACACTTTTAGCTACACTTATTATATTATACTGTGTAGGGAATGCATTTTATTCCAGAGTAAATAAAAGAATTGAACTTGTTCACGTTGATAAAAAGATATTACTTAAAAAATTAGTAAATAAAGAAATGATTATAGTGGATGAGTCTGCACCAAATGAAATAAGAGTTTATAAGAATATGAATGACGTTGTAATAGATAAAACTAATGAGCGTGCTATATTCTATAAATTAAAGACTAACGATACATGTATAATTGAAGTAGTAGGAGATCAGACATTCTGGTTTCATACAATACCTAATATAACTAGGGTATTTGAATGTAGAAAAGATAAATAATGATATTGAGAGGAGAATATATTATCAATGGATAAAAACACAAATCTAAAGTTAGAAAAGATACTTAGTAAGAATAAAGTTACAATAGTTAATAGTGAGACAGAAAAGAATAAACTATACTTAGATTTAAAGTCAACAGATAGCGGAATATTTTCTATTAACTTCACATTAATAGCATTACAACAAGGTAGTGCTAAATCTATTGAGAACCAAATACTAAAGAAATTAAATAAAAAAATATTAGGAGGAAACAAAGAATGAAATTTATAATTGATCATGAGAAAATCAAAGGAGAAAAAATTGGGACTATAGATCCTGTTATAATTAAAGACCCAGAACTATTAATGCCTAAAAGAGCTACTAAAGGGTCTGCTGGATATGATATGATAATGCCAGTTAGTGTTAACTTTAGATCTGCACACATTAGTGTTAAACCTCACGTATATTTTGATACATATGTTAAAATAGAGGATATGCCTAGTGATATGGTAGGATTAGTATTTCTAAGATCAAGTGTTGGTATTACTAAAGGATTCGTATTAGATAATGCTGTAGCAGTAATAGACAGTGATTATAAAGATACAATTAAGATATCAATGCATGGAGTTGATACAAGATCTTACAATGAATTAAAAGCTGGAGATAGAATAGCTCAGATAGTATTCATGAAATATCATACAGTAGACGATGAAATAGAACCAAATCAAGATCGTGATGGCGGAATAGGCTCTACAGGTCAATAAATACTAATATAATATTACTCCCTAGTGGAGTAATATTTATTTATCGCCAAATAACGAACAATAACGTATTAAAACATAAGAAGGGGGAGTATTCCTCTGTAAGGTATTATAATACCATTCTTATATTTTAAAATAAAACAATTTTTTTAAGGAGGCAACATGAAAAGAGTCATGTTTTTAATAATGACAATCGTAATGATGACAACTTCAACGATGAGTAATAACTATGATCCATATGTAGGTGTAGTAGTTAAAGCTCAAGCACAAGTCCAAGTACCAGTAACACCAGTATTAACCAAGGAAGTAACTAAAGAAGAACCAGTAAAAGAAACTAAAGTAGTAGTAATCGAAAAAGCAATCAAAAAAGCCTATACGGCAAATCTATCAGGAGGAGCTTCATTTTACGGTGAAGAATGGAATGGAAGAAAGACAGCTAACGGGGAGATATTCAATACATATAAATTAACAGCAGCACATAAGAGTTTACCATTTGGTACTAAAGTAAAAGTGGTAAATAAAACTAACGGAAAATCAGTAGTAGTAAGAATAAATGATAGAGGTCCATTTGTAAAAGGAAGAACATTAGACTTAAGCAAAAAAGCTTTCCAATCAATAGCTAGTATTAATAAAGGAGTTTTAAAAGACTCTGAGATTGATATTTTAGTTCTTAAAAAGTAGAACAGAAATCTTATTATAAGATAAGGAGGAAATAGAATGGGGAGATTTAGAAAGAGACCTGTTGAAGTTGAAGCATGGGAATTAACTTCTGATAACATTGCACAAATGTATGAGTTAGTTAACAATGCGAAAATTAATTATGATGATCTAACGTGGAGAGTAAGGTTAGAGCATATTATAGAGACAGGATTAGATATACCTACATTAGAGGATGGCACTGATAAAAGAGCTAAGCATGTAGCGAGGCTAGGGGATTATATCATTAAAGGAATACAAGGTGAATTATATCCCTGTAAACCTGATATATTCAAAGCAACATATGAAGAAATTAAATAAAACTTTAGGAGGACACAATGTCAATACAAGGATTCAACATTGAAGAAGATAACGAAGAAATAAGAGATGAAATAGAAGAAGGTGTTAATATGTATGAAGAAGATAAAGCTATCCCTGCATATGATATTAAATTAACATTAGATGATGTTAGTGGCATGATACCTGGAATAATCACAGAGAAACAAGGATTGAAAATAGTAGGAGATATAATTGAGGAGACTGCTATCAGATTAATTAAAAACATTGCTGATCAAGTATTCATTGTAGATACACTGAATGATGATCAAGTAAACCAAATAATAGAAGAAGCTATGATAAATGCACCATTTGACGATGTCATAGAAGATGCTACAATAATTGAAGATATCATCAAAGAAGATGTAGTAACTGAAGAACAATTAGCTGAAGAAGTAGAAGAAGTAATTGAACCTACTACTGAAGTAAATAATGATATTAACTTAACTTCTAATGAAGCTATAGATTTAAATCAAGGAACTGTTAATATGGATCTTGATTCTATGTTTTCTGATGATGAAGAAATAATAGATGAAGATTTGATCTCTGAAGATGATATATTAGAAGTAACTGAAGATGGAAGTGGATATATTAATCCTGCAACAGGAGAAGTAGAATCATTTGATAATCTAGGAGAGGTTTCTTTAGAAGATGTTATATTCCCTGATGTGCCTGAAATAGATGGTAGTAGAATAGTTGATACACTAACTGAAGATGAAATAAATCAAATAGAAGCACAAGTAATTAATGAAGCTAGAAAAGAAGAAATAAAAGAAGCCCCAGTAAGAGATGCAACTTATATAAAGGAAACTAATTATCCAGTAGAAGATACTTTTCTAGAAAAAGAAGATTATAAATTCTCTTCATCACTAGATGCTATTAATAATATAATAAAAGAAATAGATGTAGACAATGTAGTAACTAAATTAGATGTAGACAGTAAAGGAAATTATCTAGTATTAGAACTATATGTTGATAAAATATTATTATTAGAAATGCTTTTATCATCTCATGGTGAAGTAATGGTAACTTCTGATAACATAGCCACTATAGAAGGAGCTATTGCACCTAGAATAGTAAACTTTGATACTAGATTTAGAAATGCTATAAATTGTAAATGGAATCATAACTATGATACTTATGCAATCAAAGCTGAAGATGAAGCTGGTAAATTGGTAGATCAAACTGTTATTGTATCTAAAGACAATGCAGACATGCAAGAACACTTCTATAAACCAATTGCAGCCACTATAGAAGGAGCTATACCACACGCCCTAGATAATGGGCATATTGCATCACAAAGTTTAACACAAGTTGAATATGATGATTTAGAGGACAAAGTAGTTGTTATAGATCATTTAAATCCTATAACTAAAGAAATAGAACCATTTACATATGCAATTAAGAAAGTAGTTACCCCTATACAAGGAATGAATGCTAGAAATGTACAATTAGCATTCCAAAGATTACAATTAATAGGAGATGCTTATTATGTAGCTGGAGTATATTATTCTCAAGCATTCATAGAAACAGTAAAAGAAGTAACAATATAAAATAGGAAGCCTTTGGGCTTTCTTTTATTTATGCTGTAATTAAACTACCATTTATTACAGAATAGAAAGGAGAACAAATTGGCAAGAACATATGACACAAGTTCTAATCCAACTGTAGAGATAAGAGATATAACTGATATTATAAAACCTGACTACATGAGTTATGCTGTAGCATTATACTTAAGATCGATACCTAACGCTATAGACGGATTAAAACCTGTGCAACGTAGAATACTTTATACTATGTTTATAAATAAAATATTTAACTTTGAGAAATGTGTAAGCATAGTCGGACAAACAGCACAATTAGTAACGACAGGAGATATTAGTATATATGATGCATTAGTATTACTGGGTCAAGTTGATAGAGTTAGATATCCATTAATAGTATCACAAGGTAATTTTGGATTTCTTAATTCATCAACATTAAATTCTCCTGCTGCAGCTAGATATACAGAAGCACACTTATCAGAGTATGCAAGAGACTTCTACTTTACAGAAGATATCATGTTTGCTGATATGATAGAAAACTATAATGGTAAACTAAAAGAACCCACAGTATTACCAACTCTATTACCTATGGCTTATATACAAGGTAGTAATGGTATAGCAGCTGGTTATAGAAATTATATGTTACCACATAACCTACATAAGTTAGCGGACTGTTATATTAAATTTCTAGAAGAGAAGAATAAAACTGTATCTGATTTTAGTAAATTAGAAACTTATATAACTAAACATCTTAAAATAGATTTAAATAAGAATAAGTCTAAGATCATAAGAGAATCTGCAACAGGATTAAAAACTGGACAAGGTCAAGTAGTTATGCAAGGAACTTTCCATACAGAACCTAGTAAGTATGGTAGAACTAAGATAGTTGTAACTGAGTTACCTTATTTAACGTCACCAGAGACGTTTCGTGACAATTTCAAAGTTAAGATGGGTAAAGAGATACCTGCTTTAATACATGGCGACATAAGCGACGAATCGAACTCTGAAGGTATACGAGTAGTTATTGAATGTAAACGTGATACTAATATAGATGTGGTAGTTGAATTTATTAAATTAAAGACTAACTTTACTGCAGCATTTAATTATAGTTCTATTTATATACATGAAGCTCGTGCTAAAAGAATGGGAGTATTAGATGTATTTTATACTCACTATACATTCAAGGCGGAAAACTTAACTAAATACTTTAATCATAATATTAAAAATCTTAAATTTAAACACCTATGTGTATCATCAGCTGAATTAGTATTAGGTAATAAAACTAATAGAGACGAATTCATTAAAATGGTTACAGAATCTAAAAAGGAAGCTGTATATAAGTTACTAAATAAAAAATATAACTTTGACACTGATGTAGTAGATTACTTACTATCTAGAACGTTTAGTTCATTATCTAATAAAGTAGAGAATATAGTTAAAGAGAAACTAGAATTAGAAAAGGATTTAAAAGTATTTGAAGATAAGTTAAGAGATATAGATACTTATTTAATTAATGAAATAAAAACTAAAGTAAAGAAATACAAATAATACAATAATAAGGGTAATTCCCTTATTATTTTTTAACGTTTTTTATATTAAGAATTTTGGAACTTAAATTTATAAATTTAAGAAGGGAGTTGAGTAAAATGAGAATGAAAGATTTTGTTATTAATATCGGTAACATAGAAAAAGGAATAAAGAAAGTATTTAAAGAATCTTTATATAAATGTGATGAATTAGACCGTACTTCAATTAATGGTTTAATTACTGCATTATATTTACAAAAACCTTTATCTCTTGTAGTGATACCTACAGAATATAATAAAGTAATGGAAGAATATAACTATGATAACTTCTATACAGAATATAAGTCTACTATAAAATATATCGACAGTAAATCTAGTCATATAGCAGATGTAATTATATCACAAGTTACATATGTAGTAAAAGAAGGTAGACGAAGTGTTAAAAGTAGATTTGCGTTGAGTTTAATATCAGAAGGTATAATAGAACCTAAACCGAAAGGAGAAACAGTATGAAAAGATTAAAAGGATTTATTACTAATTCTAGCTCTACTAGCTTTATAATGAATAATGATGGATTTATATATTCTACTGATGAATTTATAGAACTTGCAGAAGAATTAAAATATGCTCTAGCTGGGATTAGTTTAAAGTATGACTATATACCTAATGTATCATTAAACAGTTTGAAGGTAAATGAGAAAGATGTTATTAGATTTGTAAACTCTACACTAAACGTTGATGTTAACGATATAGAGATTATAGATAAAAGAATTAAAGGTAATAAGAGTTCTGAAATATCATTTTGTCAAAAATATGATAATAGACCATTTATAGAGTACATGGAGTTATTAGCTTCATTTGTTGATATATACAGGAGGTATACATTATGTTAGTAAATAAAATATACTTCAAAGGTATAACTTATAATGAAGAGGAAATAACTAAAAGAGTTTATAAGTTAAAGAAATTCTTTGAGAACTTAGCTGAGTTAGCGTTAAATGATAATAATGATTTTTGTTATGATATAAATATAATAATGGATAAAGATATGACTGCTAATATGAAAGAGTCTGAAGATTCATTCGAAATATTCTACTTACATGTAAATATAATAAAAGAGAATGATAGCTCAACGGTTACATTTGATAATGGAAAGAATACCATGAGTAATAGTTACTCAGACGATATGTTAATGATCGTAAGATTAGAATCACTAGTTAAAGTATTATTAGGGGCCTCTTTAATGGAGTTTGATACGACACCTAATATAAATAGAAAATCAATAGAAAAGGAGCTTGACTTATTTAAGAAGTTAGCATTTAAATATAAAAGAAAGAGAGAAGATGTGAATGAGAATAAATAAAGGAATTAAATTAGCACATTCATTTAAGAATGGATTAAATAGAGAAAGCTATAATATTAAGAACTTTGAAACTATTTTAGGAGAAGCTTTATCTAAAATATTCGAAGATTTAACTAAAGAGAACCCGTATAAAGATTTAAGAGAGTATAGATTAAACTACAAAGAAAATGGTAAACCACCATTTGATATAACTTATTTACTAGCGGATCGAACTAGATTTATTAAATATTATTATCCTATGGAAGAAGATAAGACTATAAGATATGATATGATAATAGATATTAGTGGATTACACTTACCTAGAGAAGAAGATGTTTTAGCATTATGTAGAGCAATTGACGGAGAATTAATACTAGACTACAAAGTAGATCCTGAATCTGAGTTGTACAGAATCAATCATCAAAGAAGAAGAATCAGAAATATAAAATACCAAACATTGACAGAAAAGGAGTGGTTGTATGCACAAAATAACTAAATTAACTAGAGCTAAAAGAAACCTCATTGTAGAAGAGGTTAGTAAATCATATAATAAGTATAAGAAGTATCAAAACTTAGCTACAAAGTATGCTATAGTAAATGACCATACAAAAGTATTTACATCGTATAATAAGATACAACAAGAAATTAAAAAATTACTTATTGAATTAAATGGTAATTATAAAGTAATAGTAGGTAATAGAAAAGTAGAACTAATAATGATGGATGAAAATGATAAAACTATTTTAACTAAGTCAATAATAGTATATAAAAATAAAACAGAAATTAAATCTACAGCTAGAACTAATAGAACAGATCTTAAATTAGAATTAGAAAAAGTATACATGGATAGATTATATAATATCACTAGAGAGTATGTTGATACATTAAATTCTTTATTAGGTGTTCTTAAATTAAATGTATCTTTATTTAATATAGAATATTCTAAACGTAACTTAACTATTAATGTTATTAGAAAATATATAGATAAAGGTAATGACAAAGCTACAGGTAGTTTAATATATAGTTATGCATTTAGTGATTTATATGTTAACGCAATTTACAAAAAACCTGATAAAATTAAAGAGATGGTTTACTTAAGTTTAGGAATCATTATAAAATAATATAAGGAGAATAGAAATGAGATTAGACGCTGTTCAAAGAAAGTTAGTTAAGATAGATAACTTTTCTAAAACGTTACACTTAAAGAAGTATTATAAAAAGATATTAAAGTTAATGTATAATAATAGATTAAATGTTATAATGCAAAAATATAAGACAGGAACTATATCGACAAAAGATTTAAACGACTTGGATAAAATGATTAAGATAGGAAAATTATTATCCCAGTTAGGAGACATAATAAAAAAATAAACCACATAAGAAAGAGAGAGAATATAAATATGAAAGAAAAAGAAATAACAGAAGAAATAATAAGAAAGATTAAATACTTAAGAGACAATTACGGGGCAAATGGAACTGAGATAGCTCGTAAGTTTAGATTGCCAGCAGCACTAGTAAATTACCATTTAAATAAAGATAAAGTTAAGATATACAGAGAGACATTTAAAAGATGTGTAAGAAACGGAGATTCTATAGGTAGACAAAGTTTATTTACTGAAGATGAAATAAGAAGTATGGTAGAGCTTAGAAACGAAGGTAAAACTTATAAGACAATAGGGTCTACATTTAATAGTAACCATAGTACAGTTCGTAATTATATATTACGACATGTAAATAAAACAAAAGAAGAAGGAGGAACAACAAATGAAAACTAAACTTAAAGATCGACACCTATGTTACGGAGGATGTCCTATAACTCTAGTATTAACTTATGTGATAGGGAAGAAAGGAGTTACTAATGACTCACAAGCTTAAATCATTACAAGGACAAAGAGATAAGACGAGACAAATAATTAATACATATGAGGAAGATATAAAGAAAAAGAATTTAGAGTTAAAAGAAAAGAGGATTGAATTGAACGAGATTATGACTGCAATAAAAAATATAGAAAATAATAACGATGTAGTAATATCTGAACATGCTATCCTAAGATACTTAGAACGAGTTAAAGGGTTTAACTTAGAAGATATAAAAAATGAAATGTTAGATGCTAGAACGAGAGAATCATTAAAGGTAGTGCCTGTTAATAAAATAAAATGTGACGGTTATAATTTACTTATAAAAAATAAAGTTATAACTACAGTTACATTGTGAAGGGGGTTTATATGAAAGAATTTTACGAGAACGAAACGTATGACAGTTATGACAGGTACACTCACGTTCATAATTATGAGAGGTTAGGATATACAGAAGATGAGGTTAGAGATATAGTAGAAGAAATAAGATCTATGATGATAGGATTTCTAGTATTAAATGATAACATAAATGAGAACTCAGTGTGGTTTTCAGAAGATGATGTAGAGATGCATTTGTATTATGCTAAATCTATTATAAATGAATCAGCCTTTGAAGTAGAGATTAATGCAGAAGGATTAAAGGTTGTAAAGAATGATCGTCTATATAGAACGTTGTGTAAAACTAACTTCAATGATATCATTCATTCATTGTTTACAGAAAGAGATAGTAGATACATGGATTCGATACAAAGTGACAAGGTAAATGTAACTAAGAACTGGGTTACTTATGAAGGTGATATAAGTGAAGATCAAGTAAAAAAAGCAATTAATGTAATAGAAACTATATGCGCTATGCTACTTAGAAAAGATATAGGTTGTGGTTATGACATAGGATTTAAATATGAAATAGAAGATAATAGAATAACTCTAATATCTAAAGACAGAGATAGTGCTATAAGTTTAATAACAATTAATGATTTAATATTAAAATTATTAAAAGCTAAGTTTACAGTAAGCGTGGGAATAGAAGATGAGGAAATATATTCTAGATATTCATTAGAGAATAACTTTAACCTTAGTATGATAAGAGATAATAGTTATATTGAATTTGCATTAGAGAAATATAAATATGACAAAAATCCTATGCTTGATAGATATGTTACTCGAGGAGATCTATACAAAGTAGAGTATATGGAATCATTACTAAATAAGTTTTAATCTTTATTCACTTATATATTATATAAGTGTATAGGATATCAAAGATATTTAAAAATTAAACCTATATTTTCTCGTATGAGAAGAGGGAGAATAAAATGGACAAATTACACACATCAGGAGATTATGATTCAACGTTTGGTTTAAATTTTAAAATTAGAGCAAGTGAAGTTGGATGGAACTTGAATAAAGTTAAAATTTATCTATCTGAAGAAGGCGAAGATAAACAAATCGGCTTCTTCATAATAGATACTTACTCTAAGACTATTTATCGTGGTCTTAGGCATGGATCTTTATTAACATTGCTGGGGATAAACCCTAGCGATGAATACAATTACGAGGTGCATATGCACCTCATAGAGCGACATAATTTATTCATCAAAAAAAGATTCAGGAAGTTTAATATAGACCACGTACTAGATGATAAATACTATTATCTAGACGAAAAGGGTGAAGTTAAAATAAGTAACAGAAAAAAAGGTGAAGAGGATGTTAGGATTAAAAATTTCTTAGCATTCCCGACACCAGAATTAGCAGTACGAGCAAAAAATTATAATAGAGTACACAGATATCTACTATTATGGTTGTATCAAAATAACTCTGAATTAAATTCGGAATTTGACGCAAACGATATATGTTATTATCTTGAAACAAAGGATGATTACACATTCGAATTAAAAATAAAAGAATGGACTCAAGAGGAGGACGTAGATGATAAAGATCTCATCTACGAGACTCCTGAAACGGGACCATTAATGAAAGAACTTGAATATTACGGATTCATCGATCTGTTAGATAGAGGATATGGTAGATCGCTTGATGCAGTAATCGAAGATCAAAACTTATAAGACATATTACTCACTTAGGTTTATTCCTAAGTGAGTAATATATTTAATTAATTAAGAGAGGAAGTGGACAATATTTTTTTGAGCTCAATTATATCAGGTTTCTATTTAGCACTAGTTGCTATAGGAGACTTCTATTTAGG
>RRZU012095295.1_pt1 | contig 15207 bp, 14 predicted proteins | sample 2165561 | NCBI WGS metagenome assembly RRZU01 (sample SAMN10456909, study PRJNA506462) | wastewater metagenome | isolation source: wastewater sludge | place: USA: Moscow, Idaho
CGGCAGTTAAACTACCGGAGAAAATCCTAATATAACTTAGCCGTCCGACAAAAGGATCAGCAGTAGTTTTAAAAACTAAACCGGAAAACGGACTGTTTTCATTAATCTCGACCAATTCCTCTGTTAGATTATTAGTCGCTAGATTATCTAAACTAGGCTCTGGCAGATATTCAATAATATCATATAATAATTTATTTACCCCGATATTTTTTAGAGCCGAACCACATAATACCGGAAATAATTTTGCTTTCTTGATTCCTAATTTTAAAGTGGTAATAAGTTCATTATCTGAAATTTCTTCACCCGCTAAATAGCGATCTAATAACTCTGGATTAGTTTCGACAATAGTTTCCACCAGTCTTTCTTTCGCTTTAGCAACTTCTTTTTTTAGAAATTCAGGGATTTCACCCTCGATAATTTGCTTTTGACTAGTTTTAATACGTGTACTCATTTCTAGCAAATCAACTACACCATGAAAAGCTTCTTCCGCGCCGATAGGAACCTGGATTGGCACAATACCGGCACCAAACTTAATTTGTAATTGTTCAACAACATTATTAAAATCAGCATGTTCGCGATCCATTTTATTAACAAAAAAAGCTGTCGGTTTATTTAACTCTTTACAATAATTCCATACTTTTTCAGTTTCAACTTCAATCCCAGCTGGTGCACAAACAACAATTAAAGCACTATCAGTTGCACTTAGTGCGCCTTTGACTTCACCGAAAAAATCCGGATAACCCGGAGTATCAATAAAATTCAATTTAGTATCTTCCCATTCACAAGAAACTAATGCGTTGGAAATAGTAAGCTTACGTTTAATTTCCTCTGGTTCAAAATCAGCTACTGTTGTTCCATCATCAACTTTACCTAAACGATTAGTATGTCCTGCATTATAAGCTAATGCTTCTGTTAGCGATGTTTTACCGGCTTTCCCATGAGCTAATATAGCGATATTTCTTAAGTCACAACTACCATATTCTTTCACGCTAATCCCTCCTGAACAGTTCACTAAATTTTCATTTACTAGTTAGTAATATTCGCTATTTAGTAAATAAAAACCTTTTTTATTTACTAAATATAAAAAACCTCAGCACCTACTAATAAAAACTTTTATCAGTGGTACCGAGGTCGTTGTTATTAATTCATTTCTTCAAACCGCATTAACATAAAACACAAATCAGAAATTCTATTTAATGCAATTAATAAGGTTTCGCTAACAAATTCTTCTTTTGATAACCGCCATAAACTTCGCTCAGCTCGTCTAGTTACAGTTCTTGCTAAATCCAAAAAAGCACCGCCACTATTCTCACCGGAAATTAAAAATTTATTAAGAGGTGGCAGCTTTGCCGTCAATTCATCTAAAACTTTTTCTAACTCTACAATAACTTCACTTTTCACATAAGGCTCTGTTAAGTTATTGCTAGCAAGCTCTGCCATTATTAACATATTTAATTTTTGAATTTTTAATATTTCATCTTTAACAGATTGTTTTTGACAAAAAAATCTTGCTAAGCCTAAAGTTGAACTAAGTTCATCAACATTGCCATAAGCCTCAACCCTTAACCCTGATTTTTCCACACGTTCACCCGACAACAAACTAGTCATCCCTTTATCTCCGGTTTTTGTGTAAACAGCCATTTCATTCACCCCTTATACATTTTAATTCTTCATATTTAAAAAACAATTCAATCTCTCGCCTTGCATTTTCTTTACCATCAGAAGCATGAACAATATTATAAGTAACATCCTGCGCAAAATCTGCTCTAATTGTACCTTTAGAGGCTTTTTTCGGATCAGTTGCTCCATTAATAGCTCTTACTTTCTCAATGGCATTTTCACCACTTAAAACCATTACGATACATGGTGCTGATAACATAAACTTAATTAATTTATCGTAATAACTTTTCCCCAAATGCTCTTTATAATGTTCGCAAACTATATTTTCATCCAATTCCACCAGTTTTAAAGCTCTAATTTTCAAGTCATTATCTTCATAACGCTTGATTATTTCACCTGATAATCCGGCTTTATAAGCGTCCGGTTTTATTATTACTAAAGTCTCTTCCATCAGCATCATCCCTACTTTAAATATTTTGCTGCTACTTCACTATAATTTAGCGCCGACTTTCTAATTGCCTCAACTTCCGCTGGGGTCAATTGTCGGACAACTTTACCAGGCGAACCCATCACCATTGAATTAGGAGGTATTTTCTTTCGTTCTGTTATCAATGTTCCGGCAGCTATAATGCAGTTTTCGCCAATTTCGCAATAGCCAAGCAAAATAGCCCCCATACCAATTAAACAATTATCACCTACCGTACAGCCATGGACAATGGCCCCATGACCAACGGTAACATAATCACCAATAATCGCCGGACAATCACCCATTACATGAACCGTAGAATTATCCTGAATATTAGTAAACTTGCCTACTTTTATTTTTTCAATATCGCCCCGCAAAACAGTGTTAAACCATATATTGGAATTATCACCTAAAGATACAGCACCAATCACAAATGCCCCCGGAGCAATATAAACATCATTACCGATAGTAGGCTCTAAGTTTTCATATTTTAAAATATTCTTATTCATTACTTCAAAAGCTCCTTGTAACAATCTTTATCAAAATCTTCAAGAATTTTAGTCAATAAAGATACCCCGGCATTATAATCGTCTAGATGAATAATCCCATTGTGACTATGGATATATCTAGTAGGAATACTTAATACAATACTTGGTACCCCCACTGAATTCAAGTGAATGCGCCCAGCGTCAGTTCCGCCACCTTCACTAAAGACCAATTGATAAGGAATTTTATATTTTTCGGCAATATTAATAACATAATCTCTTAGCTTAATATGAGGAATCATACTAGCATCGTAAATTGTTATCCCAATACCACGACCGAGTTTACCAGCAGCTTTATCTTCAGTGACTCCCGGCACATCACCAGCGACGCAAGTATCAATAATAAAAGCAATATCAGGATCAATAACCTTGACGCTAGTTTGTGCTCCTCTTAGTCCGACTTCTTCTTGTACTGTACCAACACCATACACAGTGGCAGCAGTATTTTTTAAAGCTATATTTTCCATAACCTCTGCCATAATTGCACAACCAATTCTATCATCCCAAGCTTTTCCTAACAGCATTTTATCATTAGCCATTACCGTAAACTTACTATATGGTACAACTGCGCACCCTGGCTTTACGCCAAACACTTCCAGTGCTTCTTTATCATCTTTCGCACCAATATCAATATACATATCAGCTTTTTGTACCAATTTTTTGCGTTCATCTGGACTTAAAATATGTGGTGGTTTACTACCGATTACGCCTGGAATAACACCATTTGATGTCAAAACATCAACTCTTTGTCCTAATAAAATTTGCTCCCACCAACCACCAATTGTTACAAACTTTAAAAAGCCCTCTTTGGTTATAGTTTTTACCATAAACCCGACTTCATCCATATGAGCAGCTAACATAACTTTTAACTCTTTCTGCTCTTTTCTCGAAAAAATAACACTACCTAATTTATCGTAGTTAACTTCATATTGATGTGCTAATTTATCAATCAATAATTGTTTTACCGGAGTTTCAAAACCGGAAATTCCGGCAACTTCTGAAATTTGCTTTAACCAATTTAATTTTCTTTCCATAATATTCACCTCAAACTTAGACTCTTATTTTATATACTGCCTTATTTATAGTTTTCCTGCTTAATTTTATTAAAATAAAATGTTGAGTTATTAACTCAACATTTTAAAATAGTTTAATTATAGTTTTACCAAATCTTTACGATCAATTCTCAGCCCTTGATCTTCTTTTAAATTATGTTGCTTAATATCTTCTTCGGCTAAGCCTAGTTCTTTTGCCATAACATGTTTCACCCTTGGCCCACAGAAAAACCCTTGACAAGTACCCATACCGGCTCTTGTTCTACGCTTCATTGCATCTAAAGATTTAACCTCAATTCCCCGCTGCATTGCATCAACAATCTCTGTTTCAGTAACCCTTTCACAACGACAAATAAATTTTTCTTTGGGATCAACAGCATCAATACTGCCTTTAAAATTATCATCTTTTTTAATTATTATTGCTTTACGATAAGGATTAAAACTTTCTTTTGCTACAAAGTCTAGTCCTGCATTTTTAAGAATTTCTACAACTTCTAGCGCAATCGCCGGCGAAGAAGTTAACCCTGGTGAATCAATCCCAATTAAATTAATGAAATTTTTATAATAAGAGTTTTCAATAATAAAGTCTTTTTTATCAGCAAATGGTCTATTCCCTGAAAAAGAGCGCAAAGCTTTTCTCATATCAATATCTGGAACAGATTTTTTAGCAGTATCAACAATATATTTTAACCCCTCTAACGTTGTTCCTAAATCATTTTTTTCAGTAATATCTTCAGCATTAGGACCAATCATCAGATTACCATGATAGGTTGTTGTCACCAAAATCCCTTTGCCCAGTGCTGTAGGTACTTGGAAGATAACAGAATTAGTTAAATAATTCTGCTCTTTACCCAAAATAACATATTGACCGCGACGTGGTGTAATTTTATAGTCCTCAATACCTACCATTTTAGCAATTTCATCACTATATATTCCCGCCGAATTAATAACATACTTTGCTTCAACAACTTCACTTTCAGTATGAACCGCAAAATATGTTTCTTTGTTATCAATTTTCACTACTTTAGAATTTAATTTTAAAACTACACCATTTTCTACTGCATTTTCAGCTAAGGCGATAACAAATTCATACGGTGAAACTACTCCAGCATTTTTACATTTTAATGCTGCAACAATCTCAGTACTTAAGTGTGGCTCTTCTTTGCGAACTTCTTCACCAGTCATCATAAAAAGACCACCAACGCCGTTTTCTACTCCCATCGCCATCAGTTTTTCAAGTCCACTAACTTCTTCTTGTGAAAAAGCTACTACCAAAGAACCAGTTTCAGCATAACCAAAGTTAAGTTCCTCATTTAATTTTTGATACATTCTATTGCCCTTAACGCAAACCTTAGCCTTTAATGTTCCGGGCTTATCGGAGTACCCCCCATGTACAATTCCACTGTTAGCTTTCGAACAGCCACAGCTAACATCTTCAGCTTTTTCTAATACACAAACCTGTACATTATATTTAGCTAATTCACGAGCAATATTCATTCCCACAACACCGGCACCAATTATACAAATATCATACATAGTATTACCTCCAATTAAACTCTTGTAATAATTATACAATTTCATCATCTCTTTTACCAGCTTATTGTAAATATATCTTTAATTATTTTTAAATTTTCCACAATACTTAAGAAGCGGATTAATCACTGTATTAATCATTATAATAGAAATTACTCCTACTATTAGCCCTAACACTATATCAATTATTAACGGCAGAATTTTTCCAATAACACCATCCACCGGCACATAGTGCATTAAAGTAGTAATTAATTCTATATCATGTAAATTATGTGTAAAAATCCCTCCTCCGACCATAAACATCGCCATAGTTCCGGCAATAGTTAAAAATTTCATGAATTTGGGCATTAAAAATACTAATTGCTTACCAAAAAAATTAATAAATTTTATTCCTAGCTGATTATTAAATAACATTGATGAAATTAAATAAATACTGTTATTAAGAACAGCCACTATCCTAAGCGGTAAAATTTTCCCTAAAAACTCACAACGTTTTGAAAACTTTGCGCTAAAATTTTCCTTGTTAACTTCTAGTAAAAATATTCCAACATCATCCGCTTTCACAATAAGCGCTACTAAACCATAGACTCCGACTGTCATTGCTATCCCAATTACACTTAACACTAATACCTGTGATAGAAATGGTAAAGCGGCCGCACTACCTAAGGCGATAACCATAATTTCACCACTTAACACAAAGTCTGTTTTGATGGCACCATCAATTTTTTCCTCTTCGGATAATGTTTTTTTATCTTCATTTTCAGCACTATGACCGAAGATTTTTTCGGCCCCTTCATAACATAAATATATGCCCCCAAGCATTAATGCTATCATTACTAAAACTTTTGATAGTGCGCTTAACAATAAGGCTAGCGGAATGATTTTAACTTTGTTCCAAAACGAACCTTTAGCAACCTGCCAAACAATCGGTAATTCTCGCTCTGCACTAACGCCTGTAACTTGTTGGGCATTAACTGCCAAATCATCGCCAACTACACCTGCCGTTTTTTTTGCTGCAACTTTCGTCATCGCCGCAACATCATCTAAAATAGCAGCAATATCATCCAATAATATAAAAAAGCTTCCTCCTGCCATATTCAACCTCTCTTTATCTTATATTTTAGTAGGCTTACCCAAATAATAGCCTTGCCCATAATCAATTTGCATTTCATTTAAAATCATCCAAATTTTTTCGTTTTCCACATATTCTGCAATGGTTTTTTTCCCCATCGCATGTGCTACTTCATTCATTGATTGAACCAATGCTCTTTGTGTAAAATCAATATCTAAATTTCTAATAAAGGAACCATCAATTTTCAAATAATCTACCGGTATTTTCTGCAAATAACTAAAAGAAGAAAAGCCAACACCAAAATCATCCAGAGCAAACTTACAACCTAACTTTTTAATGCTATTAATCCAGTGCTCAGCTTTATCTAAATCTCTTATTGCCGCTGTTTCCGTTATTTCAAAACCCAATTGTTCTTTCTTAAACTTGCCATTTTTAACAATATTGCCGATATAATTAAGTAATTCCGTATCACCTAAACTATATCCCGATAAATTAACGAATAATGATAAATCAGGACGCAGTTCCATCAGTTGCACAACTTTCGTCACAACCCATTTGTCAATTTCACTTACTAAGCCAAACTTTTCAGCTATTGCCATAAAATCATTAGGGTAAATAAGTGTATCATCAGGTTCTAGCATTCTTAACAATATTTCAAAATGCGTAATTTTTTTATCGCTATTAAATATCGGCTGAGCATGTAAAACAAATTTATCATCTTGCAACGCTTGATTGATTTTCAATATCATTCTATTGGCTTCAGAAAACAGATTTTTATCGTCGCTATTTTTTATAGTCATAATTCTGTTTTTTCCGTTTTCTTTTGCTGAATACAATGCTGTATCAGCATACGTTAAAACCTCTTGTGCCGATAAACTACCATCAATAATAGTAATACCAAAGCTAGCAGTAATATGGATTTCAGCATTTTTCGTACTGACTATAAAATTTTCGCCACGCAAAGCATTCAAAAGTTTAGTTGCAATTAATTTTGATTGTTCAAGGTTAGCCTCTTTAACTAACACCGCAAATTCATCACCACCTAAACGTGCTAAAATGCTGTTTTCGCCAATTATCCGTCGTAAGCGGTCGACTACTTTTATTAAAATTTCATCTCCGATTGAGTGCCCAAAAGAATCATTGACAACTTTAAAATTATCCAAATCAATAAAAATCAACGCACTGCTAGTATTATTTTTTTCGACATCACCTAAAATCTCTGCAATATAACTTTGCAAATAATACCGATTAGGAATATTGGTTAAAAAATCATGTGTTGCCAGATATTGCAGTTGCACTGCTTCTTTTTTGCTGTGAAATAAATCATTATTTTTATCAATTAATTCCTTACGATTATAATAAATACAATTACTTAAATAATTATCCCCTACTGCCACTGCTTTGGCAAACTTATAACAACTGCCATAACCACAAGAATAACAATTAATTTTTCTTGATTCAGCACTATATTTATGCAGTTTTTCAAAAACAACATTGACCTCTTCTCCAGTAACAGTTTTAAAATGGATCGACTTATCTTGATAATCTCTTTTAAAATCATTAATATCAAGCTTTCTGTCCAATTCTTTTAGAAAATTTAAATATGTGGCTTTTACAGCTGGTGCATCATTGAATTTACGATGTTGTAATTCTTTTACTTTTAAATACAAATCATCAATACTTTGGTCTGTTTGTACGCCCGTTCCTAATAAACAGCCATGTTTGCAGTTTAATACATCAACCAAAGCAGGTAACTCTTTTTGCTCTAAAGCTCTAGCATGATATTCCTTTAAATATCGACAAGCCGACTTAATGCCTTCAATCTCTCTAATCCATAGATTAGGCTTGCAAAACAATATTATCTCTTTCAAGCCACCGGACTTACAAAAAAAATCACCTAACCCATTAGTATCAATATCATAAGTCGTTTCAGGGATGGTCTCTAGATAAATGTTGTTATTATTTAAGTATTCTTGAAGTTTAGTTAACGTTACATTATATTTTACTAAATTATTATGCTGACTATCATTGATTTCATCAAATTTAGCAATACATGGAGAAATAAAAGCAAAATCAGCAGTAACATTACCGTATTTTTTAAAATAAATCGCTGTACATAATAGCGGGCTATTTATCTTGGCCAGTTTAGCTATTAATGCCGGCTTATATTTTTGAATATAATTTACAATCACTGGACAAGGTTGCGCAATTAACGGTTCCTGTTCTTCCTCCATTACCTTTAAATAAGCCCAGGCTGCAATATCGCCACCAATTCCTACATCATAAATAAGCTGTACCCCTAATCTTTTTAGATAGGTAAATAATTTTTTATATGCCGGAAAATTAAATTTTATTGAAGGTGCAACCAATAACGCTATTTTTTTACCGTTTTTTAAATCATTAAAAAATCTTTCTGTATCATCAATATAATCTCGAACATTATGATCGCAAGCCTTAATACAAGCACCACAATGAATACATTTGTCTTGCAAAACTTTTACCTTGTTTTTACCATCTTCTTGAAAGGCAAAGTTTGCTTTTACAGGACATTTTGCGATACATTTGTTACACCCGACGCACAAATCTGTATTAGTTGTTATTATTTCCATATTAAGTAAAATAAACCCCTTTCCAAATAAATTAAGTTTTTCATTACGATACTTAAAAACTAATCATCTTTAATAATATTAACATATATTTATAAACAAAAAATAGCTAATTATTAATATTAATTAAATCATCGTTTTCAGTTGGATAAATTAGCCACAGATTATTTCTTGCCTTTTCTCTTATTTTGAGTATCATTAATATATACAACAAAACGAAAAGGGTGAGTTAATGAATAACAGTCATGGTTTTAAAGAAGAACTCGATCGTGGTCTTGAAGAAAGACACATCCAACTCATTGCACTTGGTGGCGCAATCGGGGTTGGACTATTTTTAGGCTCAGCTGGAGCGATGCAAACGGCCGGCCCATCGCTAATGCTGACTTATTTTTTTGCTGGGATTATTATGTTTTATATTATGAGAGCCTTAGGTGAAGTTGCAGTTGAGCATCCTGTTTCCGGTAGCTTTAGTGCCCATGCAACAGCCTTCCTCGGGCCCAAAACTGGCTATCTTACGGGCTGGACTTACTGGTTTATGTGGGTTGTAACCTGCATGGCGGAAATAACCGCCGTTGGGGTTTATGTTCATTATTGGTTACCGGATATCCCGCAATGGATACCGGCATTATTAGCGTTATTATGTATGACCTTAGTAAATCTTATTGCAGTAAAAATTTACGGTGAATTTGAATTTTGGTTTGCCTTAATAAAAGTTGTCACCATAGTCGCGATGATTATAATTGGTTTGGCAATGATTCTGTTTGGTTTAGGTAATAACGGTATCGCCATTGGCTTTTCTAACCTCTGGCAAAATGGCGGATTTTTCCCTAACGGAATTTCCGGAACTGTCATGGCTTTGGTCATGGTTATGTTTTCATATTTAGGGATTGAGTTAGTTGGTGTTACTGCCGGTGAAGCCAAAAATCCGAAAAAAACCTTGCCATCAGCAATCGATAAAGTTTTTTGGCGGATTTTATTCTTCTATGTTTTAGCAATGGGTGTAATCATGTCATTATATCCATGGAATCAAATTGGCACTTTAGGTAGCCCTTTTGTCTTAACTTTCAATAAATTAGGGATTGCAACCGCTGCCGGAATTATTAACTTTGTAGTATTAACAGCAGCTTGCTCTTCTTGTAATAGCGGTATTTTTAGTACCGGTAGAATGTTATACAATTTATCATTGCAAGGCAAAGCGCCTAAGATCTTTAGTAAATTAAGTTCACGCCAAGTACCGTCAAAAGGAATCTTATTTTCTGTAATATTCTTATTAATTGGTGTTGCTCTAAACTATCTAGTACCAGCAAAAGTTTTCACTTATGTTACTAGTGTAGCGACTTTTGGCGCCATTTGGGTTTGGGCGATAATTTTATTGATTCAATTAAAATTCCGCAGTAAATTATCACCAGCTGAAGTTAAAAACTTAGCGTATCCAATGCCTCATTATCCATTTTCCGGCTATATCAGCATTGCCTTCTTAATATTTGTTACAATAGTAATGTATTTTAATGAAGATACCAGAATCGCGCTATATATTGCACCGGTTTGGTTTGGAATTCTATATTTATCATATTATCTTGCCGGCTTTAATAAAGATAATAACGATGATATTGCCGTTACAAAAATTGATTCTTCACTTAGTGAAATGTAAAGCTAAATTAGTAATATCCCTCGGCATTATGCCGAGGGATATTTTTATTGTCCTAATTCCATCATTTTCTGCAATGGAATTATGGCCTTTTCTGCTATTGTTGCTTCGATTTTTATTTGATGCTGATTGTTAAGTAATGCATCATAAATACTGCTTAAATTAGTCTTTTTCATGTTAGGGCACACTAAACCGGGATGTAAAATGAAAAATTGTTTGTCTTGACATAAGTTTTGCAGTTTACACAAAACCCCCATTTCCGTACCAATAACAAAAACTTTTTCCTTAGAATTTACGGCATAATTTATAATTTCAGAAGTACTGCCGGCAAAATCACCTAACGCTACTACCTCGGGGTTACATTCCGGATGCATTAAAAACTTCGCTTGCGGATATTTTTCTCTAACCGCTAACACATCATTAGGTACTATTTTTTCATGAGTTATACAGTATCCGTCCCACATAATAAATTCTTTTTCAGGGAATTGTTTTGCCACAAAATCACCTAAATTTTTATCTGGTAAGAAGATTATTTGATCATTTTCAATTTTCGATATTATCTTAACCGCATTAGAGGAGGTGCAACAAACATCGCTTTCCGCCTTCACTTGTGCCGACGTATTAACATAAGCAACAACTGTGGCCTTCGGATACTGCTGTTTTAACTTTCTTACACCTTCAGCATCAACCATATCTGCCATTGGACAACCGGCATTTAACTCTGGTAATAATATTTTCTTTTCCGGTGCTAATAAATAAGCTGTTTCTGCCATAAAATGAACACCACAAAATACAATTACCTCAGCTTCAACTTCTTGTGCAACCTTACTTAAATAAAAAGAATCTCCAACATAATCAGCAATATTTTGGACATCTTCAATTTGATAATTATGTGCTAAAATAACAGCATTCCGCTTTTTCTTTAATAATTTTATATCTTCAATTAAATTCATAATTTCACCTTTTCATTACAATTCATATATTTTTTATATGTATTATAATGAAAAAGATTGAACTCGTCAATAAAATTCAAATAAATATATGTTAACTATGCATTTGACGAATAGAATTAAATAGCATATTATATTGTATATATTAGAAAGGTGAGTTGATTGTATGAGAATATCAGCCAAAGGTCGTTATAGCTTAGCTGCAATGACTTATCTTGCCCTACGTTATCAAGCTGAAAAACCAATCCCGTTAATTGCCATTTCAGAATCATTGGGCATTTCCAAAATTTACTTAGAGCAAGTTTTTACAATATTAAAACGAACAAATTTAGTTATTTCTATCAAAGGACCGCAAGGTGGTTATTTACTAACCAAAAACCCTAATGAGATTAATATTTTTGAAATATTACATCCTATCGAAGATAATCTTTTTGAAGAAACACCTCAAAATACCGCTCCTAATTCCCCACAACTAAACACCGCCCTCCAACAAATAGTATTCACACCATTAGCCAGTAGCATTAATGAAACATTAGAAAAAATAACGCTCTCTCAATTAGCTATATCAATGAAAGAGCAACTGCAACAATCAAATTTTATGTACTATATCTAGCAACGGCCTTCTAAGCCGTGTGTCGCACGTTCGAATTCAGCCTGGCGCACCATTGTTTATCAGGGTTTCAGCATTTGCTGGAACCTTTTTTTATTGCTTGTGGGGCAATTTGTGGGGCAATAGCAAAAAAACAGATAATAAACATAAGACAAAAAGTAGCCATTTGTAGTGACCCCCATAAGTTAGACTAATTCTAGGTCTAACTTTATGGGGTCACTACAATTTCAGGCTACTTTTCTTTTCTTAAATATCTTTTATTGTTTTGGTAAATCCTTAGAAAAAGTGTACAGTTTATTGTAGCCTATACACTTTTTGTAAATCACTACTATCAGCGCCAGCTACCTCTAACCTTGTTTTTATCGAATCACCTTTTAAAAGCATTTGTTCGCCAAGAATATCCGTCATATTCTTATTAATTCCATTTAATGCAAGATACTCGGATAATAATTTATTTGACAAATTAGTAATACCAACTAAAGATAATTCATGTAGGTCCATACCTTGTTTATATCTGCTCTCTCCATCAGTTAGGGATGGAATATTTTGTATTATTTGTGATAAACGAGAACGACGCCCTGATTGCATATCACTATATGCATCACGCAAAGCTCTTAAGTATGTTACTCTCAACAATTCTCGTGCTTCTACCGCTGGAGCTGCTCCATTACCATCTTTCCCAGTGGATAATAACGAAACCGTTCTAGGCGGTTTAAAACTTGAAAGATATTTGCATTTCCAATGAAGATATAGACAAGCAACTTGTTCACCATCTTTTTATTCATATGTTAAACATTCTAAAAAAGCAGCACTTTCAGCTTCTGTGAGATCGATAAATTTACACATAATATCAATTTCTAAAGACATATCTTCTTTATAAAAATCTGATGACTCTACGCGACACCAACTAAAATCGGTAGTTCCCAAAACGAAACGAATTGCATCCATAATAGCTGATTTTCCAGAATCGTTTTCGCCTACTAAAACTGTCAATCCAGGGTTAAAGGTAATTATATGGGGCGTAGCATCAAAACATCTAAAATTTTTAAGTGCCATTAATGATAAATACATATACTAAACACCTCCGAAATAAAGTTTCATATCACTATTCCTAGCGTATTAGACCCAACATTCTTGTTTTGATGACCAATTTTTGAAAAATTCACCTTCATGGACAGTACTATTAAATACTGGCTCTAAAAACCAGATTATTCTTTCAATAATCCTATGAAACGCTGGAAGTTCCATTTGAATTGACGGCTTATAACGTTCCCACTGACTAACCAAGAAAGAGTTTTCATTAAATGCACGAATTCGCTGAAAGCTATCAGACTCATATGGAGTACCGCGATGCTGAAGCGTCTGCCATAAAGCTTCCTGCAATTTTCGTCCTTCAAAATCAAACATACTCGACAGGTAATAGATATCAAAAAAATCCTTCATGCGGCTGGTAGCTTCCATTCTTTTTAAAATTGCATCGAATTTTTCTGCAATGGTACTTTCCAGCGAATAGGTATATACTTCAGGCTTCGGAAAATCATCTAACTGCGTCTTCAGACTTCTCATTACCGCATCAGGTACAATTACATCATCAATTCCAATATCAATAGAAAAAGGAATACGTATATTTTTCATATATCCACAAAACTTCACGCTCGCACCATGATATTCTTTATCTGGCGTAATTTCACCAAGCTCCAACACTTCAATTTTAATATATTCATTACCAGTGGGCACCGAAATAATATCTTCCATAATCTTTTTAACATCGGACAAATTATTGGAAAGCTGCCTCATTAAAAAATCAATATCTTGCGTAGCACGACTATTAAATTCTGTTAATGTATAGATAAACAAGCCACCCTTTAATACAAAGTTAAAGCTATACTTTGATAAGGATAGCCTACGCAAAAATTCTTCTTGGCAAAATAACTGTAAACACATTTGATAACTTAAATTAGAGGCCTTTGCTTGATTTTTCAAGCGAGCCAGAATGGACGCGACAACATCTTTCATAGCCATACTCCTATCGTAGTTCTAACTTTCTTTTCTGCTCTTAGTTTTTTTGCATATGTCATTAGGCGCGGAATATTTTTTTTCGGATCTTTTATATAAGACTGGATAGCTTTATTGTATATTTCAGCATCCATCTTGTTCATTTGACGAAGGCAATCACAAATCACTCGATCACGATCATATATCTTCATTGAAATGCCATCAATTATGCAAGATTGTACTCCGATTTCCAAAAGATTTTCCTGTAGATAGAATGGCTTTATTATCGGATAGTCAATAGCAAAACGCGATTTTGTGGAATGCTTGTCAACAGCAAGACACCACGCTGCAGGTGTTCTGTCGGTATAGCCATAGTATTGAAGCGCTGTCTCCATACAAAGAATCGCATCCGGAAAAAGTTTAGCTATAGTGGTTGCTTCACTAAAGGCTCGATCATCCTGCCATTGATAATATCCATACCGTATTTTTTCGACATAACCTTCTCGTATAAGCTGGACAAGTAGCCTGTAATGAACACCACATTCATACAGTTCCTTTGTACGCATAATACCATCATGAGTATCGAATATTTTTTTTATATTTTCAGTATCCATGATTATATCCCTTCACAACTTTAAGAAACTTTTTTCTCTTTAGCGGATAAAGTTGTAAATATAGATTACACCTTTATCCAAAAAAAGTCAATTTACTTCTTTAGGAATTTTTTTATTAATTAGCGGATAAAGTTGTAAAAATACAATTTTCATTATGCTTTATTGACTTCCATATCCACCAAGTGTCCATAATGGACCCCTCCCTACGGTTACCGTTAAACTATAAATAAAGGCTTTCGCTGTTTTTCATAGCAAAAGCCTTTACCCTACTATCCATAAGTCATATAAATTTTTAGCTCGAATATAGAATTATTGGAAAATTGGATAGGCTACAATAAACTGGACAGTTTTTTTAAGGAGCGGCTAAAATAATAAAAAAGAAAAGAGGCAGCGACATGGAAAAACGGACTAGACGAGAATACACAAAAGAATTTAAGCAACAAATGGTAACCTTACATGCCAGTGGTAAACCTGCGAGTGAAATCATTCGCGAATA
>RRZU012303741.1_pt1 | contig 15206 bp, 14 predicted proteins | sample 2165561 | NCBI WGS metagenome assembly RRZU01 (sample SAMN10456909, study PRJNA506462) | wastewater metagenome | isolation source: wastewater sludge | place: USA: Moscow, Idaho
CAATAGTCGTCGGCCTCGAGGCGCATCTGGGCGGTCTCCTCCTGCGCCCGCGTGACGAGTTCGTGGGCGTGCGCCTGCGCCTGGACGGCGATCTGCTCCTGCGTGACGAGCTGCGTGGCCCTCGCTCGGGCCGCCGCAATGATGCGCTCGGCCTGCTCCTCGGCGTCGGCGAGCCGCTGGTCCGCCTCCGAGAGCACCTCGTCGGCACGCGAGAGCTGCTCGGGCAGCGCGTCGCGGACCTGGTCGAGGAGGTCGAGCAGCTCGGCACGGTTGACGAGCACGGACGCCGACATCGGCATGGCGCGGGCGCTGTGCACGACGTCGGTGAGCGCGTCGAGCAGCGCGAGCGGGTCCTGCTGCTGGGTGTCGTCGGTCATCGGCCAGCCTCCTGGGTACGAGCGGCGAGTGCGGCACGGACGGCGTCCGCGACGCCGGGCGGAACGAGGTCGTCGATCGGGCCGCCGTAGCGGGCGACGTCCTTGACCATCGACGAGGCGACGTGCGCGAGGGACTGGTCGCCGATGACGAAGACGGTCTCGACGCCGACGAGGTGCCGGTTCATGAGGGCCATCGGCGTCTCGGCATCGAGGTCGGCGCCTCCGCGCAGGCCCTTGACGATCGCCTGTGCCCCGACCTCGCGGCAGAAGTCGACGAGCAGCCCCGGGACCACCTCGACGCTCACGTCGGGCAGGTCCGAGACGGCCTCCCTCGCGAGCCGGACCCGCGTCTCAGGGTCGAGGAGCGCGCTCTTCGCGGAGTTCCGGGCGACGCCCACGACGACGACGTCGAAGAGGGACGCGGCGCGACGGACCACGTCGAGGTGGCCGAGCGTGAAGGGGTCGAACGACCCGGGGCAGACAGCGACAGTCACGTTGTCACGGTAGTACAGGTGCTCGCGGACGCACGGGGGGCGGGGCGAACGCGCGGCGTCGCGCGCGCTCAGGCCGGGGCGTCATCCTCCGCAGGCCCCGCGAGCCAGACGCTCGTCTCCCCGTAGTCCTTGTGGGTCAGCGCCTCCCAGCCGGTCGGCCACGTCGGCGGAGCCGAGCGCTTCGAGCGCTCGACGACGACGATCGCGCCGGGCGTGAGCATCTCCGGACCGGCGAGCGCCTCGAGCACTGCGTCGACGACGCCCTCCGGGACGTCGTACGGCGGGTCCAGCAGGACGAGGTCCCACGGCGCCGCGGGTGCGTCGACGACGAACCGCTCCGCCCGGTCGAGGACGACCGCGACCGCGGTCAGCCCGAGCTCGCGAACGTTGCGGCGACACACCTCGACGGCCTGGCGCGAGGAGTCGACGAGCGTCACGTGCGCCGCACCCCGGCTCGCCGCCTCGAGGCCGAGCGCACCCGATCCTGCGTACAGGTCGAGCACGCGCGCGTCGTCGACGACGTCGAGGTGCTCGAGACGGGAGAAGAGCGCCTCGCGCACCTTCTCGCTCGTGGGTCGGGTGCCCTTCGGCGGCACCCGCAGGCTGCGTCCTCCGGCGGAGCCGGCCACGATTCTCGTCACCCTCCCAGGGTAGAGGCACGCGGGGCACGCGTCAGGCTCGCTCGAGGAACTCCGGGTCCACCTCGGCGAGTCGCGCCCGCACGGCCGCCGCGAGCCCCGGCCAGGTCTCGAGCGTCGGGTCCTCGCCGACAAGCTCTTCGGCGTCGGCACGCGCGCGCGCGATGACGTCCGCGTCACGGACGACCCGCAGCAGCCGCAGCGACGTCCCGCGGCCCGACTGCGACGCCCCCAGGACGTCGCCCTCGCTGCGCGTCTCGAGGTCGAGCTGCGCGAGCTCGAAACCATCGGTCGTCGCGGCGAGCCGCGTCAGACGCTCGAACGACGCCGTCCCCTCCTCGGCGGACGTCACGAGGAAGCACGTTCCCGGGCGGTTGCCACGGCCCACGCGGCCGCGGAGCTGGTGGAGCTGGGAGATGCCGAACCGGTCCGCGTCGAAGATGACCATGACGGTCGCGGCCGGGACGTCGACACCGACCTCGATCACGGTCGTCGAGACGAGCACCGGCGAGCGGCCGTGCGTGAAGTCCGTCATCACCCGGTCCTTGTCGGACGGCGCGAGGCGCCCGTGCATGACCCCGATCGCCGCACCGCGCAGCGCGGGCTCGGCCGCCAGCTGCTCCGCGACCTCGAGGACCGCCCGCAGGGGCGGCCGGGTGCCTGCGCTCTCGTCCGTCACCATCGGCTCGCCGCCGTCGTCGTCCGCGGGGTTCGCGTCGTCGGGGTCGATCCGCGGGCAGACGACGTATGCGAGCTCGCCCGCGTCGAGGCGCTCGCGGACGATCTGCCACACGCGCGCCATCCAGCGCGGCCGGTCCGCGAGCGCGACGTGCGTCGTCACGGGGGTGCGCCCGGCCGGGACCTCGGTGAGCGTCGACACCTCGAGGTCGCCGAAGACGGTCATCGCGACGGTGCGCGGGATCGGGGTCGCGGTCATGACGAGCATGTGGGGCGCGATCTCGGCGCGGTTGCGCAGCGCGTCGCGCTGCTCGACACCGAAGCGGTGCTGCTCGTCGACGACGACGAGGCCGAGGTCGGCGAACTGGACCTTCTCGCCGAGGAGCGCGTGCGTGCCGACGACGATCCCGGCGCGGCCGGACGCCGCGTCGAGGAGCGCCTCCTTGCGGGCCGCGGCGCCGAGCGAGCCCGTGAGCAGGGTGACTCGCGTCGCGTGGTCCGCGCCGCCGAGCATCCCCTCGTGCGCGAGCGGCCCGAGCATCGCGGTGATCGTTCGAGCGTGCTGTGCCGCAAGCACCTCGGTCGGTGCGAGCAGCGCTGCCTGGCCTCCCGCGTCGACGACCTGGAGCATCGCGCGCAGCGCGACGATCGTCTTGCCCGACCCGACGTCGCCCTGCAGGAGCCGCTGCATGGGGTGGGGTCGTTCGAGGTCGGCGGCGATCTCCTCGCCGACCGCGCGCTGGCCCGCGGTCAGCGCGAAGGGCAGCGCGGCGTCGAAGTCGGCGAGCAGCGTGCCGCCGCTGGAGCGCGGGCGCGCTCTGGCCGGCAGGTCGACGGTGAGCGCACGACGCCGCACGAGCTCGGCCTGCAGCACGAGCGCTTCCTCGTACCGCAGCCGGGCTCGGGCCTTGTGGGCGTCTGCGACGGTCGCGGGCGCGTGGATGCTCGTGAGCGAGTCGAAGAGGGACGGGTACCCGTGCCTCGCGAGGAGGTCGGCTGGTACCGGGTCGGGAAGGTCGGCGGCCGTGAGCGGGCCGAGCACGACGCCGACGGCGTTCGCGACCTTCCACGACGCGATACGTGTCGAGGCCGGGTAGATGGGGCTCGGCCGGGCGGTCCGCTCGAACGCCTCCTCGGCGGACTCCTCGTCCTCGTCGAGGAACCAGTAGTCGGGGTGGGTGAGCTGCGGCGCGCCCCGGTAGAGCTGGACGGTCCCGGAGAACAGGCCGGTGCGTCCCGGGACGAGCCTGCTCTCGTGGCTGCGCAGGAACCCCGAGGACTTCCCGAAGAAGGTGAGGCTCAGCTCGCGGGACCCGTCCGTGACGCGCGTCTCGAGGAGGGCGCCGTGACGTGCGCGCATCTGCCGCACGGTCGTCGAGACGATGCGCGCCATGACGGGCACGTGCGCGCCGTTCTCGAGCGACCCGAGGTCGGTGAGCTCGCCCGGCTCGGCGTAGCGGCGCGGGTAGTGGCGCAGGAGGCTCCCCGCGGTCGTCAGGCCGAGAGTGCCCAGGCCGTCGGCGGTGCGCTTGCCGACGAGCCGCTCGAGCGGCGCGTCGGGATCGAACGTCACAGCGTCCCCGCCCGGACGACAGCGTCGGCATGCCCTGAGGGGAGCGTCACGACCTCGGCCCCGAGCCCGGACGCGAGACGGTCGCTCGCGGCGGTCACGGTCGCCGGGGGCACGTGCGCCCCGACGAGCAGCATCGCGAGACCGACCTCCCGGTCGGGCGCGCGGGCGACCAGGTCGTCGACGAGGACGTCGGCGTCGCCGGCGTCAGCCCGTCCCCACGTGAGCGACTCGACCGCGCCGCGCATCGCGACGAGCGCCTCGTCGTCGTCGGCGCCCCTGCCGAGAGCCTCCTCGCGGGCGGCGAGCGCCGCGACGACGTGCAGGTCGTCCGGCACGACGATCGTGTCGACCGCGAGGCCGGGCAGACGGTGCAGCGTGCGCCGCAAGGTCGAGGTCGAGTCCTGGCGCAGGATCGCGACCACACGGTCGCTCGCCGCGTCCTCGAGGACGCGGCGGAGCTCGTCGGGAGCCCAGGACCGGTCGGTGCGCGCGAGGACGACGGCCCCGCTCCGAGCCGTCTCCGCGAGGAGAGCAGGGCTGCGGACGCCCGCGACCACGCCGGCCCGCGGGGTGCCTCCGGCCGCGGCCGGCCGCGCCACGAGGCTTCGTATCCGGACCTGTCTCAGCGCAGCGACGCCGGCCGCGGCGAGTGCCGCCGCCGGGTCGTCGGTGTGGACGTGCACCTGCCATAGCCCGTTGCCGCCCACGACGACGACGGACTCACCGATCTCCCCGAGGCCGGCACGCAGTCCGCGCGCGACGTCGGAGCCGCACTCGGGGGCCGCCTCGACGACGTACATGACCTCGAACTCGCCGTCCGGGTCGTCGCACCTCCCGTGGCCGTGCACAGGCAGCGCGGACGGCTCGGGGTTTCTTCCGGCGGAGATCACGAGCCGGGGCGGGAGCCCGACGGACTCCCCCGCGCTGTCCTCCGCCAGGTCCGTCCGGGTGACTGCAGCGCAGAGGGCACCGAACACGAGCGTGAGGCCGTACGCGCCTGCGTCGAGCACACCGTGCCGCGCGAGCACCTCGAGCTGGTCGGGCGAACCGAGCACGGCCGCGCGTGCGCCCGCGAGCGCGCCCTCGGCGACCCGGACGACGTCGCCCGGCGCGTCCGCGGCCACGTGCTCCGCCGCCGTCGCCGCGCCGGCCGCAGCGGTGAGCATCGTCCCGGGGGCTGGCCTCGCAACCGCGGCGTGCGCCGCGTCGGCTCCGGCCCGAAGGGCACGCGCCACCCGGGCACCCGGAGCCGACGACGGACCATCGGCGAGCAGGGAGACGGCCATCCCGCGCAGCAGCTCGCTCGCGATGATCCCGGAGTTGCCGCGTGCGGCGAGGAGCGCGCCCTGAGCGAAGTCCTCGAGAGCGCCCGCGGCGTCCTGTTCAGCAAGGTCGATCGCCGCGGCTCCCGCGCTGATCGTCAGCCAGAGATTGGTGCCCGTGTCCGAGTCCGCGACCGGGAAGACGTTCGCCGCGTCGATACGGTCCCTCGCGCCAGCGAGCGCCTCGGACGCGAGCGTGGCCCAGGCCCGCACGGCTCCGGCGTCGAACGCCACGTCCTGCGTCACCGCTCTCCTCCCGCTCGTCCGGCCCGCCAGCTGTGTGCGAACCTCGACCACGATGCCACGAACCACCGACGTGGCTGTGCTGGCGACGCCGTGTGACGAGGGTGACACGTGACGCGCGGGCATCTGTGCGGCCAAGGTTTGAGGTCCCGGCACGTCTTCAGGTACTCTATCCAGGTTGCCCGGGTTGAACTCGGCACCTGCGTGCGCTCCGGACGGCCTTGTGGTCGCCCAGGGCCGCGCCACCCACCGACCAGGTTTTCGCCGCAGATGCGGCGTTGCACGACTTTCAGGAGAGACAGTGGCCGCCAACTGCGACGTCTGCGCCAAGGGCCCGAGCTTCGGGCACTCCATCTCGCACTCGCACGTGCGCACCAAGCGCCGCTGGAACCCGAACATCCAGCGTGTGCGCGCGATCGTGAACGGCGCCCCCAAGCGCCTCAACGTGTGCACCTCGTGCCTCAAGGCCGGCAAGGTCCAGCGCCCCGCCTGAGCCGCACAGCTTCGACGAGAGCCCGCGAACCACACGGTTCGCGGGCTCTCGTGCGTGATGACGCCGCCGTCCGCACACGCACAGGACCCGCCTTTCCCTGCGCTTTGCCATCGACCGGTTGGCGCATGACCGATTCGATGGCAGTCTGACTCTATGACGGACAGCGACGACCTCATCATCAGACCGGCGACCCCCGACGACGCACGGCAGATCGCCGAGGTCAACGTCGCCTCCTGGCGCGAGGCCTACACGGGCATCGTCTCGGCCGAGTACCTCGCCTCTCTCGACCCTGCGGACCGCTACGAGCGCGTCGCAGCCCTCCTCGGTGACCCTGACGTCACGACGTGGATCGCGACGAGCGACGGCACCGACGTCCTGGGGTTCGCGACGCTCGGCCCCGCACGCGACGAGGACGCCGAGCGGGGTGACCTCGAGCTGTACTCGATCTACCTCGATCCCGACGCATGGGGCCAGGGCATCGCGCGCACGCTCCTGCGCACCGTGCTCGCGGCGGCGCCTCAGCAGGTCCGGCTCTCGCTCTGGGTCATCGAGGACAACGAGCGCGCCCGCCACTTCTACCGGCGCAACGGCCTCGTTCCCGACGGCGTCGAACGTCGTGAACCCTTCGGCGGAATCGCCCTGACCGAGGTCAGGTACGTCCGGCCCACCACCTGACGCGCGGCAGCGCTCGCAGTCAGGTGCGCGCGGTCCCTCCGAAGTGGTCCCAGCCGCCGCCCCGGGACGCCGGACGGCCAGCGACGAGCACCTCGTCCTGACCACGGTCGAGGACCGCACCGATCGCACGGAACCCCGGCGGCAGCGCGACGTCGGGCGGCAGCACCGCGAGCATCCCGTGGTCCTCACCCCCCGTGAGGATCCACGCTCGCACGAGCGCGGGATCACCGAGCGACGCGGCAGCCGGAGCGAGGAGCGCTGCCTCGTCCGTGAACACGTCGAGCGGCTCGTCGAGCGCGAGCGTCACGCCTGACGCCGCCGCGAGACGGCGCGCGTCACGCACGAGGCCGTCCGACACGTCGATCATCGCTCGCGCACCCCCTCGCGAGGCCGCGAGCCCGGCGTCGACCGCCGCGACCGGGCGGAGGTAGCCTGCACGCACCGCGTCGAGCTCCCGGCTCCCTGCTGCGCCCAGTCCGGCCGACAGGAGCGCGAGCCCGGCCGCAGAACGGCCGCGCGCCCCCGCGTGCACGACGACGTCCCCCGGTCGTGCGCCTGAGCGGAGCACAGGCTCACGCCCCTCGAGCGAACCGTGCACCGTGACGGCGACGACCGTGGCAGGTCCGCCGCTCAGGTCACCCCCGACCACGCCGGCACCCCACGGCCCTGCCGCGTCAGACAACCCGCGCGCGAGGTCCTCGACCCAGCTCACCTCGACGTCACCGGGCAGCGCGAGCGCGACCACGAGCGCCGTCGGTACGGCGCCCATCGCCGCGATGTCGGCCAGGTTCTGCATCGCTGCGCGCCACCCGACGTCGTAGCCAGAAGACCACTCGCGCCGGAAGTGGCGGTCCTCCACGAGGACGTCCGTCGACACGACCGTCCGGCCGTCGGGCGACGTCACGACCGCCGCGTCGTCCCCTGGTCCCACGATCGTCGCGCTGGCCGGGGCGAGCAGCGGGAAGATCCGCGCGAGCAGCTCGGTCTCGGACAGGTCTGCGACGGTGGCGACGGGCGGGTCGGAGGGGTTCGGATGCACCCGGTCACGCTAGCGCAGCGCAGCCCGGTACCGTGGTGACGTGCCGTCGCTCGCCCCTCGCTCCCCTGCCCGGTCTCCCCGCGCCCGACGCTGGTCGGGCGCCGCCGCCGTCGGCCTCGTCGCCCTCGGCGCCTGCACGCCGACGATCACGGTCGAGGTGGCCCCGGACGCGACGGACCCGCTGTGCGCGTCGATCGTGCTCGCGCTGCCTGAGGAGCTCGGCGGCGCCGAGCGCCTGCGCACCACGAGCCAGGCGACGACCGCGTGGGGCACGCAGAGCAGTGCGATCACGCTGCGGTGCGGCGTCGAGCCGCCCGGCCCGACGACCGAGGCCTGCCAGGCGATCGAGGACGTGTCCGGCACGAGCGTCGACTGGCTCGTCGTCGAGAACGAGGGCTCGTGGGTCTTCACGACGTACGGCCGGGTCCCCGCCGTCGAGGTGACCGTGCCCGACGGCGTCGCGACAGCCCCCGTCGTCGACCTCAACCGTGCGGTGAGCCTCGCGCCGCAGTCGCGGCACTGCTACTGAGCAGGCTCCGACCGGTTCAGCCCGCGACGGGCCGGCTCAGCGCAGACCCGTCGGACGCTCGAGCGCGAGCTCGATCAGCTCGTCGATCAGCTTGCCGTAGGGCAGGCCGGTCCGCTCCCACATGCGCGGGTACATCGAGAACGGCGTAAAGCCGGGCATCGTGTTGATCTCGTTGACGATCACGTCGCCCTCGGGGGTCACGAACACGTCGACACGGGCGAGGCCCTCGCAACCGACGGCCTCGAACGTGCGCACTGCGAGCTCGCGCACACGCTCGACCAGCTCGGGTGACAGGTCGGCGGGGCACGTCAGCTCGACGGACGACTCGTCGAGGTACTTCGCCTCGAAGTCGTAGAACGCGTGCTTGTCCCCGTGGACGACGATCTCCCCCGGGAGGGAGGCACGAGCGCGCTCCCCCGCGCGGCCGCCCAGCACGGCACACTCGATCTCACGACCGACGACACCCTGCTCGACGATGACCTTGGGATCGTGGCGCCTGGCTTCCGCGATCGCTGCGGGCAGGTCGGCGAGGTCGGCGACCCGGGTGATCCCGAGGCTCGAACCGGCGCGTGCAGGCTTGACGAACACGGGCAGCCCGAGCTTCTCGATCTCAGCGCGGCAGCCCGCCTCGTCCCGCTCCCACTGACCGGGGAGGATGACTGTCCACGGCGCGACCGGCAGCCCGCGTCCCGCGAGCACGATCTTCATGAAGTCCTTGTCCATGCCGACCGCCGACGCGAGCACGCCCGCACCGACGTAGCGCACGTCGGACATCTCGAGGAGGCCCTGGAGCGTGCCGTCCTCGCCGAACGGACCGTGCAGGAGCGGCAGCACCACGTCGACGTCGCCGATCGCGGACGGGACCTGGCCCGGCTCGATCACCTGGAGCGTGCGCTCCCCCGACGCCATGGGCAGGACGACGTCGCCGTCGGAGCCCGGGACGAACGGCAGCGTGCCGTCGGTGATGGCCCAGCGGTCCGGGTCGTCGACCGCGAGCACCCACTGGCCCGCCGTCGTGATGCCGACCGGGACGACGTCCCAGCGGTCCCGGTCGATCGCGCGCAGGACGGCGCCCGCCGTCGCGCAGGAGATCGCGTGCTCGCCGGAGCGCCCGCCGAACAGGACCATGACGCGACGGCGCGGCTCCTGCGGGGTGGGGACGGGCGAGACAGCAGTGGTCGGGGCGGCGCCTGGCGCCGGTGCGTTCGTGTCCATCACGCACGAGCGTACCCGCCGGACAGGGCTCGGACACCGGCGACGGGCGGGGGCGCTGCGGCGTACGCTCGGCCGCATGACCGAGCCGCACGCAGCCGCCCATCCTCAGGACTCGCTCGCCGCATCGACACGCGCCGTCGTCGTCGGGCGCCCGGGCCGCGCGCAGGGAGACCCGGTGAACCCGCCCGTCGTGCTGTCCTCGACCTACGTCTCGCGCGGGGTCCAGGGACCGGGCGAGAAGCTCTATGCGCGGATCGGCACCGAGACGTGGGAGCCGTTCGAGGAGGCCGTCGCGTCCCTCGAGTCCACGGATCTGCCGGGCGTGGTGATGTCGTCGGGCATGGCCGCGATCGCGGCGGTCGCGTCGCTCGTCCCGGCAGGTGGCCGCATCGTCGTCGCACGGCACGCGTACCAGGTCACGCTCGGCCTGTTCGACGACCTCGCGGCGCGCTTCGGCACGACCGTCGTCCGCGTCGACATCGACGACACGGACGGTGTCGTCGCAGAGCTGGAGGGCGCCGACCTGCTGTGGGTCGAGTCCCCCACGAACCCGATGCTCGAGGTCGCGGACATCCCTGCGCTCGCCGCCGCGGGTCACGCCGCGGGCGCGATCGTCGCGGTCGACAGCACGTTCGCGACGCCGCTCGTCCAGCGACCGCTCGAGATGGGCGCCGACGTCGTCGTGCACTCCGCGACGAAGTACCTCGCAGGGCACTCGGACGTCGTGCTCGGCGTCGTCGTCTCGCGCGACGCCACGATCGTCGACGCCGTGCGCGCCTACCGGACGCTGCACGGCGCGATCGCCGGACCGTTCGAGGTGTGGCTCGCCCTGCGCGGGCTGCGCACGCTCGCGCTGCGGGTCGAGCGCTCCCAGGCGAACGCCGCCGAGATCGCGGCACGCCTGCACGGCCACCCCGCTGTCGTCGACGTGCGGCACCCGAGCCTGCCGGGCGACCCCGGCCACGAGCGTGCCACGCGGCTCATGGAGGGCTTCGGCTCGATCATCGGCCTCCGGCCGGTCGGGGGGGCTGACGGCGCGGACCGGGTCGTCGAGGCCCTCCGCCTGTGGGTGCCTGCGACGAGCCTCGGAGGCGTCGAGTCGAGCCTCGAGCGGCGTCGACGGTTCGCGACCGAGTCGGTCACCGTGCCGGAGGACCTGCTGCGCATGAGCGTGGGCGTCGAGGACGTCGAGGACCTGTGGGCAGACCTGAACGCCGCGCTGCGCACCCTGCTCTGACACAGGCTTCGCCCGGCGGACCGAGGCCGCTGGCCGCGCCCGCTGGCGGGTGCAGCCTGGGCGTCAGAGCCCTTCGGCGCGCTTCGGCCGTGCGAGCAGCGACGACGCCATCTCCTCGACGGGCAGCCCCTCGTGCAGGACGCCCGCGACCGCCGCGGTGATAGGCATCTCGACGCCGTGGGCGCGCGCGAGCTCAAGCACCGAGCGTGACGACTTCACGCCCTCGGCGGTGCCGCCCGTCGCGGTGATCGCCTCGTCGAGCGTGAGACCGGCACCGATGTGCTTGCCCAAGGTGTGGTTGCGCGAGAGGGGCGACGCGCACGTCGCCATGAGGTCACCCATGCCCGCGAGGCCGGGGAACGTCTCGACGTTCGCGCCGAGCGCGAGGCCGAGCCGGGTGATCTCGACGAGACCGCGCGTGATGACCGTCGCGGTCGTGTTGAGGCCGTATCCGCAGCCCTGCGCGATGCCGACCGCGACCGCGATGACGTTCTTGACCGCGCCGCACAGCTCGACGCCGACGACGTCCGCGTTCGTGTACGGACGGAAGTACGGTGTCGAGCACGCCCGCGCGACGAGCGAGGTCGCTGCGGCGTCCGTGCCGGCGACGACCGTCGCCGTCGGCTGACGCTCCGCGATCTCACGAGCGAGGTTCGGCCCTGACACGACGACGACGCGGGCCGCCTCGATGCCGAGCGCCTCGGAGACGACCTCGCTCATGCGGCGGTCCGTCTCGAGCTCGACGCCCTTCATGAGGGAGACGACGACAGCACCGTCCGGGACGTCGGCGCGGAGCGCCGTGAGCGTCTCGCGGGCGCTCTGCGACGGGATGGCGATGACCACGAGCTCCGCGCCGTCGAGCGCAGCGGCCGCGTCGGTCGTCGCCAGGATCGACTCCGGCAGCCGGATGCCCGGGAGGTTCCGCGAGTTGCGGTGCTCGCTCACGATCTGGTCGCACACCTGCTGGCTGCGGCCCCAGATCGTCACGTCGCAACCGGCGTCGGCGAGCACCATCGCGAAGGTCGTGCCCCAGGCCCCCGAGCCGAGGACGGCAGCCCGGAGGCCGGGCTCGGTGGTCGCCGTCGGCTCGGTCGTCAGGGGTTCAGTCATGCGGGTTCTCCTCGTCGCCCGACGGGCGGGTGCTGTCGGGCTGGTTCTCGGTCGTGGTCTGCTCTGGTGCGTCGGCCGCGCGCTGCGGGACACGATCACCCGTCCGCGGGTCCACGCGACCGTCCGGCGCCTTCTCCTGACGGATCTCCTCGAGGAGGGCCGTGATGGCGTCCATGACCCTGCTCGTCGCCTCGTGGAGCGTCGCCGCGTCACGAGGCCGGTCGTAGAGGTCATCGAGGTCGACCGGCGGTCCCGCCCACACGCTCACGAGCTTGCGGGGGAACGGCCGGAACTTCTTCGAGTACTGCGGGAGGATGTTCTGCATCCCCCACTGCGCGATCGGGACGACCGGCACGCGTGCCTCGAGGGCGAGCCGGGCGACACCGGTCTTCGCGACCATCGGCCACAGGTCCGGGTCGCGCGTGAGCGTCCCCTCGGGGAACACCGCGACGCACGACCCCGCACGCAGCGCCTCGACGCCGGTGGTCAGGGAGTGCGCGGCCGCCGACGAGTTGCGCAGCACGGGGATCTGGCCGGTACGCAGGAGCAGCGTTCCCACGACCGGGATCGTGAACAACGACGCTTTCGCGAGGATGCGCGGAGCGTGACCGTGGTCGTACAAGAAGTGCGCGAACGTCAGCGGGTCGATGTTCGACATGTGGTTGCCCGCCGCGATGAAGCCGCCGGAGGCGGGAAGGTGCTCCCCACCTCTCCAGTCACGCTTCGTGATCGAGAACAGGAAAGGCCTGACGACGGCCGCGATGGCGCGGTACGTCCTGCTGGCGGGATGAGCGATCGTCACGAGGAGCGATCCTACCGTCGGTGGTGCCGGGCGGGGCTGTGGTCAGTCGCGGCTGAAGTCCGCGCCGAGCGCTGCGAGCTTGTCCGTGAACGACTCGTAGCCCCGGTCGATGAGCCCGATGCCGCGGACCTTCGACGTGCCCTTCGCGGCGAGCGCAGCGATCAGGTGGGAGAACCCGCCTCGAAGGTCCGGGACCTCGATCTCGGCGGCCTCGAGGGGGGTCGCGCCCGAGATCACGGCGGAGTGGTAGAAGTTCCGCTGGCCGAAGCGGCAGGGCCGCCCGCCGAGGCACTCCTTGTAGACCTGGATGTTCGCGCCCATGCCGCGCAAGGCGTCGGTGAACCCGAAGCGGTTCTCGTAGACGGTCTCGTGGACGATCGACAGTCCGGACGCCTGGGTCAGCGCGACGACCAGCGGCTGCTGCCAGTCGGTCATAAAGCCGGGGTGCACGTCGGTCTCGAGCACGATCGAGCGCAGCTCGCCGCCCGGGTGGTAGAAGCGGATGCCGTCGTCCTCGACCTCGAACTCGCCGCCGACCTTGCGGAACGTGTTGAGGAACGCGGTCATCTCGGGCTGGGTCGCGCCCTTGACGACGATGTCTCCACCTGTCGCGAGAGCCGCCGAGGCCCACGAGGCGGCCTCGATGCGGTCCCCGAGCGCCGTGTGCCGGAAGCCGCGGAGCTTCTCGACGCCCTCGATCCGGATGACCCGGTCGGTGTCGACCGAGATGATCGCGCCCATCTTCTGCAGGACGTTGATGAGGTCCATGATCTCGGGCTCGATCGCCGCGTTCGAGAGCTCGGTGATGCCCTCGGCTCGGACCGCGGTCAGCAGGAGCTGCTCGGTGGCGCCGACGCTCGGGTACGGCAGCGAGATCTTGGTGCCGCGCAGGCCGTTCGGGGCGGTGAGGTGGATGCCCTGGGCGCGCTTGTCCACGACGGCCCCGAACTGGCGCAGGATGTCGAGGTGGTAGTTGATCGGCCGGTCGCCGATGCGGCAGCCACCCAGGTCGGGGATGAACGCCTCGCCGAGGCGGTGCAGGAGCGGGCCGCAGAACAGGATCGGGATGCGGCTCGACCCGGCGTGCGCGTCGATGTCCGCCACGTGAGCGGACTCGACGTTCGACGGGTCGAGACGCAGGACGCCTGCGGCCGCGTCGTAGTCGACATGGACCCCGTGGAGCTCGAGCAGGCCGGACACGATCTCGACGTCACGGATGAGCGGCACGTTGCGCAACTCGCTCGGCCCCTCCCCCAGGAGCGAGGCGACCATCGCCTTGGAGACGAAGTTCTTGGCGCCGCGGACGGTGATCGTGCCGTTGAGCGGCGTGCCGCCGTTGACCGTGAGGAGATCGTTCATTGTCCTATCGTCGCCTATCGCTCGGTTCGCGTTCGCCTGTTGGTGGGAACGAGTCGTGTGGAGTTCGTGCACGGGCCCGTGCAGCGCCCGGGACGGGCGCGTGCCGACATGACGAACGCCGGGTACGCCCTCCGATGTTCCTGGAGGACGCACCCGGCGTCGTCGATAGTGTCAGGCGTCGACCGGTCGCGCAGCCTCGATGTCGACCTTCGGCAGGTGCTTCGCCGGCAGGGTCGTGGGACGCCACGCCTCGCGGCTCGCCTCGAACTCCTTGATCTCGTCCTCGTGCTGGAGCGTGAGCCCGATGTCGTCGAGGCCCTCCATGAGGCGCCAGCGCGTGTAGTCGTCCAGGTGGATCTGCACGGTCACGTCGCCGGCGGACGCGGTGCGCTCGACGATGTCGACGGTCACCTCGGTGCCCGGCTCGTTCTCGAGGACCTTCCACAACAGCTCGATGTCCTCCTGCGCGGCGATCGCCGCGACGAGGCCCTGCTTGCCCGAGTTGCCGCGGAAGATGTCGGCGAAGCGCGAGGACAGGACGGCCTTGAAGCCGTAGTCCTTGAGGGCCCACACGGCGTGCTCGCGCGACGAGCCCGTGCCGAAGTCGGGGCCCGCCACGAGGACGCTGCCGTTCGCGTAGGTCCCCTGGTTGAGGACGAACGACTCGTCGCCGCGCCAGGCGGCGAACAGCGCATCCTCGAACCCCGTGCGCGTGACCCGCTTGAGGTACACGGCGGGGATGATCTGGTCCGTGTCGACGTTGCTGCGACGCAGCGGCACTCCGACACCGGTGTGGGTGGTGAACTTCTCCATGGAACTGGTCCCTTCGGGTTCTCGGCGTGCGGCGGTCAGACCTGAACGAGGACGTTCGGGTCGAGCGGCGCCAGCGGCGTCCCGTCGAAGGACGTCAGATCGACGTCGGCCGGCAGGTCGAGGTCGGACAGCGAGGACAGCGTGCCGCGGATCGCGGTCGCTGCGGCGACGAGCGGGGACACGAGGTGCGTGCGCCCGCCCTTGCCCTGGCGGCCCTCGAAGTTGCGGTTCGACGTCGACGCCGCGCGCTCGCCCGGGGCGAGCTGGTCGGGGTTCATGCCGAGGCACATCGAGCAGCCGGCATTGCGCCACTCCGCACCGAAGTCGAGGAAGATCTTGTCGAGGCCCTCGGCCTCGGCCTGGAGGCGGACGCGCGCGGAGGCGGGCACCACGAGGACGCGCACGTCGTCGGCCTTCGTGCGGCCCCGGAGGACCTTGGCGACGGACCGCAGGTCCTCGATGCGGCCGTTGGTGCACGAGCCGATGAAGACCGTGTCGACCTTGATGTCGCGCAGCGGCGTGCCCGGGACGAGACCCATGTACTCGATCGCACGCTCGGCGGTGACGCGCTCGTTCTCGTCGGCGATGAGCTCGGGGACCGGGACGTTC
>RRZU010333620.1_pt1 | contig 15204 bp, 14 predicted proteins | sample 2165561 | NCBI WGS metagenome assembly RRZU01 (sample SAMN10456909, study PRJNA506462) | wastewater metagenome | isolation source: wastewater sludge | place: USA: Moscow, Idaho
TCGCCGCCATATAGTGCAGAATTGTTTTGTTTGTATCTGTAAATATCAACTCCATCGGTTGTAGATTCTCCTGTTGGCGAGATGAAGATGTAGTCATTAATTACGTTGTAATAACCTGCTAAGTCGATAGTAAAGCTATTACGGTGGTAGTGCATACTCAAATCTGTTTCGAATGATTTTTCGGGGATAAGATGTTCGTTACCGATCTCATAACGCGTTTCGTGCTGGCCGTTTGAGGTGAGTTCGGCAATATTAGGTGTGCGGTAGGCGGATGCAATATTACCCCTTAGCAATAGCTCAGTTGATAATGCGTAAGTGGCACCAAATGAGCCACTAAAACTCCCATAGTTTTTATTTAGAGCTGCTCTGTAGCTACTTAAATCAGCTAATGATCCAACAGTCTCAGTTGTGATAGTTTTATTGTCATATCTAGCACCTGCCTGGAGCTTGAGTTTTTGAAACAACGTGTTTTGCAAGAGCACGAATCCCGAATAGTTATTCGTGGTGGCGTTTGGCAACAAAATGGTCTCTCTATTATTTAAATTGGTGTTTAATTGATTAGAGCCCTGAAATCCGATAATGTATTCCGAGTTTTTATTAGATGGCAGATAGAGCTTCGTTTCATAGGTGAGCGTTGCCAGCTTCATCTGAATCTCGTATTGATTTGCCTCGCCAAAGTGGATTAATTCGGTATTTTGATAGGCCGAATTAACATCGAGTTTCATCACGCCTAGGTAGAATCGATTTTGCGAAGAGAGCAAATGAGTGTTAAGTTGCTGATAGAAGATTTCGTTTGAGCGGTCTCGAGTTGTGATCTCCTCAATAGCCTCCTCCTCTACCAAACCTAAATTTTGTTTGTTGTAGTCGTAGTACAATTTAAAAATTCCAATTTTATCGCTATATGCCATGTTCGTTTTTAAAGAGTACTCATTAAAACGAGAGTTTGGAGCGTACTCGCCGCCCCCCTGAAGAAAATCGGCATTTGATTTTTGCCCTATTCGCACACCGCCAAAGAGTTTGTTTGAAGCTGCCTTCACGCCTAAATTATTGGCTACACCCAGTGTATTTGAGAAGAGCTGAAGATTGTAGTCGCCCTCAACACTATTTGCCAATGCAGGCTTCTCTTTAATGAAATTAATAACGCCCCCAATCGCATCAGAGCCATAGAGTAGGGAAGCAGGCCCTTTAATAATTTCTACCTCCGAAACACCAAACTCATCAATGCCCAGAGGATGGTGGCTTGAATATTGATAATTTTCAAAGCGAACACCGTTATTAAGGATTAAGATATCGTTCATTGAAAGCCCTCTGATTACGGGCTTTGAAACGCCGCTTCCTTTTGAAATCATATCAACCCCAGGGATTTTTGTCAGCATCTCGCTGAAATTGGGTGTTGCCCTGTTTTTATGAATATCCAATTTTAATACATCAATCTTTACCGCATTTTCGTGTTGTGTAGCGTGATATCCACTTGTTACCACGATTTCTTCGGTCTCGATAGAGGTTGTGTTAAGTTTGGTATCTAATTTTATCTCAGCACCATTTAATTGTATCGTCTCTACAACAGATGTATGTCCAAGATAAGTAAATTGAACTCTAATTTTGCCATTCGGCAAATTTTGGAGTTCGTAGTGGCCATTTTTATCGGTGATAGAGCTTTTGTTAATCTCGGGCATGAAGACAAGAGCCCCTTCGAGAGGTTGATTATCTTGATTCTTAACAAATCCTTTTACACTATTTTGTGCATTGAGTATATGGCATGCCAATAGCACGACACATACAATGAAAAATCTATTCATTATAATATGTTTATATGACACAAATGATCTAATACAAAAATTTAGATTGAATTTGTTCCTGCCGGAGGACCACGTAAACGAAATGAATAGATGAAATCACTACCAACAAACGCTTGGTTGAAAGGGCTGTAGTAGTTTGATGTGTACTCGGTTTTTGTTACTTGTTGATAGGGGTGAGCTTCAGAAAATAGCGAGAATTCGAAGTTGCATACATCACACTTTTCATGATAGGTGTGCAGATGTTTTTCGGTGGTGGCTTTGCAGACAAAGTCATCGTGTTCGTGTTCAAGCTTAACGATTGATGGCGTTAGGAGTCCTAACACCATCAATAGAGATATGATTTTTTGTATTTGTGAAATCATTAGCTTGTGCACTTTTTCAAAGAACAAGTATAATCAATCTTTGTTAGGCGGTGCGCTCAATTTGCGATTATTTATCTGTAGAGGGTGTATCTTTAACCATAATAATATCTAAACTACCGCATTTAGGGCACATCTCAACCTTTTCTGTGCTAGTACATGTATCAACTAGGTAAAATTCCACCTCCTCGGGTGTTCCTTGCCAAAGACACTTCTCGCACAATAATTTAATTTTTACCATATAATTATAGAAATTATTATTTAATGACTGCACACATGGCCATCTTCGTGCGTGTGGTTGCAACTTTCGCCACTATCGGTTAATGTGCCAGCTACATACTGCTTTACAACCTCTACAGCATTTCCCGAGCAGCCTCTTACCACCTCAATGCCTGCCCTGTTTAATACATTTATCGCACCATTACCAATGCCGCCTGCCAACATAATAGTTACACCATTTTTAGCTAAGGTGTTTGAAATGTTTGACTTACATCCACATCCAGGCTCAGATGCTAGTGTGGTTACATCTTGAATCTCATTGGTGTTTGAGATAGTAAATAGATAATAGGCTTCGCAATGACCAAAATGAGAGTCGATTTGGTAATCTGCGGTAACTGGAACTGCAATTTTCATCTTGTTTATATTTAGTTGTTATATATTAATTTCCATACCTGTGGCAAGGTGTTCTAATTTGCCGTTTAGAACTGTTTTAAGTGTGCTATAGGCCTCGTTGCCAGTGCAATGACCTGTAATGTAGTGGTTGATTGATTGGTAGTTGTTGAGTTGGTTTGCAATTTCAAGAAGCTCCTTGTTGGTTTCGGTGGTTACAAACTCATTTTTATCAATCAAATGAAACCCTCCAATAACATCGGTAATTGGGTTATTCGGCAGCCTATTTTGTGTTGTTTCAATGAAATTGACGATTCCATTATGAGCGCAGCCGCTAAAAAGTACGAGTCCGTTAGGTGTTTCAACGGCCATTATTAGCTCATGTTTAAAATCATCTTCAATTAATGAAGTGCCATCAATTTTATGGAGTAGCCCATTTCCTTTAGGAGTAGGGTGAGTTATTTTTATATTAGATATGATGTGAATTTCATCAATAGGTTCAATAACCTCATCTGCGTAGATAAATCGGTTTTTATAAAGATGTAGTTCAGCGGGAAATCCTATGCTTTTTAACTCATTTCTAAACGAAAAATATTGGTTGTTAAAGATCTCACGTTTCAATATAACTTTTGCTGTTTTATTGATTTTTAAGAGCTTGCAAAGTCCGCCAGTGTGGTCGTAATGGGCGTGTGAAATAATGATTAAATCAACCTCTTCGAAATTTATATTTAGTATTCTTCCATTTTCGATGAAGGACTTTGTGGTGCCAGTATCGAAAATTATTTTATGATGAGGCGTTTCGATGTAGAACGACAAGCCATGCTCTGCTCTAAGGGTTTCATTGTTAGTACTATTTTCGACTAATGTAACAACTCTCATAATCTAGTTCCAATTCATTTTTTATCGTCCGACAGTTGATTGATGTTAATCAGTTCATCTTTGCCATAAAGTGTACAATTACTGCACTTTGTGTGGTTTTCAAGTCCCTCTATTAATTTATAGCATTTCCGACATTTATACCACTCATTTTCAAGCTCATAACTACCGCCTTCAATTACAATCGCTTTCCCTTCAACAAAGGCTTTGGCGATATTTTTCAGAGCTTTGTTGTAGATGCGCGTAAACGTTGGTCGCGAAACATTCATCTGTTCAGCGGCTTGTTCTTGCGGAAGCATCTCATAATTAACGAGTTTTATGCTTTCGTACTCTTCAAGCGTTAATTTAACGCTCTCAACGTCGCATAAGGCAATACCAAACGGCTTGAAGCCGCTCATTTTTGGCGGATTACAAATTTTTCTACTTTTCTGCGGTCGCGGCATTTTTATGATTTTTATAGAGTGTAGCAATATCTGGATAGATTAGATATCCAAAATAGAGTGCCGACAAACCTAAAACTATCTTTCCTATAATGCAATACGCACCGCAATAAAAACTATCGCCACATCCAAAGAGGCAGGCTGTAGAGCCAATTATTGCCATAAGAATATAGTCTGCTATAAGAATAATTGGAAAGATGAAGAGCAATTTAACCAAGATTGACGTTTTCATAACCGTTATATTTTTCACAAATATAATGAACGTGCGTTCAAAATAAAAGTTTTTTATCATATATTTGTAAAATATTTTGAACGCACGTTCTATATGGTTTGATCAACTAATTAGTTTACAGATGGATGCAGATAAAAAATATGATGAGTCGGTTACTCGACAATTTAAGGTGGTTTTCCCGAATACGCTCAATGCCCATGACACACTTTTTGGTGGAACAGCTATGCAATGGATGGATGAAGTGGCTTATATAACCGCAACTCGTTACACTCGAAAAAAACTTGTAACCATATCAACAGATAAGATGCAGTTTAAGAATGCTATTAAATCGGGAAATATTGCCGAAATAATAGGTAAAGTAGTCTCTGTTAGTCGCTTTAAGATTGAGATTTTGGTAGAGATTTTTGTAGAAGAGATGTTCACGGAGGGGCGCATAAAAGCCGTTAACGCCATTTTTACCTTTGCAGCTATCGACGATAATCACAAACCAATTAGGTTAATAAGTTGATTTTAAGAGAGATGTGTTATAAGATTCGAGATCTTCTAAATTTCCACAAGATAAAGAGAGTTATAACTGTCATTATACCCCATACATAGGCATAGCCATACTTCCAACGTAGCTCTGGCATGAAATCGAAATTCATACCATAAACTCCTACAATAAAGGTAAGAGGTAGAAAGAAGATCGAATAGGCCGTTAACACTTTCATTACATCATTGGTGTGCGATGCCGCCATAGAGTGGTAAGAGTTCATTAAGTTATTGGCATCTTCAGATACTTCATCGTTTATTAAGATGAGGTTAATAAGCTTATCTTTAATGTCTTGCAACTCGGTGGCCGACTCCTTGTCAACCTCTAATTTGCCAATTACCTCGTTCATGATTTGAAGTAGCTTTTTTGCAATCCTACTTTGAGATTTTTGAAAATAGAGATCTTTGATAGATATTTTTGTAAATCCTTTGAGAAAAAGAGTCTTCTCAACATCATCAATCTTTGTTGAGTGGCGCATAGATGGCGCCTCAAAACTATGAATGATGCGAGTTATAATATTAAGCATCAGATTGGTAGGTTTATCAAAATCAGTCTCTTTGATCTCTAAAAAATCAAAATGGGCTCTATGAATGGTAATTAGTCCCATTTCGTTATAAAAGAAGGCAATTTTGTTAGTTACCTCGCCAATAGTTGCCGATTTATCATTTTCGGCCGCCACAAATGCTCTCAAAATCATAAAGTTATAGCTGTTGCCTCGTTCGAATTTTGGAAGGTGACCATGCTGTAAGCTATCCTTTATTTGAAAGATATCAAGCTTGTAGGTATCTGCAATAACCGAGAGTTGTTCAAATTGTGGGTTGGTAATATCTATCCACTTAAAGTTTTTAAAATTAATCTCTTTAATATTGTTCATCTCTCAGTTTATAGGTTCTCAAGATATTATTAATAGATGGCCGGAAACTGTTTTGGAAAACTCTCGGCCATTAGGGCATATATCTTTTCAAAAACATCTTCGGCACTCGGATTTGAGAAATAATCGCCATCGGTTCCATAGGCTGGACGGTGATCTTTACCCGTAATGGTTAGTGGCGCAGCATCGAGATATTGAAATGCTCCATGCTCTTCAACTACTTTTTGAAGCATAAAAGCAGTAGCTCCCCCAGGAACATCCTCATCAAAAAATACCACTCTGTTAGTTTTCTTAACAGATTCGAGAATGATTTTGTTGATATCGAAAGGTAAAAGCGTCTGTACATCAATAAGTTCTACCGAAATGCCAACCTCTGATAGTTGAACAATGGCCTCTTGCGCAATGCGTACGCACGAACCATACGTTACTAAGGTTACATGATTACCAGCATGAATTATCTCTGGAATACCTAGTGGTACTGTGAATTCGCCAATATTATTTGGTCGTGGTTCGCGAATACGATAGCCGTTTAGTGGTTCAATAACCAAAGCGGGGTCGTCTGCTTTTAACAGCGTGTTATAAAAACCGGCTGCACGGGTCATGTCTCTTGGCACACATACATAAACGCCTCGTATTGAGTTTATTACCATGCTTAAAGGTGAGCCCGAATGCCAAATGCCTTCCAATCGGTGGCCACGTGTACTTATGATAACTGGCGCTTTTTGTCCACCCTTGGTGCGATAGCGTGTCGTTGCCAAATCGTCTGAAATGGTTTGCAACGCATATAAGAGATAATCGAAATATTGAATCTCAGCAATTGGGCGTAAACCTCTCAATGCCAAGCCAATACCCTTTCCTAAAATGGTAGTTTCTCTAATGCCCGTATCTCTTAGTCTTAAATCGCCATATTTTTCCTGAATACCTTCAAGTGTTTGATTTACACCACCTAATTTTCCCGCATCTTCGCCAAACATCACCAGTTTTGGATAGTTGCCGAAAAGATAGTCGTAATTATCGCGTAAGATCTCACGCCCTGGCACCTGCTCGCAACCTTCGTCGTAGGTAGGCTTAATTTCCGCCACTTTTATAGCCGCCGCATCATCTTCCGAGTAGAGTCTATCGCTATAATTGATATGATTTTGACGTAAATACTCCTCCACCCACTCACGTAGTTCGGCTCGCATTTCGCCTCGTCCATCGCAACCTGTGCAAATATGGCGAAGTACCTTACGCGCTGTTCCTAAGATAGCTCTACGAGTAAGTGTTAGCTCATTTTTAAGCTCTAGGGTATATTCTGCAATTTTAGCCTCTTTAAAATCGCTACAGATGCAGCTTTTCTTTGATATAATATTCAAAAGTGATGTTCTCTCCTCTTCAAGCGCTTTGTAAAACGACTTAAACACTCGGTTTCGCGACTCTTTTACCTCTTTTACAGCGCTCTCCTCCACCGCATCTAGCTCCTTGTCGGTAGCTAATCCGCTTGAAATCATCCATTTGCGCATCAACGTGATGCAGTCAAAATCATTCTCCCACTTAAGGCGCTCCGCACTTTTGTAACGCTCGTGCGAACCCGACGTAGAGTGCCCGTAAGGTTGTGTAACCTCCTCAATATGAAAGAGTACTGGCACATGCTGCTCACGACATTTTGCAATCCCTTCGGCGTACATCTGACAAAGGCCTGGATAGTCCCACCCCTTGCCCGTATAAATTAAAATACCGGTTTTATCTTTTGCCCCCTTCTCAAACCCCTTAAGCGTTTTGGAAATAGACTCTTTTATGGTTTGAATCTTTTTGGGTGTTGAAATCGCATACCCATCGTCCCACACCGATACAGCCATCGGAATTTGTAGAACTCCCGCGGCATTCATCGTCTCAAAAAAGTGACCTTCCGAGGTGCTTCCATCGCCAATTGTTCCAAAAGCGACTTCGTTCCCTTCGTTACTAAATTGTGTAAATTGGTGTAAATCAGGGTTGTTTCGATATAATTTTGAGGCTAAAGCCAAGCCCACCAATCGAGGCATTTGACCTGCCGTTGGCGAGATGTCCGACGAGGTACATTTCATTTTCGAAATCTCTTTCCAGGTACCATCCTCATTAATCGTGCGAGTTCCGTAGTGGTTGTTAAACGATCTTCCGCCGTTATCGGGGTTCAACTCGGTGCGCGTTTCGCCATACAAAAGAGCAAAAAACTCATCTGGAGTTGTCATGCCAGCCGCCAGTAAAAACGTCTGGTCGCGATAGTAGCCCGAGCGCCAGTCGCCCGCAAAAAATTGCTTTGCATAGGCAATTTGTGCCACCTCTTTCCCATCGCCAAAAACGCCAAATTTAGCCTTACCGCCCATCACCTCCTTGCGTCCAGCAATGCTCAGTTGGCGACTAATATTAGCAATCTTATAGTCGTTAAGAACCTCATTTTTAAACTCTTCAAAACTAATTCCTCGCGTTTGTGATAAAGTCATATCTCCCTATTTCGATGATTTGAAACAAAAATAGTCCATTTTTGCGTAATTCCGCCACCCCTAAACAGATAAACCGCACTCTTTGTTTTCTTATTATCGATTATTTGGGCGTGCCACCAAGCTTAAATACTCTATTATCGAGCTTCCTTTAACTAGCGCTTGCTGTCGCGCTTTCCGCTCATACTCCTCGGCGGCTCGTTCTCTTCACTTTGAGTTTTGGGCAACTCTTTGAGCCTCTTTCCATTGGCCGCCTGTGGGGTATCCGCTGCAATCGCTCACGCATGGGAGAGATTTGAAGGTTTTGGGTAAACTTATAATATAGTTTTTAGCTAGATTATCTTCAATAAAGAATCTATCTATAGGTTTACTCTCTAGATATAGGGTGTCTGGACAAAAATCTGCTTTATTTTGCCATTGAATAGTGCCTTCTATAGCTTTAGCCGAATAGAACAACTCTGGTTCTTTAAGTTCTTTGAATATTCCTCGATCCAAATAGGGCGTAACATCAAAGAACGCTCCTCACCATTTGTAAATTTTAATTCTACTTGGTAGTTGTTTTTTGGTATCGCTTTAGTTACTCTTGGATTCATGTTGTCGCTTAAAGAATTATCTTAACGTGAGTTTAATACTTAGTGTTATGTTCTTAAAAGAAAATGTCGTTCCCAGTGACGTTTATTTATCGTAATGTTGAAATAATTGTGTCCGTTGAAAAAAAATAGAGATTATATTATTTTCATTAAATGTTTTCGATATAGGTCTTGGTTAATTTTAATGAGTTCTAAATTTATGTTTGGGAATCTTTCTAGTACAAAATTATCACAAAAATAGTTGTGATAATTAGCTGTCCATGAGTATTTTTCAAATAGTTTGAAGTTATTTCTATTTGTGGATAGGTTTAAAATAATAGGTTCTTTATGTTTAGCAAGTTCTTCAATGATTCTCTCTTCCGAATAATCATTATCATAAAATAGTATAAAAAGGTAATTGACAAAAAAGAAGCCATCTGTATCTATTAAAAATTCTTTATTTTGTGGCGAACTCTCATGATCAGAATAATAATTGATGTGTTTCTTAACAATAATAACAACTTCATTTGATAGTAAAATTCTTGGATTAACTGCGTTTTCTGATTCAAGTTTATATGAGTCAATAAGTGCTGGACCCAACACAATATTTTCATCCATATATAGGTCACTCATACTTATTGCGCCTCGAATGAATATGTTTGCTTTTGCAAATGTGAATTGAATGTGAGAAAGAACTTTAAAAATATTCCCAAGCTCAGATTCTCCAAATTCATCAAACCAAGGGTGTCCAAACACAAAGTTGTCGGTAAATATTTTTAACTCAAAACTTTTATATCCGTCTTTCCCTGACAGGTCATGATGAATTTCAATATGATCTAATTCAGTTTTAAGTGTGTTTAGGTAGGAATTAAAGAATCTTAAGTCATTTTTTATAATTTTCTCGCTAAAGCCCAATATATCAATGTATGCGCAAAAACTTTTTTTGAAAAGTAAATTACCATTATTGTCTTTATATAATTCTTTCATAGTTAAAGATGTCGTGGATAATTATTACTTACAATAATTTTTCATATACTAAATCAAGTTATTTCAGGTAATAAATATCCCAAATAATCCTCACTCCCCAACCATCTCCCTCAACGCCTCAATCCACTCCGCACTATCATTCAAACAAGGTATTGAGGTAAACGCCTCTCCCCCCGCATTAAAAAAAGTATCTCGTCCTTCAACGTTAATCTCTTCAAGAGTTTCGAGGCAGTCGCTCACAAAGGCGGGGCAGACTACTAATATGTTCTTTGTTCCTTTAGCAGGAAGCTCTGCAAGTACTTCAGCGGTATAGGGTTGCAACCATTTGGCTTGTCCTAAGCGAGACTGAAACGATAATGTGTATTTATCTTCGTCAAGGCCAAGTTCTAAAGCCACTAATTTGGTTGTCTCTTTCACCTGATGTCTATAGCAAGTTGCGTGCGCTACCGATGGGGTAGAGCAACAATCTTCGCTTTTTAAGCAGTGGCAATCTGTTGTGTCACTTTTAGTTACATGGCGTTCGGGTATGCCATGGTAGCTAAAAAGAATCTTGTCTAAAGGTTTATTTAGATAAGGTTTTATGGAGTTGGCAAGCGCTTTGATATAACTTGGATGGTTATAAAAAGGCTTAATAATATTAAGTTTAAAACGATACTTGCCATCGTTAAAAGCCTCTTTCACATGCTCTACTGCTGTTTCGTAACTGCTCATGGCGTAGTGCGGATAGAGCGGTACAACAACCAACTCTTGTAATTGGGGATGGTCTTGAGCAATCTCTTTAAGTGTGTTTTTGGGCGATGGATTTCCATATCGCATAGCCATGTAGGTTGGAATATTGCTTGCCTGAGAAAACTTTGTGGTCAACCGTTTGGTGATATTTACTAAGGGCGAACCCTCCGATTCCCTGATAGTTTCATATTTGTGAGCACTTTTAGGCGCTCGTAACGGTACAATAATTCCTCTTACAAGCAAAAAGCGCGGAACTACTGGGATATCAATTACCCGTTTATCCATTAAAAATTCGGCCAAATAGCGGCGAACATCCTTGACGCTCGTCGAATCGGGTGAACCTAAATTGACAAAAAGTACCGCTTTGCTCTCCATAAGCTAGAATTTTTCGATGGCAGAAAGTGTTTTATCTATCTCCACATCTGTTAAGGCAATATTAAAGAACCATGTTTCAAAAGCTGAAGGAGGTAAATAGATACCTTGTTGCAACATGTGGTGAAAGAAGCGGTTAAAGAGCGGAATATCACACTGCGAAGCGGTTTCAAAATCTTTAACCTTATGTTCGCCAAAGTGAACGCTTATCATACTTCCAAATTGGTTGATGCTATGCGCGATTCCCTTTTTTGTTAAGATAGGAGAGATAGAATTCTTAAGCTTTTCGCCTGTCGCATCGAGTTGTTTATAAATCGATGGGTTATTTTTAAGATAACTAAGCGTAGTAAATCCTGCTGTTACTGCAATTGGATTACCGCTCAAAGTACCTGCCTGATAGACTTTTCCCACAGGAGCAATGCACTCCATAATTTCGCGTTTTCCGCCAAAAGCGCCCACTGGCATTCCACCACCAATAACTTTGCCGTAGGTAACTAAATCTGCATCAATTTTTAAGCGTTCTTGTGCGCCACCTGGGGCCAAACGGAAACCCGTCATCACCTCGTCGAAAATTAATAGCGCTTTATTGTTATCGCAAATCTCTCTTATTCCCTTTAAAAATCCTGGCTCAGGAATAATACAGCCCATATTGCCCGCAACGGGTTCAATGATGATGGCTGCAATTTCGTTTGGATATTGAGCAAAGAGCTGTTTTACCGACTCTAAATCGTTGTAGGGAGCCGTTAGTGTATCATCGGCCGTACCAGCCGTAATGCCCGGAACGGTTTGTATGTTAAAAGTGGCTAATCCGCTGCCAGCCTTAACCAAAAAGGAGTCGGCGTGACCATGATAGCACCCTTCGAATTTGATGAATTTATTTCTGCCCGTATAACCTCTGGCCAAGCGTAAAGCGCTCATACACGCCTCGGTACCGCTACTCACTAAGCGAATTAAATCTACATTTGGCGCCATTGATCTAATCAATTCGGCCATCTGCACCTCTAGTTCGGTAGGGGCTCCAAAAGAGATAGCCTCTTCCACTTTGCTTTTAATTGCCTCAATAACTTCTGGGTGTGAGTGACCTAAAATCATAGGGCCCCACGAGTTGATGTAATCTACATACTCGTTACCATCGGCATCGTAAAGATAGGTGCCTTTGGCTTTTTGCATAAAAACTGGTGTTCCGCCTACATTTTTAAAAGCTCGTACAGGCGAATTTACACCACCTGGAATATGTTGCATCGCACGTTCAAACAGCTGTTGACTTCTCTGATTAAGTCGATTCATGGTGTGGGGTTTATGAAATTAATCTAGTAATATCTTTAGCAAAATAGGTGGCAATGAGGCTTGCTCCCGCGCGTTTAATGCCCAGAGTAGCCTCCATGATGGCGTCGTTTTCGTTAAGCCATCCTCTCTGAGCCGCCGCTTTAATCATGGCATACTCACCACTCACATGATAGGCACTTACCGGTACGTGAACGCTATTTGTTACCTCGCGGATGATATCAAGATAAGCCAAAGCTGGTTTAACCATCACAATATCAGCACCCTCCTGAATGTCGAGTTGAACTTCACGAATGGCTTCGATGCGGTTGGCTGGATCCATTTGGTAACTCTTTTTGTCGCCAAAACCAGGAGCCGAGTCGAGCGCATCTCTAAATGGGCCATAAAAACAGCTTGCATATTTGGCACTGTAACTCATGATGCCTGTATTGTGTAATCCTTTTAGCTCTAGTGCGTTACGGATGGCTCCAATGCGACCGTCCATCATATCACTTGGTGCCACAATATCGGCACCCGCTTGGGCGTGACTCACCGCCATCTTGGCCAAAACCTCCACGGTTTGATCGTTTACAATTTCGTTGTTGAGTACAATTCCATCGTGACCGTAAATTGAAAATGGGTCTAGAGCCACATCGGTCATAATGCACATCTGTGGAACGGCCTGTTTGATGGCACGTATCGAGCGTTGCATCAAGCCATTATCGTTGTACGCTTCGGTGCCAAGGTTATCTTTTAATTCATCTTTGCATTTAATAAAAAGAAGAATGGATTTGATGCCCAAACTCCACAGTAACTCCACCTCTTTTACGGTTTTATCCAAACTACGTCGCGAATATCCCGAAAGCGATGGAATCTCCTCCTCAATACCTTCGCCCTCTACAATAAAAAGTGGCGCAATAAGGTCGTTTGGTGTTAAAATAGTTTCGCGCACCATGCTTCTGATGGCGTGCGATTGGCGTAAAATTCGAGGTCGTTGTATCATTTTGTCTTTATTTAACCCACTCGCGGGGCTGTTTTAAAACGGTTAATAATTTTGCTTCTTCACTTCCCTCTTCGGGTTGATGGTTGTACTCCCAGCGCACGGTGGCGGGCAGACTCATCAAAATTGACTCGATGCGTCCGTTGGTTTTAAGGCCAAAGAGCGTTCCTTTGTCGTGAATGAGGTTAAATTCCACGTATCGACCTCGGCGAATCTCTTGCCAAACCTTATGAGCTTCGGTGTAAGAGGTTGTTTTGCGGCGTTCAACAATGGGAATGTACGATTGAATAAATCGCTCTCCAACACTGGTTGTAAAGTTAAACCAATCATCCGAAGTTTTACCCTCTTGCGGTCTCATATAATCGAAAAAAATACCACCAATACCTCTTGCTTCATCGCGGTGATGGTTGAAGAAATATTCGTCGCACGCTTTTTTATATTTAGGATAGAGCGATGTGTCGAAATGGTCGCAAACACTCTTTTGAGTTTGATGAAAGTGAATGGCGTCCTCTTCAAAAAGATAGTAGGGCGTTAAATCAGAGCCTCCGGCAAACCATTGGTCAACCACATTTTGCTCACTATCATAGAGTTCGAAGTAGCGGTAGTTGGCATGCACCGTTGGCACAAATGGGTTTATGGGATGGATAACGAGCGATATCCCGCAGGCAAAAAAGTTGCGATGAGGTGTTTGCAAATAACTCATCATCGACTCAGGCAACTCGCCATACACCTCCGAGATATTAACACCTCCTTTTTCAAAAACATCTCCTTGCGTAATCACACGTGTTCGGCCACCTCCGCCCCCTTGACGCTCCCATTTGTCCTCCTTAAAAAGAGCTCTGCCATCAGATATCTCCAAGGCACTGCAAATATCGTTTTGAAGTTGATAGATAAACTGCGTGAACGACTCTTTGTAGCTCTTCATAATCTATTTTTTGTATGATTTTACCGCATCAATAAAGGCTTTGGCATGTTCAACAGGGATGTTTGGCAAGATGCCATGACCAAGATTTACAATATATCGTTGCGGCCCAAAAGCGTCAATCATCTCTGTAACCGCTTTTTTGATTTGATTTGGCGGTAAAAGGAGTTTATTAGGATCAAAATTTCCTTGTAACGTGATGCTGTTATTGGTTAACTGTCGCGCCATGGCTGGAGTTATTGCCCAATCGATACCTAAACCTGAGGCCGATGATTTCGAAAGCTCATTTAAGGCATACCAACTCCCTTTTGGAAAGAGGATGACAGGCGCTTTAACACTCAGTGCATCAGATATTTTAAGTAGATAGGGTAGTGCAAACTCGTTAAAATCGGCAGGCGATAAAAGACCGCTCCAACTATCAAAAACCTGCACGCAATCTGCCCCCGCTTCCACCTGACGTTTCAGATATTCTATAGTAACATCGGTTATTTTAGTTAAAAGTGAGTGAGCTAATTCGGGTTGCGAAAAACAGAATTGTTTGGCCACATCAAACGCCTTACTTCCTTTACCTTCAACCATATAGCATAAAATGGTGAAAGGTGCACCTGCAAAGCCAATAAGTGGAACTCTGTTGTTGAGCTCTTTTTTTGTGAGTTTGATGGCGTCGTACACATATTGCAGTCTTTCAGGCGCTTCGTTAACTTGTAACGCATCGATATCGGCTTTGGTGGTGGTTGTTTTTGGCAACACAGGCCCTTTGCTTTCAATGAGTTGCACCTCCACGCCCATGGCCTGAGGAATCACTAGGATATCTGAAAACAGAATAGCCGCATCGGTACCAATAATATCCACAGGTTGAATGGTGATTTCGCATGCTAACTCAGGCGTTTGAACCCGCGTAAAGAAGTCGTATTTATTGCGAAGCTCAATGTATTGCGGCAAATATCTACCAGCTTGGCGCATCATCCACACTGGCGGACGTTCAACGGTTTCGCCTTTAAGTGCTTTAAGTAATAAATCGTTTTTTAGCATGGTCATCTTATCTGATTTAAAATATTGGTCGATTGCTATAATCATCTCCTTTGGCGAACTCTTTTCAGGTAGCACCGTCTTTATACTGTTATTGTGTTGTAAAAGAGCCTCTTGTGTTGTTTTTCCAATACAGCAGTAGAGCGTATTGGTATTTAA